>Ga0123355_10011976_pt1 | contig 13405 bp, 13 predicted proteins | sample TergutEmb28metaG_3_FD_89872 | JGI IMG/M metagenome (GOLD analysis project Ga0123355, IMG submission 89872) | Embiratermes neotenicus P1 segment gut microbial communities from Petit-Saut dam, French Guiana - Emb289 P1 | ecosystem: Host-associated > Arthropoda: Insects > Digestive system > Gut ...
AGGTTTGGAGCAGCGGTGAGTTGGTTCCTGGTAGATATTTTGTTACTGAGGTTTTGCAGGCGGGTTGGGTAATTTCTGATATTGTTGTTGTGGATCCCAGCGGTACCTCTAATGTTGATCTTTCAACTGGTACTGCATTTATCAATCTCCAAGCGGGCACCCATGTAACCATACTCTATCAAAACACAGAACAAATCCCCTGTGTTGTGGAAAGACCCTGTGAGTGTTAAAATAGCGGCACAACAACAATTGTTGGGATCAAAATACTGTGAATAAACCTCGTGTTTAGTGAGTATGATTAGTTATATCACATGAGTCTTTTTATACATATTTATGATGTGATGGCTCAGTTTGAACGGCTTTTTTTGAAATCAAATCGTACACAAGGCAGATATAGCACTAATTTGCATTGTCGTTTGTGACACGTCTTAAGTCGTGTCAGATGAATCTCTATGAAAACTAAAACACCAAAATATATGTTAGCAGTGTTGATTGCTGCCTTAATTGTTCCGGCGTTTGTTATGCCGAGCGTTGTTGTGGCGGAAGAATCTACGCCTGAATGGATAATAACTGTCGTCAAGCCAACTTGTAGCGCTGAAGGCTACACCGAACTTTGCCATGTAGAGAGCGGCGGCAAATGGTATTCTGAATATGTGCCTGCGCTTGGACATCGTTTTGAATTCATTCAAAGCGAAGGCGGCCGATTCCTTGTTAAATGCAGTGTCTGCGATTGGCAAGGGTATATCTCAGACGAATATACGACATATGTTGTTGAGCCGACTTGCACTACAGAGGGTTACACCGCACTTCGTCATGTGCCTACCGGTAACGAGTGGTACTCTGATTATGTACCTGCATTTGGACATACCTTTGAAACTCTTTATCGCGAAGGCGACTATTTGCGTGTCCTATGTAGTGTCTGCGGTTGGGAAGGATACATCTATGAACCCGAAGGAAAAACCTCCGCAGAATGGAGAGATGATATAACAAACGCAATAAACACCGCCTTATCCAATACAGACAGTAGCAGTATAACTACTCTAATAATTTGGGAAGGTAAAACTACTGTGATAACGTTGACAATTGATGATGAAGCCTATAGGTTTACAGGCGGCAACGGTCAAAACAGCGACAAAACCCTCGTGATAGACGGCGTGACATATATAATCAGCATACAGGGCAACGGTAACTGGCGCGTTATTAGCCGCCCATAAAAGCGTTTAATCAAATAAATGGACTACGCAACTATCTTGTCTATAAAAGAAACCCAACCTTCCTTTTTCTATGCCAGATGTTTTGCTTGACCCAGTAACCACCTACTTTGGTAACTCCGAGGTATCGCTGTAGATCAGCAATGCCCTGCCTGCAATCAGCATCAGCATATGGTTACCTGCTTTTTCAACGGTTTTCTCTCCCTTCTGTTTTTTAACCCTTTTTATCATGTTAAACCTTGTTGGGCGGTGGTGTTGCAGTTGTCTAAAGACTGGTGGCGTGATAATTGCTCAAGTTTGCTGTGTGTTGGTGCTGGTTTTGTTGCATTTGGATGGTTGGTTGTTGCTTGAAGAAAAAGAAGGGCGAGAAAGAAACCGTTGCTTTTTGTGTGATAGTAAAGTTTTCAATGTTAGTAGGCACTTAATAAATTGGGTTTGTTTGCTTGCCTGCAGTGTATTCAATGATGCCATGTCTGCAATGCTTGGTTTTTTTCTCATATGTTTGTCGTTTGAATGCGCTTATATAATTTGTGTAAAGCCGGTGTGACTCTGATGAGGTTTGATGGATGAAGTTTTTTCTTGATTTGGGTGTGTTTGGATTAATTTTGGTTGTTATTGGTTGCTGGTTTAGATCGATGTTGTTATTCAGGGTTTTTCTATCCCTTTCTTTGCGATATCTTTTATAATGTCCTCGAGTGTTGCGTTAGTTGATCGGAGGGGGAAACGACACGAGTGCAAGATGGAGAAGAACTAATAAAAATCGTAAATGGCTTGATATAAGTGAGTTAGCGGCGCCTAAAAAACCCAAAGGTTCGGTTCATAAATGTAAATCCTCGCCTACGCCGCCTAATTTCCGTACACCGCTTAGCTATGCTAAGCGTAAGGGTCAGGACCCTAAACCATTAATCGATATCTTTCAGGATAACAGTACCATCACTGTTGTTGCTGAAATTGTGGGTTTTAATAATGACAGTGTAAAAGTTAATGTAAAAGACCAGCGAATCACGCTCTCTGCCAAGTCAAAAGAGCGCCGGTACTATAAAAGTTTAAATTTACCGAAGGTAGTGATTCCTGACGAAACGCACACCAAATTCAAGAATGGTGTGTTAGAGATTAAACTTAAAAAAGCTGAATCAACAGCGATTGGAAAAGAAGCGGACCAACATGCCCCATAAACTTAGGAAAATCAGAAAATTTAGAGGCTCAAGGACACAGGGATACGGAAGAATAGGCCAACACCGAGACAGCGGAAGCAAAGGCAACCGCAAGGTTGGACGACATAAACATCTCTGGAGCAAAATTGTCACCTCACAACCCGATTACTTTGGTAAACACGGATTCACTTCTCCTCAGAGTAAGAACAGGGTTGAATCTACGATTAATCTCTATAACCTTGACCAGCTGACAGCAGGTGCTGAAATCAACTTGACCGAGCTTGGTTACACTAAACTACTAGGCACAGGCACGATCACCCGCGCCCTAACTGTCCAAGTCAAGTCGGCATCAAAATCCGCTGTCCAGAAGGTTCAAAAGGCCGGCGGTAAACTCATACTCGCTGAAACCTCTGAGGAGTAAGCCGTTAGATGCCTGGAAGATTCCTAAGTATATTCAAGCCAATCGGCAGAATACTGCCTGAAATCAAAAAGCCTGAACGAAAAGTCAGTTTTAATGAAAAAATCTTTTGGACTGCGCTAGCTCTAGTTATCTTCCTTGTTATGACCGAGGTTCCCCTCTACGGCGTAGCCCCCTCCGCCAATGACAGCTTCGGTCAACTACGTGTTATCTTTGCTTCAAACCGAGGCACACTGATGGAGCTAGGTATTGGCCCAATCGTCACTGCTGGGTTAATTCTGCAACTACTTGTCGGTGCCGGTATAATCAAATGCGATATGTCAAACCCTGAAGATAGAGGACTCTTTACCGCTGCAAGCAAAGTTTTTAGCGTCGGTCTCACCGGCGTCCAAGCCATCGCCTACATCTTAAGCGGTATGTATGGCTCCATAGGTGAGCTTGGTGTTACTGTAATTATAGCAATTCTACTACAGTTGATAGCCGCAGGCATAATTGTCATGTTACTAGATGAACTTGTACAGAAAGGCTGGGGACTTGGCAGTGGTATCAGTCTCTTCATCATGGCCGGTGTTGCCCAGTCTATATTCTGGTCAATGTTCTCACCAATCCATGGTCTATTTGTGGGAGGCCTATCCCAATTCTTAGCTGGTGGTGACCCATTCAATGGCGCAAATGCTGCCTTTGTGTACGTCTTTGGCGCTACTAATAGCATCTATCCAACTGTGCTTGGACTCATTGCAACCATCGCAGTGTTCCTCATAGTTATCTATCTCCAAGGCGTCAGAGTTGAGTTGCCCATGAGCTACGCCGGATACAAAGGCTTCCGTAGCAGATACCCAATTAAACTCCTCTACGTCAGCAACCTGCCTGTCATCTTTGCCTCTGCGCTGTTTGCCAACGTATACTTCTTTGGCCAGCTATTTTGGAACTGGGCTGGACGTCCAATACCTGGTACTAACCTATTCTTCCAAATCATAGGTGACTACCGCGTTGCCGAATCAGGCTCTGTTTCTGCGGTCGGTGGAATCGCCTATCTTGTCACAGCACCCCACAACATCTGGAGCGTTATCGGTGACCCCTTACAGGCTCTGGCATACATGGGTATACTAGTAGTTTTCTGTGCGGGATTCTCGCTGATTTGGCTTGAAGTCGGCGGCTTAGGACCCAACAAAGTCGCTAAGCAGCTCATGGATAGCGGAATGGAAATCCCCGGATACAGACGTAGCGAACGTCCCATCGAGCAGATCCTCAAGCGCTACATACCTGTTGTCACAGTCTTAGGCGGTATGCTGGTCGGGTTTGTGGCTGCGATATCGGACTTCCTTGGTGCATTTGGTACCGGAACTGGTATCTTGCTCTCCGTAGGCATCATCTACCAATACTACGAGTTGTTGATGCGTGAACGGGCTGCTGAGATGTTCCCAGCGTTTAGGCGTATCATAGGCGATTAATCCGCCTCCCTCCCATTCTTTGTACTCTTTTTTGTTTTATCTTTGATAGTGAGGAACTACCAAACGTGTGTTCTATCTGCCGTATTGGTTAGGGTTGTTTGATTTAGGTAAACATTGCTGAGTTGGAAGTGAAACGGTTATTAACGAGAAACATGTAGGCATAGTCTAAATAGATAAGAAACGCTCTGAAACGACGAAATAAGTGAAAAGCTATGAAAGTCTATAAGAAAATAATGTTTGTAATGCTGTTAGCGCTCGTAGCGAGTTCTGCTTTGAGCGTTTTTGCAGAACAAGCAAGTGCCGCTCTGAGTTACCACGGCACTATATCCATAGATAACCCAAGTGTCGCTCAAGATGCTTCATATACTCTAATCCTTACCAATAATGGTACTGACCGCTTATTGAATGCAACCATTACCGTTCCTCAGGGCATTGCAGACATTACCAATCTTGCTGTAACCCCATCAGCTTGGACTGTACATCACGAAGAAATTGATCAAATTTCCTACATCTACCTCACCCAGACAGCTGATGGCTTAAACAACGGTGACAGCATTACCGTTACCTTCAATGCCGTAAACCCACGGATGACTGGAACCTACCGCTGGGTTATCAACGGTGTAGATATAAATGGCACCACTGGTCCCGAGGTTGATATAGTTGATGTACTTCTAATCCGCATCACAACGATGGTGCCTGTATTTATTCTGCTGGGTATCGCGTTTGGCGTTAGTCTACTTAGTTTAGTGTTTAACCGTCTTTTAATAAGCCACTTCATCGGCTGGGAGCAGTATCAGGTTATGCGCAAAGAAACATCTGAATTCCAAAAGGCACAAATGGCGGCCGCACGAGCAAATGATCAAAAACAAATAGAGAAACTTAAGCGAAAGCAAACTCAAATCAACAACATGCAAGCCAAAATGATGAAAACTAGTCTACTTCAATTTGTTTTTATGATCGTCCCCTGGCTTCTTTGGGGGTTTGTGTTAATACCCACATTTGGAGAGACCAGCCTAGCATACCTGCCGGGCTTGGGTGGAATTCCTATGTTTTGGGTTTATTTCCCGTTATCCTTCTTTGCGAGCACAATTGGACAACGTATACTGGGTCTAAATCCCATAGAACCGCGTTAATGTAGAAAATCGGATGACCCACAATGGCCGACACCCAAAAAACCTGTGCCCAACCAAATAAAACAGTACTCTGCATTTCAGGCTTAGCTGGCACAGGCAAAAGCACCCTAGCCAAAAAACTCGCCCAAAAATACAACCTACAATACTACTCCGGTGGGGATGCCCTAAAAGATCTAGCCAAACAGGAAGGATACGACATATCTGTACAGGGCTGGTGGGAACGCTCTGATGGATTAAATTTTCTCAAAGAACGCCTAGCCGACCCCAAATTTGATCGTGCGGTTGATGCAAAACTCTTAGAGTACGCCAAACAGGGCAATGTGCTCCTAGACAGCTGGACGATGCCTTGGCTATTTAAAGGCGGGTTTAAAATCTGGCTAGACGCCTCAGTTGAAAAACGGGCAATGCGAGTAGCCGAAAGAGACCAACTCCCATTCCCAGAAGCCTGTAAAATGCTAGAAGAGAAAGAAAAACGCACAAAAGAAATCTATAAAGAACTCTACGGCTTTGATTTAGGCAAAGATTTAACCCCCTTTGACTTTGTTTTAGACACCGACAACTTAACTGCCCCTCAAGTCTTTGAAGTTCTATGTCACGTTGTAGACAGCATAGTCTTTTCTACACCCAAACCGGAGGAGCCGGAACCAAAACTAGTTTGAAGACAGAAAAGATAACCCTAAAGGACTTAATCTTCGCACTCAGTTTTTTCGCGTCTCTTTAAATGTACTAATGCACAATGAGTCTAAGGTCTAAGGGAGTGGGCGTATGGGCGATAAAGACATCAAGTTATTTGAAAACAAGCGTATTCGTACCGCTTGGGATGAGGAAAAACAGGAATGGTATTTTTCAATTGTTGACATTTGCGAAGTATTGGCAGAATCAATAAATCCCCGCAAATATTGGCAAAAATTGAAAGAGCGTCTAAATGCGGAAGGAAATGAAACGGCGACAAAATGTCGCCAGTTGAAAATGTCCGCGTCGGATGGGAAAATGCGCCTTACCGATGTCGCGGATACGGAACAAGTTTTGCGCTTAATTCAATCCATTCCGTCGCCCAACGCTGAGCCTTTTAAATTATGGCTCGCGTCGGTCGGAAAAGATAGAATTGACGAAACCATCGACCCAGAGTTGACGATTGACCGCGCCCTCGCTACATATTTACGGAAGGGTTACACTCGCGAATGGATTAATCAGCGTTTGCAATCCATTCAAGTGAGAAAAGACTTGACGGACGAGTGGGCTGACCGTGGCGTAAAAGGCGGTGAATACGCCATTTTGACGGACGAAATCACCAAAGCGTGGGCGGGCTTTACGACGCGGCAGTATAAGACTATAAAAGGTTTGAAGAAGGAAAATTTGCGCGATAATATGTCAATGTTGGAGTTGACCCTCAATCAGCTTCCGAAGTGACCACGACGGCAATATCAAAAAAGGAAAAGCCACAAACATTTGACGAAAATAAACGGGTTGCGCGAAGCGGTGGCGAAATTGCAGGGAATGCAAGACGCGACATCGAAAAACGTACAGGCGAACCCGTCATAACCTCAAAGAAGGCGGTCGATTTTTCGCGGCTCCTTGCGGATGTAATCGAAGGTAAGGCCGAAAATAAGGACAGTACGGACACGAAATAGCGCCGCAGAATTTGCGAGCACACTCGACGTGAATAGGGGATTTCCACTCCGAGCGCGCCCAAGTTTTGGGCTTGCTTTTTAGAGGAATTTTTACATAATTATTAAAGAATAACGATTTATTAAGCGCTTCTTCGATTGCCTCTCATCCCTTTTATCGAAAATGAGAAATTTCTTCTTGGTTCTTCCAGCGTTGGTTGCAACCGATGGTGTGCTTTGCGATGAAGCATGTTTCCATTGTGCTTCTATAGAGCTTGTTTTATGAACTTTATTTGAGGATTAGTTTGATATTTTTCCATTGATCGCTTGCCAGTGAGATTATGCTTTTTGGGCTTCCATAGAGTGAGTAGGCGATGTAGCAGAGGTAGTTACATTGGATGCAGTCGTGGTATGTTTTTCGTAGCGTTTGGAATTCTTTGCTGTTCCACTGGGTTGGTAGGTCAAAGACGGTGCCGGTAAAGTTGTGGTTGTGACAGCCTGAGATGCGGCCTAGGTGGTCAATGACTATGAACTGGTTTAGTGCTTGGCATTTCCATGTTCGTTCTGCATTTGTTTCATAGAGTCTTCGCAGGGTTTCGAGTAGTTTTTTGGTCATGAGGATGTTTTTGTTCTTTTTGAGTGCTTTGATTAGCTGATTGCAGAGGTTTACCATGGCTTCTTTGTCTGTTATGATGAATTCGTCGTTTGCTTTGCCGATGCGAAAAAGCTGTTTGCTGTCTACTGATGTGTCATAGGAGTATAGGCAGAACCACATTGGAATTTTTTTTTCCGTAAAATATGTTGTTAGATCCATGATTTCATAGAGGTTTTTTTGTGAAATGGTTGGTGTGACTGCTACTCGGATGCCTTCTTTTTGTAGCACCTCTACTGTGTGCATAGCGCTTTTCCATGCTCCCGGAACAGCTTTTATGGCATCGTTTTTTGCTTCGTCTAAGCTATCGATGGATATGGCAACAAAATCCACCTTGCGCAGGGTTTCGACTCTTTTTGCTGCCATGCTGCCGTTATCGTAGACTGTTGTGATAAAGCGCTCTGAGGCATAGTCAAGGATTTCAGCGATGTCTGGCCGTAAAAGGGGATCGCCGCCTGAGATGGTAAGTTCTACAATACCTATATCTCTTAGAATGTCGAGGCCTTTTTTTATTTCAGTTGCTGAAAGTTCGTGTTCATCCTGCTCTTTCCAGACGTTACAGCCCACACAGCGATAATTGCATTTTCTTGTAATTAGCCACTGCGCATGATGCGGCTTACCTGCAGATAGATATCGGCCCGCTAAAGATGCTGCTTTCCTCAAACCTGACGTCATTTACTCACAAACGCTTAATTATGCTTAGAGTTAGTTAAGGCGGTAATATAAAAACCATAGCCGCTTCTTCTAACTTGCTAATAGCGCATAAGCTATACTGCCGAGTTAGCTGTAAAGCAAAATGTTCCACGACGGCTTATTGGGCTAAACTATTTTAGGCTTAAATGTCACAGCAGACAACACGATATACTCAAAGACGGCACAGCGCCATGATGATGTGGTATATGCAGAATCTCAGCCTCCTACATGGGTGTTTGGGCGGTCCCAGGACGGTAATCTTGTTTTGACAGCTGGCTCTGTGGATGTTGTGCTCTTAACCAAAAACAGCCAACGCATCTTAACAAAATGCGTGGAATCCATATATGCAAACGTTCCAGTTGCCCATCTTATTGTGGTAGATGGCGGCTCAACAGACCAAACCCTCTCTCTGCTAAACGAATTCCAAAAAAAATATCACAACCTAAAACTCATCTTTGACAACGGCACCCGGGCAACCGCGCGCCAAAAAGGCATCGAGCATGTAACCACGGACTGGTTTATGTTTGTGGACAGTGATGTTGTGCTGTGCCGCGACTGGTATAAAAAAGCCCAAAAAAACCTTCAGCCCGATGTTGGTGCAGTATGGGGTATTGAAGTCTGGTCTACTATAAACGATCCCAAGATCCTGCGGCTGTTTTTAATCATAACCCGCAAAATTTTTGAGGTTCGCGGAGGCACCCACGACACCCTAATCCGCACCCACGCCGTCAAAGATATCAAAATCCCCTCCAATCTGCATATGTTTGAGGATGCCTACATCAAGGACTGGATCTCCCACAAAGGCCACCGTGTCGTTGCCTGCTATAGCCCCTTTTGTCTTCACTATCGTCCAACCTCGGTCTGGACTCTGCGGGGTAGTTTAGGTTTGATTGCCGAAGCCTTCGAATTTGGAAATTTCCGTCTAATAAGTCAACTGTTTTTAGCCTACGGTTTCTACACACTATACTCAGTCTATCAGTTACTCTCCCGATAATTACTCTCCTACAATAACCATCATAGAAGGGAGTTACTCAAGAATTCTCTCAATAACTCTTCATGATTGAGCCTGCTTTCTGTGCTATGAATCAACAAATAAGGTTGGGTTTTTGTTCACATTAAGCATAGCCAAGCATTACCGCTATAATCTGCTGTTATCTGACGGATTCGTAGCTGGAGTCATGTAGCCGCTTAAAGACATAAAAGTAGACGTAGTTTTGCCACCAAACCCTATAACTTTTTAGAACCCCCCACTGTTTTAAGCGACGGCTTGATTCAAACACAGGAGATGAAAGCACCTTGATTTTGCCCAGCTTTGAGGCGTTTATTAGTAACTCGGTAATTTCCATCATACAGAGTGCCTCATTGAAGCCTTTGATTTCTTCAAATGTGTCGCGTTTAATGGCGATTATGTCGCCGCGGTTATAGAATCCAATTAGAAATGGCAGAAAAGCGCAGGCTCTGATGAATGCGCAGTCTAGCACATAGAAGAGTTTGGTTGAAACCGGTAGTTTTGATTGCACTGTGGGCATAACAAATGAGATTGTTGAAACGGCTTTTTTGTTTTTAAACATACTAAAAACGTCAATTAACGTGTTTTTTTGTAGCAGGGTATCTGCGTCCATAAAAATCAATATCTGGCCTGAGGCTTGGGCGGCGCCATAGTTGCGGGCTTTGGATATGCCTTGTATGGGTAGTCGATGGACTTTAGGGGTGAATTGGCTGGCAATGGTTGCGGTGTCTTCGGTGCTGCTGTCCACTATAATTAGTTCTGTTTGGATTCCTTGTTTTTTTGCTTCTTTTATTGATATCTGGAGATGGCTCAGGGTGTTTGCTATGTATTCTTTTTCGTTTTTTGTTGCTACGATAACTGTTAGCTCGCACATACCCCTGGTCCCTGTTTTGCGGTTGATGTTGTTTGTGCAGATATGGCGTTTGTAGTATATTTGTTTGTCCACCGTTTAATCAATCGCCTGTTGCATGTGTCTGTGTGTTGGGGGGGTGTTTTGGTTGTGTTGCGTTGGTCTGGGATGGGGAATAGTTTGGTTTTGTGCCGTTAGCTTATTAGGTTTGTTTGTTTTTAATCGGCTTCTTTGAGGTTAAGTTGATGTCTAGAGCTAAAGTTGGTGTTTCAATGTTTTATTGTGTGGGTGAATCTTTTAATCGTATGGTTAAGCGTCTTGGCACCATGGATACTAAGTATATTGAACTCTTTGATGACGCTGCCCATGATCTAAATAAGGCTCGTATTCTTCAGCTTAAAGAGGCTGCTAAATCTTATGGTTTAACCTACTCTATTCACGCGCCTTTCTCAGATGTCAACATCGGTTCAATAATAAAACCAATGCTCAATGCCTCGCTTAAACGTCTCAAGCAGTCTCTTATTAACGCCAGTGCTATAGATGCCAAGATGTGGGTTTTTCACCCTGCCCAGCGTACTGGTATTGGTCAGTTCTATCCGGATGCTGATTTTAAAAATATGTGTCGCAACATCGAGATGCTCTTTGCTCAAGCTGAAGAGTTGGGTGTTAACATTGCTTTGGAGAATATGCCGGGGAAATATTGGTTTTTGATGAGCACCCCTGAGGAATTTCGCCGCATGTATAGAGAGACCAATTTGCCTGTGGGCATAACATTGGATTTGGGGCATGCCAACTTGGAGGGTCAAATTCAGCCTTTTGTAGATGAGCTTGCAGATAAAATTGTGCACATTCATGCCAGCAATAACCAGGGCAGTGAGGACCAGCACAACGGCGTAGATGATGGCAGTATCGATTATGTGGCATTTATTGAGTCTCTTAAGAAAATTGGTTACGATAAAACCATAATCGTCGAATCCATAACTAATGTGCCTCAAAGTATTGCCCGCTTAAAGCAGCTCCTCGCTTAGGGGTAGCTCAAGGGTCATATAGTCTTCTGCGAGTATGGTGTTTGGAAACACTTTCTTTGCCTGCCCTAGAAGCAAATCAGCATCGGGATAGCGGGCGCTGATGTGTGATAGGACCAGGCATTTAGCCTGTGCGGCTTTTGCTTGTGATGCGGCTTGACTGGGCGTTGAGTGTCCATCGGTGTCAGCTTTCTCCTTTAGCGCATCATCAAAGGTACAGTCGTGAATAATTAAATCCGCCCCTTCTGCAAACTCTACAAAGGCGGCAAAGGGTTTGGTGTCGCCTGTGTAGATGATTTTTCTACCTCTGCGCAAAGGCCCCATTACATCACTTGGCTTAGCGGTGATGTTGTTTGGTGTGATGATTTTTTGACCGTTTTGCAGTTTAGACCACAACTCGCCTTCTGCAATTCCAAGGGCTAGTGCCTTGTCGGGGTAGAATTTGCCGGGGCGGGGGTTTTCTGTAAATGCAAAACAATAACCCTCAACGCTATGATTGGATTTTATGGCGCTGATCTGGTATTCTTTTTGGTTGCAGATGAGGCCCTCCGAGAGAATTTCATTTATTTCTACTGGGTAGGTTAAGCCAAAGTTGAGGGTTTTTTTGGTGCTGACCAGATAGTTTTTGAGTCCTTTTGGGCCGTAAATTTGTAGGGATTCTTTTCGATCCATAAGTGCCATTGTTTGTAGCAGTCCGGGTAAACCAAGCACATGGTCGCCGTGGAGATGGCTGATAAAGATTTTCATTTTATGATGAAAACTAACTTTGGTTGCCATCATTTGATGTTGTACGTTTTCACCGCAGTCAAACATCCATTGATCAGAGGAACTCTGCACTACAACACAGGGCAGACTTCGTTTCAATGTGGGTACGCTACCGCTTGTTCCTAAGAACACAACTCGTATACTCATAGGAGGCCTTCTTGAATATGTGATTTTCCACTTAAGGTCTGGGGCTAGACGAGGTGATGGCTTGCCTAAAGACCGCCAGCCTATCGGGTATGTTTAATGGATGGTGTGTCTCATATTTTTGTATTTTTAGTGCTAAGGATTTGTAAAAGTAACTTGCAATGGCTTAGCAGCTGATTAGGCCGTTAGAGGTTGTAAAACGTTTAAGATGTTTGGAATTACATGTTATCAAAAAATGACAGGTTATTTTCTTACAATTCCTAAGCGTTTATTACAAGAGTAATGTAGGTGTGCGTAAGCACCACAATTATAGAAAAAAATAAAAAACGTTACTTGTCACCGTTTAAGTTACGGGGTTATTTAACCACTACTATGGTGTACTCTCCAGTCATTGCATACATGCTAAAGGGCTCAGCATTTTTGGGTGTTTCAAAGGTTTTGTAATACACATAGATGCATCCGTTATCATAGAGAACTGCACCTGTATTTAGAACAGGGGTATTAAATGGTGGATTGTAGTCTGTCCATAGTTGCCTCGGGGGAGCACCATCAGCAGTGTTTTTGACTGTAGTTCGCACATAAACCTGTATAGAAGCCATATCTGATAAAGAAAGTTGAGAAACTTCGATCTTCTTCCAATGATAGGATATTTCGCCCCCGTTTCCAAAAAGACCCGCCTCGTATGTCTCAGATATGATTAGGTCACCATCTTTTGTTACATCAAAGGTTCCGTCTATAACGTATCTTGCAGTGCTGCCGTCTTTGCCTGCAGGTCCAGGTGCTCCGGCTGGTCCCGTAGCACCAACAGCACCGGTTGCTCCAGTTGCACCTGTCGCTCCAACTGATCCAGCCACACCGGGTGGTCCTTGAGACCCAGCTGGGCCGGGCTCACCTTTTGACCCTTGTGGTCCCTGCGGCCCCTGAGGTCCAGCGATCAACTGAGTAGAGGCTAGAGTGGACAGTGTACTTGCAATAAGAATTGCCGCAACAATACCCGCCAAAAAAACAGTTCTCGAAATCAATTTTTCACTCAATTTAACCAACCATCTTAAAACACCAGTTGTCTCTTAAAATAAATAGATTATTTCCACCAAGAACACTTCGCACAACACTCAAGTCTTACTGACGATAATTTACTTATTACACTATACGTATACACCTACAATTTAGAACCGGAACTCAGCTTAGTTACCCCCTAGGTTTTAGTTACGTAGTCTGAGAATACTTCCAAGATCTCCTCGGTCTTCTTGGGAAGGGCACACAAATACTCCTTGCCGCTGGGTTCCACGATCA
>Ga0123355_10011977_pt1 | contig 13405 bp, 13 predicted proteins | sample TergutEmb28metaG_3_FD_89872 | JGI IMG/M metagenome (GOLD analysis project Ga0123355, IMG submission 89872) | Embiratermes neotenicus P1 segment gut microbial communities from Petit-Saut dam, French Guiana - Emb289 P1 | ecosystem: Host-associated > Arthropoda: Insects > Digestive system > Gut ...
AAGCATACATTTAATCAAGGCAGATATCGAAACAGAAATTAATCCACTTGTAGGAACAGAATCTCAAAGTGAAGAACTCATTGCTTATATAAATGAAGAGATGAGAGAAGACCCAAGCAAAATTTGGGAATTTAATGTATTTGGGAAATCTATGCATGAAATGGTTAGGAATGGGTTGCAAAATAAATTATTCCGTATGCCTGAAGATGCACAAATGAAATTCCAAGAAACATTACAGAGAATTATCAATGAAGGTTCAGGTGGACTTATTTGTATTATTTTGTAAGTATAGTGCGGAGTAAAGCTAAATTCAATCGTTTTCGATTGAATTTACTATAATATGCTTGACATTAGCCAATTTCACTAATGCTTATTATCCTTAAAGTAAAAAAGCTGTCCAAAATCCACATAAAGGGGTTTCGGATAGCCTTTTTTATGATATAATATAACCAACATCCAATTCCACAAGAACATTTTTTGTTGGATTTTGTTTCACGAGTATAAGTATAGGGGTGATATTTTTGCAAATACTATTCCCATCAGAGGAATTCGCAAAACTCAAAGAATATTTAGTTCTGTATCGCTGTGCACTAATGAATATGGAAACACGAGTACACACGCTTCTTGAAGATTTTCAAAATTTACAAACCTACAATCCTATTGAACATGTTAAATCTCGCGTAAAAGGTTCTGAAAGTATTGCCGAAAAGTTGCACCGTCGTGGGTTTGAAGTTACAGCAGAATCTGCACGAATACATTTAACAGATATTGCAGGAATACGTTGCATATGTTCTTATGCACGAGATATTCATTTGCTTGCAGATGTATTTAAACGACAAAAAGATATAAAAATCATTAGTGAAAAGGATTATGTTAGTCACCCAAAGCCATCTGGTTACCGAAGTTATCATCTAATTATTGAAGTACCAATCTTCCTGACCACCAAAACCGAAACCTTACCCGTAGAAGTGCAAATTCGCACACAAGCCATGGATTTTTGGGCATCACTTGAACATAAAGTACGATATAAATATGATGGTGATATGCCCAACCCATTATTACAAGACTTAATTAAATGTGCCAACCAAATTGCAGAACTGGATGAGCGCATGTTACTGATACAAGAAATTGCAGACCTAGCAAATCATTAGTTTTATAAAAAAGTGGCTATTATATCAAAAACAGGAAAAAGACACGAAGATTTTCGTGTCTTTTTCCCGTTTTTTAATTTGCTAGGAAATTGCTTTCGCAATTTCCGTCACTCAATGGGGGGCGTAGTCCCCCACAAAGTGGCGTAGCCACTTTGTTATTAAAATACTATCTATCCACGCCATGATAATCTATGATTAATTATCCAGTTAAAATCAATTATTTGTTCCCATAAACAAGGAAACGCAACAACACTCGCATCATAATCATCCATAAACTCAAGGAAGTCTTCAACCATAATAAGAGCAATTATAACAGGGTCGACATTAGCATCCATCAGGCGGTTAATTTGCGCTACAGAATGAGGTACTTCTGACCATTGAACGCCTGTAATTCCATATGCAAATTCAACCCAACCAGCAAAATCCGGACGAAGCCCAGAAGTATCTACTGGAATTTCATCAGGCTCATTAAAATTCCAAAATTGGAACGATAACGGGGCATCAAACCCAGAACCCCAGCCAATCCATTGTGGCATAAATTCATACCACAAATCATCAAATACTGTTACACCTGTAGCATCATCAAGGAACTCAATAAGGTCTTCAATTAAAATAATACCAAGGCTTGCTGCGTCTACACCATCATGATATAACAAATCTAAAACATCAATAATGTCTGCTATATTGCTTGGATTAATGTCTAGTAAGTTTAAAACAAAACTAATCCACGTGTCTACATCGGCTGTCTTGCCTAAAAAAGCAGAATCTTGTTGTACATTAGGTGTACCCTCTGTTGGCAAAGAAGGTATTGATGAGCTAATTGGACTGAAAGCGGACAATAAGAAAAATACTGCCGCCAACGCAAAAATCCCCATCTTTTTGCTACTTTTTAAAACACTCATTTTAAAAACTCCCCTCAAAAAATAATAATTAACTATATTTACCAGATATTGCCTACAATAATATTTTCAAGCTCTGGTAAGTATACAATTGTTGCTTCATTAAGCATTTCATAAAACCCTGTCATGATTGCCCCAATCATCCTATCTTCAAGAGTGGGCAACTGTGGCGTTTCAATCAAAATATGCTTTGCGCCAAGTACATAATCCTCATCACCAGCAGGTCTAATACCATCAAAAAACATTACATTATCGCGGTCAGGCTCTACACGTAGGATAATATGATATCCCCACACAGAAGGCACTAAGCCACTTATTTCGCCAATAGCAAGTTCCATTGTTGCCTCATAAAACGAGTCAAGCATAACACCAGTTACAAATGAATAACCCTCTGGATGTGTTTGCATTCCAGGGTCTGCGCCATACTCACGAATAAGCATGTCAAAATCTTCGCCAGCGCGTGCTCTTTCTAATATAATCAAAGCTCTTTCGTGAGAATCGTCAATTATTTCTTCATCCATAAATTCTTCAAAGCGTGTAAATAACTGTGGGTCTTCTAAGATTGTGTTAAAAGTGCGGTTAATTAATCTTTCTATATAAAGAAGATTTACAAACTGTTCGCGCCCAGAAAAACCTTGCGCTCTTAATAAATTGTAAAAACTTTCAACACCAAATGAATTTTCAAAGAACAGAAGTTCTTCTTCAACATCAATCATCTCATCTTCTAACAAAACAATGCCATTCTGTATAGCATAATATTGTTGCAACAAATCAAGGGCGGCAAGCCTTACAGCTTCTTCTCGTACAGCCTCACCAAATGTTTGACCTCTGAATGGTGTGGTATAATCCAGTTGGAAATTACCTGTTTCATTGATATATTCCCAAAATAAGAGTTCATCAGCCCTGTGTAATTGAATATGCACATCACTTGCAGTAATGTTTATGCCATTTACTGTTGCTACAATAGTTGAACCCTCTATCGTGGATATAATAGGAATTCCGCTGTATGGTTCAAGGTCAAATTGTTCATGATGGTGGTGGTGATGTTCGTCGTCACAATCTTCACAGTCATCATCATGAATGTGAAGTGGTGGTGGTGTATACTCTTGATTGTCTCGATTGTCTTGTCGCAATTCAGAATGTGCAGTAAGTTGCTCTTGACGATGCTCTTGTTGCAATTCTGACTCTGCAACATCATTATTAGATGAAACTCGTGAAGATACAAACCACCCAGAGCCAAAACCCAGCAATAAAGCACATATTCCAATAGCTATAATACTACCTTTATTTCCTTTTCCAGTTGGGTTATATTGGTTGTTTGGTTCACTTTGTTTGTTTTGTTCGTTTGTTTCGTGTTGTTCCATAGATTTTCTCCTTATAGTTTATTATTTTTAGGTATATATACCATACTTGCCCTTGTAGACCTTCAACATACCTTACCATAAATCAACTATAATTAAAAGCAGTTATACATCAAAATTTTTCAAATGTCAACATGTCGAAATATTCTATATAATGTAATTTTAATGTTTTTCTAATGCCTTTCAAAATGGTGAAAATCCAGTGGACTGCGCCAACTTCCACCCCAAATCCAGCCGCGGCTAACAAAAGCCTGATGAACAACATCTCCATGGATAATCATACCAGGGCGCACATTAGTGCGGTCTAGGTATGGAGTCCCAGCTATAGGCCAAATAGTATCACCACGTTGATATGGATTCTGTATAGGATTAATGTCAATCGCCATACCCAAACCATGCCGTGAAATAGTTCTTGTTCCCGCTATGTAACGGAAATTAAACCCAACAGAATTATTATCTGCCATAGAATAATAATCAGAAGCATCATAAAAATCTATTAATCGCATACGTTCGATGGGAAAACGCGCCTCATAAATTTCTCTGAAAATATCTAAAACTTCATCAGCTATAGAGGCAGCTATTATTAAATGCCCAATTTGACTTTGACCATAAAAATTTGCATGAGTAATTGTAAGATACGCCAAATGGGAGGTAGGAAATGGTGTATTATCATGAAAAGAACTACCCATTATAAGTTGTATAATTTCTTCGGGTAATGGTTCGCTGGTAAATATAGGTTCGTCTGTGTTTAATACTAAACTGGTATCCATAATAAGAGTTTGCCTACTTTCTATCCAATTGAGTCTGATGTCTAACAATTGGGAAATTTCGCAAATACGAAAATAATCATTACCCTCATTATAATATCCTGATTCAAAATCGTGCTTATCCATCTCCATATCTATATCCAGATAATAAACGCCCAATAAATAAAACATCTTTTCAAGGCTAATATAATTATAGCCATAAACATACAACACAGGAAGGGTTCGCCGCTCTCCGTTAAGCAACAATTCTAATGTTTGAGGGTTTGCGGAATATGGCATATTTGGAAATAAAATTGGAAGAGTAACAACTTCAATTACTTCTTCATAAACTTCATTATAATACTCTTTAGGTTCAACTGCCTCGTTAGTGTTAGTGGGCATATATGGAGTTGGTGGAGGAGGTGTAGGGAAAATACGCGTCCATTCTGTGTGAGGCTCGTTAAATTCATTAAAATGTACATACCTTCTTTGATGTAGAAATAAAAACATTAACATACCCACCATAACAACTGCCACACAAACTAACAATAATTTATACATTTAAAATACCTGTGTTTTTAATATAACTAACTGTTTCATCTATATATTTAATTGTCCTATCATAGGAAACAAATATATAATCTATCTCTTTTGGCTCTGGAGCATCTTTGTAGGCAATATATAACAAATTATTTTTTATTGCTTCAACTTCTTCTGCTGTAACTAATAAAAACTGTTCGTTTGGTATGGATTTGCTTAACAATTCCCTAACATGGCTATCCTTGAAATAATTGTGATATATTGTTAAATCTATGTTTTTCATTTCCACATAATAATCGCTTGCATATCCTTTTAATGCTTCTTCTGGGTAATTTGTAGTGAATTCTTTCCAAATGCTCATATTGTTGTAAATATCTGTTAGGGCATGTGTTGCATAACCCATTAAAAAATAATTATTGGGATGTTCTTTAACAAAATTTTTTACAACTTTTTCCCAACCAACATTATCTGTGATAAATCCCCAACGCTCCTCACTTTCAGGGCATAAATGAGTCTTTTTTTTTGCAAATCCAATTTGGCTTTTTGTGTCAAGCATATTTGCACCCAAATAATCTTTTCTATAATGAATTGCGTCAGGTGCGATACAACCAAGTACAAATTGCGCTAAATCTTGCTCTGGTAAATCAAAGTTATTAATTAGTTTTTCTGCTACACACAAATGTGTTAATGGAAAAGCCATAGTGTTAGCCTCCTTAATAAATGTTATACTCTATACATGACTGTAGTCGTTTCTAACGACATTACTGGATTTCTTTCCCCCGCCCAAGGGGCGGGGGAAGATTATTCATTATTTCCAATAGAAACAACTATATGACAGCAACCTAAAGGAGCAACATATGACTGCATTATATCGTAAGAGACGACCAAAAACATTTAGAGATAATGAATTAATTGGGCAGCCACATATCGCCCGTGTTTTAATTAACCAACTTATGTCTGGGCAAATGAGTCACGCATATTTATTTTGTGGAACAAGAGGTACAGGCAAAACCTCTGTAGCTAAAATTCTAGCACGTGCAGTAAATTGCTACAACCCCCAAGAGGGTAATCCGTGTAATGAATGTGAAATGTGCAAAAATATATTAGCAGAGCGTAGTTTTGATGTTGTTGAAATAGATGCTGCGTCAAACAATGGTGTTGAAAATATTCGCGATTTGCGCGAAGAAGTAAAATACCCACCGTCACAAGGTAAATATAAAGTGTATATTGTTGATGAGGTTCATATGTTAACAACAAATGCCTTTAATGCCTTGCTCAAAACTTTGGAAGAACCTCCAGCGTTTGTTATATTTATTTTAGCAACCACAGACCCCCAAAAAATTCCTGCTACAATTCTTTCACGTTGTCAAAGGTATGATTTTCGCCGTATTTCTGCCACGGACATGATTAAATCATTAAAAAGTTGCCTAGTCGAGCAAAATATAACCTTTGAGGAAAGTGCATTAGATTATATAACCTATCATTCTGATGGTGCAATGCGTGATGCATTAAGCCTTTTAGACCAATGCCTAAGTTTAAGTGATGGTAGTGATGGTTTAACATACGAAAAAGTTTTAGAAATGTTAGGGGCTGTAGACCGCGGAAAACTCTTTGAACTTACAGACGCTTTGGTAAACAACGACAGTATGGCTGTAATGTCTATTATAACAAAAGCAATGGATGATGGCAGAGATGTAAGCCAATTTGTAGCCGATTTGATTCGTCATTTTCGTGATGTGCTTGTTGCAAGCCTTGGTGATGGAGGCGAATTCTCTGCACAAATTGTAATAAAACTAAAAGAGCAAGGGCAACAAATTCCAGCATCACGCCTATTGGAATTTATTAATGTTTTCTCTGAAACATTACGAGAGATGCGTTTCGCACCACATGCACGAACTGCCTTTGAAGTTGCGGCTTTGCGCCTGTGTATGCCACAGCAACAAGCTGTAAACCCACTGCCAACACCAGAAATACAATCTCTTCCAACCTTGCCAAAACCACAAAAAAAGGAACAATCAAAAACCCCTTCCAAAAATAACAGCAATCAAAACAATACACTTCAAACCATATGTAATAGCTGGGTTGAAATATATAAATCATTTAGAGGAAAAAATGCCGCATTTTTGTCAAAATGTGAAATGCATGTAGATGATGGTCAATTAAAAATACATTGCCCTGATTCCATAACAAGAGATTCAGTTGAAAAACAAAAAAATACTATACGCGAAATTATTGAAGATAAGTTCGCCACTTCCCCAACCATTACATTTATTGTAAAAGAGGGGCTAAGGGTAACACCCTCACCCCCTCCTAAACCCAAAGTAGCACCCACCCCACCAGCTCCTATGCCAATGTTTTCCCCCATTGAAGAACCAAAAGGGGAAATTAATATCCCTGCTGACTGGGCAGAGCAAGAAAGCCTTATAATGACAGAAAGTACTGATGACGATGAAGTCCCGTTTTAAAATGGGGGTTTGGGGGTAGCACATCCATAGGAAATTAAAAATTTGACAATATGTGTGAAGAACATTACAGTATACTTGATGAGTGTAAAACCCTCAAGGTCTTGGTCTAATATACTCGTGAAACGATACATTTTCCGTAGGGGACGCACCCCTGTGCGTCCCGCCCACTCTGCCATTTTGCGGGACGCGCGGGGGCGCGTCCCCTACATCAAACAATCTTTCGTTTCACGAGTATAGTAAATAATATAAAAAATAATGGAGGTAATAAACAATGCCAAAAGGATTTAGTGGAATGCCAGGTGGTGGCATGAACATGAACAATTTAATGAAGCAAGCCCAGAAAATGCAAAAACAAATGGCAGAAATGCAAGAAGAATTAGGAAACAAAACTTTAGAAGTGTCTGCTGGTGGTGGAGCAGTTAAAGTAACAATTACAGGAGAAAAGAAAATCACAAACTTGGTAATATCCCCTGATGTTGTAGACCCAGATGATGTAGAAATGCTACAAGATTTGGTAATGTCGGCAGTAAACGAAGCCATACGCCAAATGGATGAAGCAGTAAGTAGTCAAATGTCTTCAATAACAGGTGGTATGAATATGCCAGGGTTATTTTAAAGATTATAGTGAATTCAATTGAGAATGGGCGTGCTTGCATGCAACCATTTTCAATTGAAATGAACGCCCCCGCACCGACTGAAGCGTAGCGAAAGGAGGTGAGGAGCTTTGCGAAGCAAAGCTAAATTCAATCGTTTTCGATTGAATTTACTATAGTAAACAACTGAAAGGAATAAATTTAAACATGCACATTTATGGAGGGCCAGTTACTAGGCTTATAGACGAACTATCAAGATTACCAGGTATAGGAGGCAAGTCTGCTCAAAGACTCGCCTTTTATATTATCCATTTGCCGACAGAAAAAGCAGAATCTTTGGCGGAAGCTATAATATCGGCAAAAAATAATGTCCGTTATTGCTCTGTGTGTTGTAATCTCACAGATTCAGACCCATGCCAAACATGCGCAAACACAAAACGTGATGCTGGTACATTAATGATTGTAGAAGACCCACGTGATATGGCGGCATATGAACGCACAAAGGAATATCACGGAATGTATCATGTGTTACATGGTGCAATTTCGCCAATGCATGGGGTTGGTCCTAGTGATTTAACAATTACATCATTGTTAAAACGATTACAAACTACCCCCGTTGAAGAAGTTATAATTGCAACAAATCCAAATGTTGAGGGTGAGGCCACAGCAACATATATTGCCAAAATTCTCAAACCATTAGAAATAAAAGTAACGCGCATTGCCCATGGTGTACCTGTAGGTGGAGATTTAGAATTTGTTGATGAAGTAACGCTTTCCCGTGCGCTGGAAGGACGACGAGAGATTTGAGAAGTGTTGGATTAGGCTTTTTAAAACGTTTTTTTTTAACTGAATACATGGTTAAAGAAAATATGCGTCGTGGTGAAATTCCCTCAAGCCGTGAGGCATACACAAAATCACTGGGTATAGCCATTCCCGCTATAACAGAAATGGTTAGCCTTGCCCTAATGGGTATGATTGACACTGTGATGGTTGGAAGGCTTGACGAAGAAGGCATTGCAATTTCTGCCGTTGGAATAACAAATCAACCACGAATGTTATTTTTTTCTGTGTTTTTTGCTTTAAACATAGCAGTAACAGCAATAGTTGCCCGCAACAAAGGCGCGGGTAATATGGGTGCGGCCAGAAGTTGCTTACGACACGCTTTAGGTTGGGAAGTTTTTGTGGGGTTAATCCTCACGATTTTGGCAATTACTTTAGCAAATCCATTAATGAGACTTGCTGGTGCAGATTATTCCACAATAAACCCAGCGGCTTCTTACTTTCGTATAACAAGTTATGCTTTATTAATCCAAATAATGACAGGTACAATCCTTGCCGCACAAAGAGCAACAGGTAATACCAAAATCACCATGAAAATAAGCGTTGTGGCAAAAATTATTAGTGTTGTACTCAATTTCTTTTTAATTGAAGGACGCTTATTCTTTCCACGTATGGAAGTTGATGGTGCAGCATGGTCTACAGTTATTGCAGCATTTGTGGCTTTTATTTTGGCATTAATGTCTGTACTACACAAAGATAGTAATTTAAGGATTAGCTTTAAAGATGATTGGCGTTTTAATAAATCTATGTCAAAAACCCTTGGTGGTTTAACGTCTGGTGGGTTAGTTGAACAAGTTGGCTTACGTTTTGGTTTTTTTGCCTATGCGCGAATTGTTGCCGAATTAGGACCAAGCGATTTTGCGGCACATTTGATTGCTATGCAATTGATGGTGTTAAGTTTTACATTTGCAGACGGAATTGGAGCCGCAACAACATCACTGGTAGGGCAAAATTTGGGTAAGGAAAGACCAGATTTATCAATTATGTATGGAAAAATTGGGGCGCGACTTGCTTTAATTTGTGCCGCCATATTAAGTACCTTATGTATAGTGTTCCGTTATCAATTTCCAGTAATATTTAATAGAAACCCCGAAATAATAGCAACTACAGCAGGGCTTATACTCATTTTGGCAATTATTATGCCAATTCAAACTACTCAATTGGTTATGGGTGGAAGTTTGCGTGGTGCTGGTGATACAAAATATGTAGCAGTAACAATGATTTTGTCCGTTGGTATATTACGCCCATTAGCTGGTTTTATTTTCACATTTCCACTAGGTTTGGGTGTGGTTGGTGCATGGGTTGCTATTATCTTTGACCAAATTGCTAGGTTGGTTATGCTTGCAAGCAGATTCACAGGCGGTAAATGGATTAATTCAAAAATTGAAACAAAAAAAAGCGGATAGTTATATCCGCCATTACATATTAAAATACGTCCTCTTTATTTATGAACTTGAGTCCAAACAACATCACCAATAATTGGCAGTTTGTATGTTTCGTTTTTGAAAGCCTTATACATTAGGAATAACCCTGAAATAATAAGCACCACCATAAAAATCATACTTAATGGGTTTGTTAAATGGAAAAATAACCATCCAAATAGCCTTCCAAGTACTGGGATATGTCTTACAAGAGTATGAAGAACTCTTACAACAAAACTAATACCCCAGTTTAATACCCACAATAGCAAAAACCAAAGGGTAGATTGTAAAGCATGGAAACGCACAAATTTATTCTCTCTCTCTAGGACAAGTGCAACCAGCCCAGAAACAGGTCCAAAGATATAACTTAGTGCAGCAGCCACATTTTCATTTAGACCAAAAATAGATTGTTTCACAATAATTCCTCCTTTAGGAATGTCGTAATAAGCAATTTATAGCCATAGCCAAAACCTTTATAATCCCATATACGGAACTTTAACAATAAAGTCTGTATTGTTATTTATTGGTATCATATTAAGTTTGATTAGCAATACTAGTAAGCATCCTTCCAGTATTTTGAGGGCGGTAGTGGGGGAAATTATCACGCAACGTTTCTAATAACAATCGTGCATCTTCAAGACGACCCACATTATAATAAAGAGTACCTAGTTGATATAAATGTGTTGACCAGTTTGCGGCACCTGGCACTATAAACCGTTGTACTATTTCACGATTAACCAATGCCATATGCATATCATTTGCGTTAAATGCAGTATTTGCAAGCCCGCCATAATGTTGGGCAATTCGCGGATATGCACTGGTTTCAATTGCTTCAATGCGCGCGCGAACATCAAAAGGTAAACCTGATACGTCAATTGTTTCCAAAAGATTAACAGCATCCAGCATTAGGTTATTTGAATATAGTTCATGCGCCTGTCCTACACGAATAATTCTGTCTTGTAAATCAATCTCTTCCTGTAATTGTGTTACCCTTGATTGTGCTTCACTTGCGTCGTTCCGTGCGTTGTCTATTAATCCCCTAATATAAACTGTTTCTTCTTCATGTTCTCTTATTGTTGTTTCTAATTGATTTTGAATAGCTATACGTTCCCTGTCATTTTCTCGTTGTATTGCTGGTTGCACCAAAAAGAATATTACAGCCGCAGAACATGCCACACCCACTATAAAAAACAAAATTTCTGCAAGATGGAAATTTCGTTGTTTCTTTTCGCGCAAATTACCAACTGTCCTGTAACCAACTTCTTCCTTTTCCTTTGTTGAATTCTCTTTTTTTGAAGGTGATGAAGAAGAAGATGATGATGATACTACACGCGAAAAACGATTCCTTCCGGGGTGCAAAAGAGAATAATAACCAAGTGCGATTGGATTAAACATATCAATTGCCAAGGCACGCTCTGCCATTTGTGTGGCACGTGCGGAATCTTTTTGAATTAAATAACACAAAGTTAATAAATTAATAGCATCAAGAAAATTGGGATTTGTTTCTATCGACTTTTTTAATTGTATAATTGCCAAATCATCACTTTTTTGTCTTAACTGCACCAAAGCATTATTGTACATAGTAACAGCACTGTTAAGTTTTTCTTTATTTCGTGAATTCTTTTGAATTGTACTCAAATATTTGCTTGCTAGATTATTTTCTTCTTGTACACTTTCACTTATTTTCCAATGCTCTACAGCATCCCCTATGCGCCCAAGTTCAAAATGTGCCAAACCTAACAAATTATGGGCATCAGTATTTTTTTTATTCACATTAATACTTTTAGTTAATAGCTCTATTCCATTATGAAAATCAGAGTTTTGTAGTTTTTCCAGCCCCTGATTATATAATTTATCAGATAAACGCATTGCGCCTGTTTGTATTCCTTCTCCCATATTAAATCTATTCCTTTCAATCAGCCCCGCCCCATTTAAACCTATTATTCCACTGTGCTTGTTGATTCCTCATTTACATTCACATTTGTCTCTGTTGCGTCTGTAGTTGTTGTTACTGGTACTGGTGCGGGTGCTACTTTTGGTACTATACTTGCTATTGGTTTGGTAGCAACTGGACGAGTTGAAGGACTGCCTCCTGGTTTAGGAGCACCAGTTGATTTAACCATTGTTGGTCTAGCTGAAACTTGCTTTAATAAATCTAATATATCTTGCATGTCATTAGTAATATCACCAGAAACGTCGTCTGTGGTACGGATTGACTTATATTTATTAATCTCTTGTTTAAAGTCTATCATTAAAAAAACCTCCTTTTTTTGCTCTTTTTTTGCCATCTTTTCGCTACATTTTACCACGTTCCCTGACAATCGCAAGTATTTTTTTTCGCGTTTGGGAATTTTGGTACTTTTATATAACTTACAACGATTTTAACCTTGCTTTATAATCAATATTTCCACACCTAAATCTGGTGTAATAAGCCCTTGTTTAATTCTAGTATCAGTATCTTGGCAGTAATTTAAGGCTTCTACTAGTTTTTCACAGGTGACTCTTTGCCCATGCTCTACAGCCTCTCTAATTGCAAACTCATGCACTTTTAATTCTTTTGAAATTTGAACTATACTCAAACCCTTCACTATAGCAGACTTGGTTAGCAGAATAATCCTAAACTGTCTTATTATCATTGACAATATCATAACAGGTGATTCCTTCATTAATAACATATTCCCATAAAGCATTAATGCTTCCGATATTTTACCAAGCCCTAGAGCCTTTGTAAGTTCAAAAATTCGTGATTCTAGGTTTTTAGAGCATATTTCATCAATGTCGCTTGAATTTATATCACTTTCGCCACAATAGTGAACCAACTTATCCAATTCATGAAAAAGGGTTAAAAGGTTAGTGCCTACAGTTCGTATTAATTTATTTGCAACCATAGATGAAATCATCTTACCTTTGGATTTTGCCACTTTTTCCACCCAGCGGGGCAATTCTTGTGGGGTTAATGGTTGGCAGTTTATTATGCTTCCTATTCCCTCAGCTCTTTTATATATACGACTTCGGCGGTCTATGTCTGATTCGATGAATACTAATGTTGTTTCCTTTGGAATTTTGGAAAAATAAACCTCCATTTTTTCGGAATCGACTTTACGCCCGCTTGTAAATAATTTTGAATCTTGTATAAATATTACTCTCTTCTCTCCAAAAAAGGGCAAGCTGTCTGCTGTCATTATAATATCATCCACGGGGGCGGCTTCTTCAAATGTATCAATGATTATATTATTTTCATTTACAGCCTTTTTAATTTCTTGGGAATAATAATTTACCAAAAATCTTTCTTCGCCGTATATTATATATATTCTCTGAAATTCTTTACTTTTTAATTCATCTTTGAAATTTTTTAATTTTGAACGTTCCATTTTTGTTTACCCTTCCGA
>Ga0123355_10011978_pt1 | contig 13404 bp, 12 predicted proteins | sample TergutEmb28metaG_3_FD_89872 | JGI IMG/M metagenome (GOLD analysis project Ga0123355, IMG submission 89872) | Embiratermes neotenicus P1 segment gut microbial communities from Petit-Saut dam, French Guiana - Emb289 P1 | ecosystem: Host-associated > Arthropoda: Insects > Digestive system > Gut ...
GCAGGTTTCTTTTTTTCTTCTAACTTCCATGTCCACTTGCCTTTCTTCCTCACTTGTGTACGGGAAGTACATGGAAGTCCTTTCAGTTTTATGCAACTCTCGGCAGTGTTCTTTTGGTTGATACATTTTGTCAAAACGTCTGACAATCTGGCCAACACGGACAGCAAAAAAAAAAAAAAAAAAAAAAAACGCCACCCAGTTTACCCAACGTTCGTAAATTTCCATTTCCTACCACCGACGGTACATAAATAATTTCTGCCCGCATTGTATGCGGATCAATCAAAGAAGATCAAAAGTTCGTTCCATAACGTTTTGTCTTCTTAATGCCCGACGATGAACAATGCATTCAGTCTGCCCACCGTAGTGCTTCGAGCACTGCAGCTGGTCAACGCCCGAACACTAGTCTACCCGCTTACAAGTTATCACAAAAAAAACCAGAGTGCTCAGAGCTTTTGTGGGATCAGTTACACGCCACTTCCAAATCACAGCTTCTTACCTCTTACGATTCTTTAGTTCGTTTCCTTATAAAACTCGCCTCTCTGTCCTTTCGTAACAGTTACAACAGGAACTGCTGACAAAACCCGGTCCTACAGTTTGACTGAATAAGATATGTCTGCCTCACCCCGAATCCTCTCATTTTCACTCTCAAAATAATAGCAGCACGACGCAGAAAGCCGAGAACTTAATCCTCTCACGTGAAGAAACTCCCTCCCCCAAAACCCAAACAATGGTCGACTGACATGGTAAAGCATGGTAGAAAGTTTCAACAAAAAGAGATCACTTCACCCGCCCAAAAGGCCCCATAATGAACTGCCATATAAGTGTTGAACACTTCAACATATCGCCCTGTTTTTCGGATCGCGTCTTCCGAGTCAAATTTCAAGAGAATCATCATCAGACCCCTTTATACTAAAATAAAACTTTGTATTTCCACGCTTAAGTCATTATGATTAAAGTCATGTACGGAAGGCGTGGCACCCACCAAGAGACCCAGTCTCACCACACCCCTAAAAAAAACCCTGAAAAAAAACTCCCACCTACCGATGCAGGTGATAAAAATTCTACAAACCGGTAATTCCAACTGCTGAAGTCTGCGAAACCTTTTAGGCACAACAATGAAAACATATACACACATAAAGACACAGGCGGCGTCCGAGAACTGCCTGTTTCCGACACAGAAGCTCTACTTCGCTAGCAAAAAATCAATTTCACATTCACAGTGACAACACCTAAAATATGCAAACAAAAAAAAAAAGATGAGCCTCGCATCTTATTCAGAGTACTGCTCGGCCCTACAGTACTAGAAGAACTCTGGCCACCTTCACGTCAGCGACAGAAAACAGTTTGTTCTTTGCTGCAATTCACCTTTCGCCTTCACTTGTTTTTGTTTAGCTTCGCTATCACTATCTCTGGACAAGTGACACGCTCCTGGCCGTTCATTTGAAAATTTCATCGGCCAAAACGTAATAAACGGCCTATCTGAGTCAAAAAATTAATCAGTTCACCATTCATTGGTTAGCAGTTAAAACAAAGGTACATACATTTCTCAATCTAAAAGTGTCTATCACAACCGCGGCTGTTTTTTACTTTGCGTAGGACACCCTCAGTAGCCTTCAGACATGAATTTCGGCCTACTGCAGATACGTGTCGACAGTTGCAACGGCAAGCAAGTCACTTCTCTAACACTATCAAGTGTAAGGTATTATTATTTCCTTAAACATTCGCTACAGTAGAGAATGTGACAAAAAACGTAGCTACGTCTGAGTGAGAGCACTCCTGGACCTGAAAGAAATCGGCGTCTGGATACAACTTCTTGAGAAGTTGCGATTCACTGGACAACTGTAAACCACAATTCGACAAACAACGTTCTGGATGTGACCACGCCCCTCCCTGCCCAAATCACGTTACTAAATTTCATCAAAACCTGCTCAATAGCTGAGATTAAACAAGTCCTGTCGCAGACGCATGGTCCGTACAACTTATGCGACTTGTGCGAAGGGCGTTTAAAAATCTACAGTCGACTGACACTACTGTGATATAATCCCACCGCTGGTTTCAATACACGTGGCGTGGCAGTATCAATTCTCGGTCAAGGGTGAAAACAATCAATTGTGTGTCGTCTGCGTCGCCAGGAGGGGCACAGGTGTTACAACGATTTTTAAATCTGAATCGTTTACTTTTCCATGTCAGAAAACACAGGAAAACTATGAGGAACATGGAATAGGAATCCAATTTAACATGGAGTCTGGTTATCCGAGCGTTAAGACCGTGCGATTCCCCGTTCGACTGTTTGCTCTTCCCGCTCTGGGACGGAAGGTAGGTCGAAGGTATTTTTTTCTCTTCGGCCACCACCGTTCCTGTGCAGGTCCTGTCAGTTCCTTCACAAAGTTCTCGTAACTCACGTACTGTACAATTCATGTTATTAAACAATGGCCTCATAAACAACTTCTGTAAGACCGTGGAAAAACAGGTTCTTTCTTCTTATATAAAAAGAAATATGGGATTCAGCTTGGATATCACATCGATATACGAAACGCTGACACATTCAGAAGGTAAGTGGGCCAACCCCTTGGCGTATCGAAAATAAATAACATCACCAAAAAGAAATTAAACAGGTAGTGATGTCTGTCTGTGTCTGATGGGTACCAACTAATCTACGCGTTCTAACATCAAATAATTAAGTACTAATTACTATACGCAACTGAGAATATAGCAAACCAAATGCGGCCTAAAAATTGTGACGTCCGACCATCACGCACTGCAACACACTAAGATATTCTACACCAATGGTGCAGCACGTGTGCCAGAGTCGCCAGTGTGGCAAGATGGGAGCCGAAATGCCGGCGTTCTTGAAGTGTGTAGCTCGTGGTCTGTCTATCTCGTTCCAGACAATGCCTGGGCTGATTCTTCAGACTAGCAACTAGACATATCAAATTCCCCGGAAATAATTATACTCTTGTCTATATTAGTAAACGTTAAACCTGGAAGAGTGGTTCCCAAAATGCGCTCCGTGTATCCCATGGCATCCGCAACCAGCTCCCACGAGATACGCTGATACATCTCTGGAATGTGTACTTTGAAGTTTATCTTGTAGTCAAAGGGGTAATTTTTGTTAAAATAATCACTGAACTTCTTTAACTGGCGATATTTTTATTTCGTAGCATCAGAATATCTAATTAAGAAATCCCCTGTTCCCACGAAGCGAGCGACAGTCGGTTTAAGTAAAGTCATATCTTGCAATGCAATGTGGCACGCTACTGGTATCTATCTAAAATATATCTATAATCAGCTCTGATATATCAGTTTTTAATTTTGGATACCTGTCATCCGAGCACTCTGTATTTACGTGGGCAAGGGTTTGAGGATCCGAGGTTATTTTTCGAAGCCGAAAGGGGTCCACGAGCGAACAAGTTTGTGGAACACTGACCGAGACCAATCCGAGAACAAAAACAAACCAACAAGACATGAAATGTACGTACGACGTAACAAATGTACGTTAATATTTTTGTATCCTGGGGTCTTCTCCGACAGACTAATGACAAAACGACTGGAGTCGCATTTTTTGTATTGTTTGCAATGGCGCATATATCATCCAATATCGAACCTACAATTACGGCATGCTGTTAACTCTCCTTTAATAGCTCGTTATTTACGAGTATGTACAAGGTGGTTCAAATATGACCGGGACTGATTTGTGTGTAAACAAGCCGCACTGCGCAGCAGCTGAGCGACCTTGAGAGAGTGAAGCCACAACCTCCACCCTCCCTCCTGCTCGGGTTAGAACCTGTTCAGTCCTGTATGGGAGTTGCTAGAGTGACGAGCGAACAGAAGGTAACTAATTACTCAGTCCCGGTCCAATTTGAACCACCTTGTATCTCAGTACGTGTTAAATTTATTTGTGACGCATTACGCCAAATTTTCACCCAGTTCACTTAACAAGCAATATTTGTTATACAATCTGCAGGTACATTCACAGCCTATCTTAATACAAAATTCCACATTCCTAGACATAGCCCCTGTCGATTCTAGTGGTCGCGCGCTCTGAGGCGTGGGACTGCGGCCGTTCGCTTTCTGGGATTGCGGGTTCGAATCCCGCCGGGGGCACTGATTCTGTCTCTTGTGAATGTTGTGCGCTGTCATGTATAGGTCTCCCGATGGGCTCATCACTCGTCCAGAGGAGTCCTACCGAGTGTGGCGTTTCTGTGTGTGATCGAGGAACCTCAGAGAGGACGCCTAGGCCCACCATGGCTGTCGAGGCATGGGTAAAAAAGGCATAACCACAAAAAATTAAACATTATGATTGCATGCATTTTCAATAATTACACACTTTGTAAATTACACGAAGGAAAAACTGTGAATGCACGGGAACGTGACGTCACAACATGACTACGCCACTGGATTACTACGTCACACCACAATAAATCTCACACACCGCATGTGGCGTCATATTATGTAACTAAAATCTCGCAGAAAGCAAAAAATATGACTATGGCCTATTTCTCATAATTGCTCGGAATAACAATGTGGGCTCAACATTCCACTTAGATGTCAATCGTCGAGGTCTTCACGTTACGCGAATGTTAATGCTGTCCAGTTTCAACCAAAGTTAAATCTGGTCGACAGGTTTTAGTGAAAAACTAAAATATAAAATTTAAGGAACAGTCCCAAGGGAGCCGAAATTTTCCTCATGAACAGACAGACAGACATAGACATGACGATGCATCAGTCAACTTTCGCGGCTGTTTTGCGAAACAGCCTAAAAAGACCCGTGCAATTTGTTCGTATTACGAATACGCTACAACATAAGTAACGGTAAACTGCCAAAACATACGGCCTTTGCAATCGCAAGAACATCAGACGGCACACATGATACCTAACTTTCTGTCCGTGCGCTAATAAGACACTATTAACAAACCACCGCCTAATCTGGCGTCCAAGGTCTTTCCTCTGTACATAGGCAGTCGGAGCTGACGAGCTTCACCTTCACTACACGCCCTTTTACATAACGCACATACAGCTTGGTGTGACGACATCCGGTCAGGCACACTGTTCTTTTACTTCCATGAGGTCTCGACACACGCACGCAGATCTAGCCAAGAACGACGGACGATTACTCCCGAGACAGCATACGTCTCGCCGACAACTCTACAGCGCCCGGCTCGTAGATTCGTGCCGGATGCTGACATACTGCCTCCGTCTCTCTCGCTCTCGCCCTCGAAGACCTGCCTACACCACTCTTTACCTGTTACTGTAAAGGACAGGGAGTAAAGTTCACCCTAGAAGAGACCACTAAGGCCCAGGGAGTACAGCTATAACTCTTCTTTTTCTTTAACCTCGGCGGTAGATGAGGGTGGGTGGTCAACGCCAGGCCCCGGCCGCTTTACCACCGTGAAAGACCCGGTACCCATTGTATAGGAGGCTGGGTGGGCCCCAGGGCCGGTCTGGACGGGTGCGGAAAATCTCGACCCACAGGGATTCGATCCCCAGACCGCCCAGCCTGTAGCCAGTCGCTATACCGAATGAGCTATCCTGGCCCACAAAAGGACAGGGAGTATTTAAGTAAAATCACAACAGCTGTCAGGATGGGCACTGTCCGGGCCGAAAATTCACCCAGAGATCTCCAAGTCTCCAAATATCGACGCTGCGGCACACAATCGCTCAACTACCACGTTCGGTTTTCTTTTAAAGAAATATCATATACAGTATTTCCAACAGTGGGATCATCAATTTAAAAACAGTAAGATTAAATTTCCTTGAGCCACTACGCGATTCGCATAGCCAGGACAATTTTAAGATCCCGTCTGGCGTACATGTGTATCCGTATCCTCTGTTCGGACATAAAAAAATCTTAAGCAATCGACGGTCACTGAAAATGCCTAACAACAGTTCTGTAAAGTGTGTTATCCTCTGCTCCAGAACGTTCAGAACGGCTCTGGGGCCCAACCCGCCTCCTATTCAGTGGGTACAACGGTTCTTTACCGTGCGAACAGTGGCCGTGCGATGAAGGTGACCGACCACTCACCTCCAACTAGTGGTGAGGTTAAGAATGAGTGGAGCTACAGCTACACGTCCAGTCCCTCCTTATACCTTCATGGCATGGACAAAGATAACTTATTTTACCTTCTGCGTTCTGGTTAGACCTGAAAAAAATTGTATTCAATAACTGCTATAATTTAAGCCAACGAATAATACAACATTATTGCAAATCTAACAAGAGTTGTGTGTATCCGTTGGTTTAAATTAGTCACTAAACTGTAATGCACGGAACTAAAAAGGTTGAAAAAAATGCATTATATAAACAGTTATGTGAAATCTCGTAACGTTACTTTGGCCTCCTAACAGGAATGACACTTCATTATCTGAATCGGCTCCATGTCAATCGCTCTCACTACACTAAACCTCCACCGAACACCGAAAAACAAATTTCTGTCAAGCCTCGTTTCAAAAAATACAGTGTGTGTCATCTCCAATTTACAGTGGGTAGCCTTATAAATGCAGATGCAGTAATACGGAACGGCTCTAGGGCCCACCCCTCTTCCATCTGACGGGCAGTCGGGGCAACTTTCCCGGCGGTAAAGCGGACGAGGCGTGAAACTGACCACCAACCTCCATCCAGAGCCAAGGTCAATGCATTGGAGCTATACCTCCACCTTCCCATAAGCCTTCATGACGTGGTGATATCGAAGCACTGTGGCAAAATACCGTTACAACATAGATAAATGAGCCCCACAACTCAGCTAGCACCAGAAACACCGCCATGCATTGTAGGGCTTGGATTCTTTCTTCTGATATAACACTAAGAATGCCAGGTACAATACGAAGCTCGCTGGAGCGTGGGGCAGCACAATGCTCCGTTCTGTCTCCCCACTCGCAGCTGGCCCAAGGGCTAAAATTATTGACTCACTCACAGGCCTGGAATTACTGTAGTCAGATTCACGAAAGCTGACAGGGTAAACAAGGATGAGATGAGAATTTTTGAGCATTCAGAAAGCATTTAGAAGGGCGCATCATATCTACAACATTTAGGTACTTAAGCCTCAAGGACCTGAAAAGTCGTGCGGGTAGGCAGCCCTCATACGATGTCCAAACTGGCTTAATGAACAGTTCATTTTCAGTTATTCAACGACGCTTTTTTCTCTCTCTGCAAATGTTCTATATCGTTTAATTAGATACGGTTCCGGGAAGGTCCCTGATGCTGCCAATATCACGAAGGTAATGGTTCCACCTGATGCCGCCTGGTTAACCGTCTCCATCCTACAACTCTTTTAACTACATGGATTATTTTTAAAAAGCGGAGAATAAAAAGAAATATCTTGGAAACAAAATGGATGGACAAAAACACAAACGAACCGTGCAGCCCGACTTAGCATTTTGGGGTATATACGAAGCATTCCTATATTCATGGAAACCTTCAAGTCAGTACAAGCACACAGTTACTGTTATTGCCATTACCACCTATTTAAGGTTTATTTAACGATGTCAGTAACTCAACTCAATACAGCGTCCAACAGCAGCAGGAATAGTGGGTAGTAAGACAGGACGTGGAAGGCATTCGCCTAGAGGAACAAAGAAAACCATGAGAACACTGCCAGACAACGTGTCCGGCGGATAGCCAGTTACAAATGTTCTGAAAGAACGTGCTGCCTAAATTTTCAGAGCGAAAGAACACCGCTTAGTCGCGACAACTTCAAATTCCACACAAGTCACGAGGTTGGGCTTGAGAAACTTGTTCGGTGAACTACTATCATTACGACTACTGCTCCTATACTACTACTACTACTACTGCTGCTGCTGTTTTTGTTAGACACTAAAAAAGGGAAATGCATACACAAGAGGAAATACGGTCGTTTACCGTGAAGGAATTCACAAGACTTGTATCAGAATAGCAGAGCAGAGACGTTTTCAAATGACCTGCACCTAGGTATAAAAATAAGGTAAGCGTAATTTACAGGTGCAGAGTGCAGCCTCACTGCAATGATGGCCTAATAGCACTTGCGTTAGTTCGGCATCTCGTCAGAATATCCATTTACTGCTACCGTTCCTAATACTGTAGCCGAGGAGGCAAAGAGACGCCAATGCACCAGAGTTCACATAGTAGCTGCAATCGTGAGCATAGCGACTTTACAACCAGATTCGCAGAGTCTGGCGGTCAGATGTCGGCCTGCTTCGCTTCAAGGTCATACGACGCAGGGTTAATGGCGGACATGTTAGCACTGGGACACATTTTTCGCCGAGTGCTTCGGGTTCCTCTAACAGTACCATTCCGCTATGCTCGTTTTTCATTCATCTATAAGCGACGCTAAAGGCTGTATCAGCATCTGGGAGCGTCGTTCTCCCTCCCAGTGCACTTAAGATCGTCGCCGTTGTAATCAGAGCTATGGCATTAAGTATAATCGTTGTGTATGTCTCAGCTTTAAACCACACGACACAGACTCACTCCGAGTGAATGTTAAATAAACCTGGTACGTTGAGAAACGTGTATCGGTAACATGTCATTTGGAACATATTATGTATCTCATAAAGGTAAAGGTAAAGTGATCCCGTTACAGGCCCGGTGTGGCCCAGAGGGTGGGTAGAGAGAGGTATAGCTCTACTCTTCCATGACCGCGGCACTAGAAGGGGACGAGTGGTCAGCAGCACGCCCCGGCCGCACTTTACCCCCGGGAAAGACCCGGTACAAATTTTACAGGAGGGCCGGTCTGGACAGGCGGAAAATCTCGTCCTCACCGGGATTCGATCCCGGACCGTCCAGCACGTAGTCAATTGATATACCGACTAAGCTAACTGGACCATTATGTAATTCATGCACTGCAATAAATATAGGGCGCAATAAATCAGTTCGCAGTGGACTCTGCTGTAGATGATAGCGAATTTGCTTTCGGATACATTAATGAAGTTGGCAAACCGACAGCAAGCGACGGGAGGATTTGATACGCATAGTGATGCGAGAGGGGTTAGAGACGAAGGTATATATTTGGCAAGCATGGGTCCGAAGGGAGTGGGAATACCTACCGGATGTTTCTATGTATTTATGGTTCAATGTAGTTCCAGGCGCCAATGAAAATAAACAGAATAAAAGCATGTATGGTCCGTGTTACGGAACTGCAGTCTTAAGCCTGAGGTCGGTGACGATACATACTGAACAGAAAACGGAAGGACAATGTGGGAGTTCGTCGGCACGGGGCCATGGCAGGCAAGACCATGGATGCATTTTGTTCATTAAAGACAAATCTACTTCTTAGTTTTAAATTTCCGATGGGAATTAAATGAGTGTGGAGTGTTGGTGAGGATGTAAAAAACTCGGAATGTACTGAACACAACAGCGTTCTGACAAAACCAGACCAGACGGCGCAGGTCAGTCAGAAACGTCCAATTCAGAAATATACAAATGGACAAGGTAAAGGTAAAGGTAAAAGGCAAAACAGTCCCGTTACAGGCCTGGAGTGGCCCAGAAGGTTTCAGGAAGTTAAGGTTCCCAGATTTCATGACAACGGCACAGGATGGTGGTAAGGTAAGCCTTACGCACCGGCCGCCTTTACCCCCAGGAAATGCTCCTGGTGCTCATTTCTGTTAGAGGCTGAGTCGACCCCAGGGTCATAGTGCGATCGGGAGGATTTTATATCAATCACAAATTCAAGTGACACCAGCTGGGATCGAACCAGCGACCTTCAGATTTGTAGCACAGCACCGTAACCACTGTGCTACCGCGGTCCCCCTACAGATGGTCAAGCGATTTCGAAAGGACTGAACCAGTCGTCTGCAACTGGCGGTTCCAAAACCTAAAGGTGAAAATGTATTGTTGTGCTTAATACAGCAACGTATCATGACCGCGTACGTAGACCGAGGTGCATCTTCATGCATTCTTAACCTTGACGCTGTCATAGATGGCCAGAGTCAGCTTCAGGCCGCTGCCCGCGGGGAAACAGACCGCGGTACACACTAAAGAGGGGGCTCGTAGGGTGGGTGGGGGGTCAGAATCGGTCCAGACGTGATACGAAAACTATTAAAAGAAACAGTAAGTCTGCCACACATCGAACTGTAGTAGCCTGCAGCCTATAAATCGGTGGGTGACACGACGCCTGATGAAGGCAGCCTGGGTCCCGACTGAGCACCACGACCAACTATCCATACCACCACTACGAACAGAAAGCGGCAGTCTGAGGACTTAAAGTTGGGAAAACAGTGGTTTGATTCCCAGCTGCGAAGAGTTTTCCCCCAAAAATGTCCAGACCGGCTTCGGTGCTTGCCCTGCCACGTATTCAATTGGTACCGGGGACTCATTCTCTGGGAGCAAAGCGGCCGGAACGAAAAGCTGGTCATTTACCCCCCATTTAAGGCTAAGGTTAAGGATAAGCGGGCTATACCTGCACATCCTCATACGCTTTCATGGCCTGCACATGTACACTAGTAACGAATATGGTTTCTTTTGGTCTCCCAAGTTACTCTCAAACGACTGACACATTCAGTTCACTTGAACTGTACTGTGAAATCAAAATACGTACAAGGACATCACTTCTCTGCTTGTCATTACCATTTCCAATCCAGCCCTTTTCTGGGCTCCATTTACAAAGACAACAGCCACACACACTAGAGCGCAGGAACCAGGCATGTGACGTAAGGTCTGTGCCTCAAACGTTACAGTGTTACGCACTATTATACAACCATGAAATGCAACACAGCTACCCCGTTCGTTGCACTTACTGCGTAACACGTATCTGTCCCTTCGTCCGCACACTTCGACTACGAATCCCCACACGTGAACGTAAAGTCTGGACAAGTCGTGAGGGATGCAGGAGGTTGAGGAGACACCTCTGGCACTAATTTCTGTTAGAGGCTGAGTCGAACCCAGGGCCATGGTGCAGTCGGATGGATTAAGTCAGTGACTCGAACCCGCGACCTTACGGCTTGTACCGCAGTGCCTAAACTAACTGCGCCACGGCGTGCCCCCATGAATCCACTTACCATCATTAAATCTGGCCTACATCATCGCGCTAAGCTCCTACTTTCCAGACATGTCAAATCGAACTTCGACCAGCTCACTCAAAGCCGACATATTGTATCGAACAATCACTCGCGGGCTACAGAATATAACACAAATTTCGCCATTAGAAATGCAACTTCTGTCTGAAACGCTCTGCAGTATAGTGTACCACACGGTACTCACTTATTGATTTAATTACTTACTTACTCCGTGGAGGAGCCTAAGTTAAAAGAAAGCACAATAAAAATAACACATCCCTTCGAACATCGGCTTTGTCAATATTAAATCTCTGTTTCACCACACTTCGAATTCATATGGCCCACTTCTGCGGCAAGCGCTGAAGCACTAGATGCTTAAGACAAAAAATCAAACAACGGATTTATATAGAGAGGGGAAAGAATAATGGAGAACATGAGTGGAAATGATCCACTGGAACATGGCGCACAATGAGAGTCCACCGCAATGCGCAACGGTTAATCAGGCTGCGCCCCCGATTATTAATTCCCCTTTTTTAACTATATGCTGCAGTACTGTAACTTCCCTTACTTCTAGATCTATTCACAACAAAAACTTCAAATCAAAAAATCCATTTCAATTTCCACTACGACGGAGGCTTAAATTACATTGCAAACCGGTTATTAAAGTACATATCTCACTTTATACCTGACGGTTTAATAAAAATGGAGAATTAATCAAACTGTTAAAGTTTATTGTGCCGTACTGAGTTACCGAAATATACAGGGATACAATTCAAGGCACAGCACTCACCAAACTCATCATATATGAAGATCTCAACACTCACGTCTCAATAACAACAACCTTCATAACTGCTTAAGCACGAAATCTTGACAGCCTCCTATAGCAGTTGTCAAAGAAAAGGTCCACACATTCTGGACCTCGATATGGAGCACTGTAGTTCCTCGCAAAAAGGGGGAGGATGATACATAATCTCGGTAGAAAAAAAAAACTAAAAAATCAAGCTCCACTGACAACGCTGGCAACAACAGGCCTAATTAATTTCTTAATAAACTGACCGCCACTTTCTTCATAAAGAGCTCCACACCATTCCGTTACTAACACGACAACTATCTACATCTCGATATCTTGCTGCCATTACTGGATGACTCTGGTTACAGCATGAACTTGGATAGACAAATTAGGCCTACTTATCACAAAACATTTACGAAGAACACTTTCAAGGAAAGCAACAAAAGCAGATAAAAAAGAAGCAAATATTATGTAACGTGTGTATCATGTTCACCTCCCGTCTGCATGAACGCATTTACCAGCCAAGAATCTGTGTCCACCTTACTAAAACTGACATATTGGAAAAAAAATCTAGAACGAAGATGTTTGGAATCTACGGCTGGGGTAATAACATGTTCTAACCATAAAGCACTCGCACGTGCTGCCCCATGTAAAACAGTAAAATGAATGTTCTCAGCTACCATCCGCTCATGTCAATAATGAAAATAACTTCGGAGAGCCTTCAATTTTTTCATCGCGTGACTTATATAAAACATCCTTACAGTTCAGGTTTTGTAATTTGAGTGGCAATGGATTTACTTCCATAATTTTTATCGCATTCACTTCCAGACAGACTACCCAATGAATTCGCATTAAGGTCCACTTTAAATTCCTACCACATCCGAGCAACGCACGAACAGTGACTGAGATTACAGACCCAAGTTTGGTAGTTAATGCTAACCAGGCAAGCGAGAATGGAAAGCAGCTGCGAGTGTCTGCAGGCCGTCGTTTTCATTGGTACCGACGTACCGCCACTTAGGACAGCATCTGGAAGCAGATAACTACACCTACCCCGTTGCGGTATGCCGGCACGCATGTGGAGACACTGGTACATGCACACGTTATGCTGCCGTGACAGTTCTGCCACTTGGTGCAGCGGTATTAACAAATGGAAGCAGTTACCATGTATATATATATGTGTGTATATATATATGTATATATATATATATATACACACACACACACACATACATATGTGAGCCGGGCAGCTCACTCGTTATAGCGACTGACTAAGGGCTGGGCGGTCCGGGATCGAATCCGCTGGGGACGAGATTTTCCTCCAGTCCAGACTGGCTCTGGGGTCCACCCAGCCTCCTGTACAATGGGTACCGGGTCTTTCCCGGGGGTAATGTGCGGCTGGGACGTGCTGCTGACCACTCACCCCCTTCTAGTGCCGCGGTCATGGAAGAGTAGAGCTATACCTCTACCCAGCCTCTGGGCCACACCGGGCCTGTGAGGGGATCACTTTACCTTTTCACATACATATACAAACGGCACCTATGTAGTGGGTCCCTGTCACCACGGCATGGCGCGTCCTCAGGTTGCGGATAGAGGAACGGCCTCCGATAAGGAGGGCAGCTGCGAATAAATTGAATAAGCAGTCGCGGACAGCCGAC
>Ga0123355_10011979_pt1 | contig 13404 bp, 3 predicted proteins | sample TergutEmb28metaG_3_FD_89872 | JGI IMG/M metagenome (GOLD analysis project Ga0123355, IMG submission 89872) | Embiratermes neotenicus P1 segment gut microbial communities from Petit-Saut dam, French Guiana - Emb289 P1 | ecosystem: Host-associated > Arthropoda: Insects > Digestive system > Gut ...
CAGCGGAGGCGCTTGTCATTGACACGGAAACCGCAAGTGGGTGACCTTGAGACGCTGGGGCGATGTTCACGCCGGTGGTGAGTCATGTGCACGTGCTGGGGAGGGGGTGACTTTGGAACAGTTGCGCCATTGTCTTTCAGTTTTAATCAGTGCGCGGCAGGATGTGGACGGTTCACCAGAAGGTTCAATTTGTGTTGCGGTATGCAGAACTGAAATCCGTTGTTGCAGTGCAGCGTAAGTGGCGAAGTTTACATCCAGGAGAAAAACCTCCAACCGATAAGGCTTTGAATCGGTGGATGAATCAGTTTAAAGAAATAGGCACTGTTGAAAAGCAAAAATCTACTGGCCGACCGATCCGTCTAGTACTTTTCAAGTTATAGGGGTTTCAAATCCCGTCCATCTTTTTCGATGACCCTGTATTTAAATATGCACACATTTTATCCTCCGTTCCTCAAATTAAAATTTTTTATGTAAAACTGTGTACAAGTTTTTGTATTTGCATTATGAGCGTCTCTTTATAATTTTGGAAAAATTAAAAGTTAAACGAAATTTAAAAAAGTACTTCATAGGGTTTTATGAAAAAATTGTACTTGGCTAAAGGAAGGTCACATTTATAAATATTTTAATATATGTCATGGAGACACTTAAACAAATTGTAGAATTTTCTGATTACAACATTAATTTCAACTTAAATACGGATTTTTTTTAAATTGCTTCTTTCTTTAAATAACGAGATTCATTGTGTTCTCAAACCTTGATATTTTAAATTATTATTTCCGTCATGGTGATTAAATTGCAGTACTGATGACCGCCATATCTTCTGAAACATGCAGTACTAAACAATGGCCTCCTATAAACAGCGAGTTGCGAAACACGGACTGTATATTGCTTTACTTCATTTATTGAATTTCCTTTCACGCAGCTCGATAATTTAAAACCTGTTCATTGCAGAAAATCACTCTTCCTTTCATTTCCCACATTCACTATGCCGCCCACACTGCTGTCGATTGCACCCTGCCGCCTCGGGCTACCGCATCACTTGCCACCAACTGCCTCCAAAGCAGGTACGTACCTGTATTTTGTGTCGATTTAGTGGCCTACATTTCTGAGTAAGTTATAACTCAGAATTAATTGGGATGCATGTTGCAAAAGAACAATAAATGATGTGAATTTTTTGTGTCGTCATTACGTGTTATAAAGGGCTGGAACTGACGACAGCAGATAAAAGAAAAGACAGAAAATGTATGTATAACTTAACAGTAGGGCGCATTCGCATAAACACTGTTATCGTGTACCAGCAATAACTATTAAATATTCTAAATGTGTGTCTGTATTCTTAGTTACCCAGCATTAAAAGCGCACACACCATATTGTATTGTCAATCTGTGACCTGTCCGGATCTTCCATATTTTTCCACACTTTCTCAAAAGTCACGATTTTTGGGAATAAAGTTACTGACACGAAATGTGCGTTTCGTTTTTTCGTAAAGCTGTCTGAAATATTTCTTGTTTTGAGAAAAGCTAAGCGAGATATTATCATGAAAGTACATCCGTCTTCATACAAAATACTCTTTATTCTTGTCGGGTTTTAGTGAATTTTCACCACAGATTTTCGAAAAATACCCAAATATTAAATTTCCTGAAAATCCTCTAGTGGGAGCTGAGTTGTACCATGCGGAAGGAGGAAGGGGGGACAGACAGACAGACAGACAGACACAATGAAGCTGATAGTCGCTTTCCGCAAATTTGTGAAATCAATTAAAGACTGACGTTTACCGGTATTACAGCTAGCTACCTTAAGAGAAAGGCATCTCGGTATTAGCGCTAACGAGACACTGCTGTTGCACTATTACGCACATAGAGGTACGGCTGCGCTGGAAGAAGCATTCGCCATTGTGTTGTTCTCTTCTGTGCGGACATAAGCGTGCCATCTGGAGAAGAAAATATCTTAGCGTTAACAAATGTACCAAGAGCCGAAGACAACAAATTTTTATTTATATGGTACTTATTTATGGAAAAATGAGTTTATAATTACCATTACACTTCGCTGTGAAAATACTTTCTTTCTTTCGAGAAGGGAGAGTTAAGGCAGTGAATCCGTGACGTCAACACAGGACACGTCACACAAAGTAGGCCATGCTTTAATACCTTCATTTGAGCTTTTGTTGACACTTTTTTTAGTAAAATTTAACACTGGTTGAAAAACCCAAAACACAGAAACAAAATGCCTACATATCTCTCCAGACACACGCCAAGTGTATCGCCGCTTGCTGGTGGAGTAGTTTAGGCAAATTGTGATACTGACGGTAAGTTTGTCGGGTCAAAGCGGTAAAAAAAATTAGAGCCTTCCTGCGTGCCGCGGTGCGGAAATATTCGTACACCGCGAGAGTGTCGCTGCACTGCGGCGGCATAAGGAAATACCCTTGAGTGTTGCCGCCCTACTCTCGCATGTCGCTACGGTAGGGTGTAGCTTTGTGCTTGCAAGCCTGAAATCCATTTGAACAGTATGTCACAAGACAGACAATGTGCGCATAACGGAACACTGCGGCACATAACCAGTGTTGCCGTGTAAACACAACTGTAACTGTAACTGTAAATAAAATCATTGAATTTTGCACAACAATGCATTAATGACGACAACAATAAAACCTGCTTAGGTTTTCAAGTAAATTGTCAGATCTTTCTTGTCCGATTTTAAACAAATTTCTCGACAGATTTTTCATAAACGTCTCCAACATCAAATTTCACGGAAATACAGTGTGAACCGAGCTGATACCGACAGCCAGACAGACAGACAGGAAGAAGCTAATAGAAGCTTTTCGAGACTATGCAAACATACCTGAGATCCAGTTTATGTCTCACAGAGAACAAAACTGCATGTTCATTACCAAGACGAAACAATGCTTGCTATACAGAGTCTCTCACCCCTGCGAATACTGTAAATTCATTTCCTGGTGAAACTAATTAGCCAAGTGGAATTTTGTAACTCCAGTCACTATGTTTATAACATGGAGTTACGTTCCCACGTTATAGAAGAAATACCAATCCAAATTAGAGATAAACAATTTTATGAACTGAGATTAAAAATATGCGGTAATGGAAAATTATTACATTGTTTAATGCAATCCATATTCCGAGCACTAGTTTCATTATACAGTAGAGTAAGGTCTCGCTTTGCGGCGGTTCGTTTTACGACGATTCACTTTTACGACCCTTGTCGAGTCAGACCGAGCACTCGCGACTTGCGGTGTATCACTGTCGCAACTCAAGGGTCATTTCTGTACTTAGTGCGCTTCTACCTCTTTCTCGGTGTGCATGTGTTTCCTCTTTTTCTATTTTGGTGCAGTTCTTTTAAGTTGACTGTGATTTTTCCACCCATGACGTCCATAAAAAAGACCGAAAAGAAGAAAAAACCAAAATAGTTGACATTACATTCTTTCTTTACGTCTTCTGAACCACGGCCTGGGCCTTCTTCAACAAAATAAAACGTGATTTGATTGATCTTTTCTTAAAAATCATCTGTGTAATGTTCTATATACTTAATTCATTAAATTAAAATTGTATATCGTAATGTGTAACGTAAATTATAAAGTTATTTGACTAATTTGTTTGGCCTATGAACTTATCTCAATTTTAACCACTTAAATAGTACTCGTTTTACGACGATTCGTTTTACAACCAAATATTCGAGAATGTCACCCCGTCGTGAAACAAGACCCTACATTATCTTATCCCACAAGCTTCACAGTAAGTAATAAATAACCATTTGTCGCTTATATATCAATTACATTTTTGGACCTCTAAAATGTCATCTTCAGGGAGGTGTATGAAAAGGTTTACTAGTAAAACATACACTGTTAAAAAACTGCGTGTACAGCTAACACAGTATTGCCAGTTAAAATTTATAAAATTGTTTGAAATATATGTCAGTTATCAGACTTTTACAGTTCTGAATTTTAAAGTCCTTTGCCGACAATTATCGATGTCAATTTGTCATTCTCTTTCAAAAGTAATAGCTATCCCCATGTTGTCTGGTTGGTGTTTAAAGTTATGTTGAACCACCGAGTGTGACTTGATTTTGAAGTTTGTTGGTTTAAGTTACTGTATAGGCTATAAAGTGTTAGCAGTACAAAAATTGGGGAAATAAATATTTTCCTCCTTCTTTCCCTTTCTTATAATCATAAATTTTTATTTGACATTTTGTTCGTAATAATTTGGATCAGACAAGTCGCCGCAATTGAATGACGAGAGAATCGCAAGGCATGCTCCATATTACAAAAGGCCATATGGCGAAATTTCCTAATGCAATTTCACAAAGCCAGAGCCCTCTTTATGTGTGAATAACTTATACTGCCTATCAGAATCACACAAAATCGATAGACCTAACTACGCGCACATTCTGTGGGCTGGGATTAAAGGTGTTACATATGATTACCAATGTGACTTAAATTGTTAATACACAACTTTCACTAAATATATAGTATGTCTCCATGTTCTTCTTGTTAGTGTAAAGCCTTTCAGTTCACAGTCCGTTAGCTTACTCTGGCCAAATGATCACAGAAGTATCACGAATGTGAAGCAGGTTTTCTACCTCGTAGGAGATTTATTAGCAGAAAGTAGGTGGTATATATTTTAGTTCTAAAGGGCAAACATTTGTTGCCTCTTCAAACGAATCCTGCTTCTAATTGCGAATTGACCTTAACTGTAAAACGAGTCTTGTTAAAGGCCATCAGCTGAAAAGTTTTCAATGTTAGCGTGAGACTAATTTCAGAATTTAATACAGATTTCATTTCCAACGAGTAACAGTCAGTATAAGCATAAACTGTAGTTTATAAGTTTGACTGGAAGTTTCAAAGCAGTATAAACTGTAAACGAAGAAAGTTTACTTGAATAAAGAGAAACCAACTTGACGTCACTTGCTTTATTATTTCATTATTTAATGCTCAACATGTTTCGGATGTTAATACATCCATCCCTAGGAGTTTGCGACTCATGTGCTGAGTTATTTCAGGGGTTGTATTGCTCTGGCTGAAGCCCGCACCCGGATACCACACCACCACGGCCATACCACAACGTAACACCAACACAAATCGAACCAGAACAATACAACCCATGAAATAACTCAGCACATAAGTCGCAAGCTCCTGAGGATGGATGTATTAACATCCGAAACATGTTGAGCATTATATAAAGAAATAACAAAGCAAGTGACATCAAGCTAGTTTCTCTTAATTCAACTATCAAGATGATGCAGGGTCCAATAAACGTAAGATTCAAGAAAGTTTGCGTCTATAATGCATGTCTTGCTTATAATGTCTGCTGCTTCCTTATGAAGCGGTCAAGTTGCCTTAAGTTCAGAATCCTGTGACTTTCAGAGACCTTCCTTTGGATCGCATTTGAGTGTCTGTTTTTATATCCACCCATTACGTTAAGTTTAATTAAACCTCTTAGTTGTGTCGGCGACTGAGAAGCGCCTGCCACTTCGAGCAACATTAGTTATTTTACGGCTATAACAATTTAACAGATGAAGTGTCGAACTATTTGTGCATTACTTGTTCAAAACCACACGCAGCCCAGACAAGTTTACGAAGAAGTATTTTCAAATTTGATAAATTTTGACCTAAAGGGAGAAAGTGAGAGAATATCAACTTGTCAATGAAGTCTACTAGGATGGTCAAAGGAAGGGTCATGACCTGTGTGGAGAATTGAGCGCGTCTGAGTCCAGTATATGCAAATTAATTCCGTAGTCTCTCTGAGGACAGGTCCATAGCCTCTCCCAAAGCGAGGCGAGTTCTCGAGGGAGCGCGATCTGTTGCTTCTTCCTTAAATTTCCAATATCTTTCCTTTGCTTTAACGTCATCCAGTATTTGCTTATGTTTCCATCTTTACGTGCCCACCGTTTCTATCCGTCTTTCTATCTTTCTTCCAATAACGCATTTTGGAAGACAGTTTCTACGCAACATGTGACCAATCCTGCTCGTCTTCCTTCTTTTTATTTTATGTACGATTTTCCTTTCCTCCTTGACTCTAGGTAACACTTGTTCATTCTTCGCACGGTCGGTCAAAGTGACCTTCCGCGTCTTTCTACAAGGGTGCATTTGGAAAAATTTGGAAGGATAGAGATGGCGGATAACGAATTAGAAAGTGTCCGCAGAGCTTAACATCACCGGCGCCTTGTTATATGCAGGTGTTATTTACATGTATACTTATGGTATTCCAACTTTCTGTGCAGCTCACACCATATACATGTTACTCCAAACTCTTTCGACCAACATACGCGGCCTTCTTCAAGGAATAGATAGTAACTGATTAATGCTGTACCCAAACCACTGCTCGCATTCACCCAGACATTTCCATCTTCAGGCTGTATTTAATGTAAGGAAAAAGTGTTGGGGAGTGTAATCTTGGTTACATGAAAACAACGTCAATAAAATAATGCAATGATTAACATTAAACTGCGAATATGTGCCTTTACATTCGGATCATAACAACTACTGTGTATTGTTCTTGGAATCTTCATGACGTAATAATTTTATCCCGAATTGTGGTCGAATAAAGCGAAAAATGTCGGATGGGAAGGGAAAAGAAGTAACAATAGAGTGTGTATCCCTGTTTTATTTCCTTATTGTCCTGACATACACTGCAAATATGTGTCATGAACTTGTGACCTATTTACTTTTATCTGAAGAGTAGAATACTCTTATTATCCGAAGGGATTTATTTAGACCTTCGATTGGTATGGAAGGATACCTTAATTTTAAAAGACAATTTATCAACTGCACCCGTTATTTGATATTGAAAGATTAGGCGATGGCCATGGTTTGTGAAGTTGAAAGATAAAAGAAAAAGCAGGAATTGTTTGTACTGGAGCATTTAAGTGAAGAAACTGGGTAAAAGCACAAAATATTACAGTTGGGTTATTCGGTGTTCTAGCCGAATTTCAAATTGTGTAACTTCGAAATACAAGCCGGAAATGTCGCCATGTGTATCAAATTGCTTGGACTATTAGGTGGAAGAAAAGAAATCTGCTACGCCGAAAAAAAATTTGGGAAGGAATTCTTGTTTCTGTTTTAAATTGCATTATTGTACCAGTAACTAACTCAGAACTAAAATATTTCCCCTGTATTAACTCACTTCTTGCACCAGTAACTAATATAGAACTAATATATTATCCCTGTAATAACTCACATTATTGCGCCAGTAACTAATCCAGTACAAATATATTATCTTCGTATTAACTCACATTCTTGAGCCAGTAACTAACTCAGAACTCACTTATAATTCGTCAAATAACACACCGAGTCTCCAAGCTCTCTTATTAGAATTTAGTAAATAAGTGCAACCAGAGAATGCTTCAATCAGACAACAAATAACCGAATTATTCTTTCAGCATTATGTCAGAAATTCCTTACTGTACTATGTCGGTACTTTCCAGTGACTAGAAATGTAATTTGATGTCACTAAACACAATTACGTAGCACACAAATAGAAGTGAACCTGTATACATTAGGGTGGGACTGACGAAAGTGCAAAAGTGCCAAATTGCTCTTCGGGTTTCGCATTCCAGGAAGGGTGGCAATTCTCATGAATTCAAAATGGCTGTCACCCTTCCACCGTGCAACAGTCCGCGCCACTCACAAAATGTAGCAGTTCCTACGTCTCTGGCTTCAATAGGGACGTCGCCAAAATTCAGAAGGCGAAGTTATGCATTATATATAAGGCTCCAAAACTCTTGGGGGGAAAATTCTCAGAAGTCGTTACATGTAGAAACTTGATTGATTGCCACATTTAAGTATGTCTCAGCGGTCGAAGTGTATTTCACATGCCCAACTCCGACGGTTAATCCTCTTTGATTGACCACAGCCTGTTGCAAATCACATTATATCCATACACCATTGACTAAATTCTTATGGACTCTGCTCCAATGAGCAAATACGCGGACTGGGTATCTCTTTCCTTTCCTCTTACTGTTTGATTTCCCACCATGAGGCTAATTAGCGACGCTCCATTTCCCAGCGACCAGTAACTCACAGCTGGCGAATATGAACATCTGAACAGTACAAAAAGAACAATGGAATTTGTCTGCTCTTTGTCTGACTTTGGGGAAATTAAAAGCTGATCGCAAGCTGGGTGAGAAATGTGTTCCTGGCTGATAATCACAGACAATCGAGTTTCATATTTCAACTGCTACAAGATCATTTGCCCGACAGAAATGCTGTTATGTGAAGAATATTTTCGAATGCTGGAATTCGACAAGCAGGTTAAATGCAGAGAAAATTAGTTTTCATACGTTTTGATGTGGTGTAGTCAGTTCTACTAAACATAAGCGTTTCGGGGAAAAAAATATAGCTTCCATCTGTGTTAAATTTAAATGGTTTAGTCGTAGGGGAAGTTGAGAGAAAAGAGCGTGAAGAATATTCATGGGTGATCGAAGATAATCTGAGAAAAACTTAGGATAAAGTTTTCCCAATTCTTAATTAAGCAATGGGACATGAAAATGTGTGTGTGTGTGTGGGGGGGGGGGGGGGAAATTTCCAAGCACTCTTGAAATCGGAATTAGATGGAGTGGAGTGATGAGCGGCACATCTCGGCTACTTTGTCTCCGGAGAACAAGATCCCCTTAATTAATGGCTTGGCAGAGTCCTAGAGTCAGTGTTGTTGCGGTGCTCAAGGCAAGTGTCTGCATCTAAGGGAACTGCAATTTGCCGGTCAACCATTCCACAGCTTGATCACTGGACTGAAATAAATGGGAAGTGAAATCGCTTCTCTGCCCGGGCACTCCTATCCTCAATTACCCACTTTTCAGAACACATCTCGTATTGAACCAACTAATTTTCCAAATTGGTTTGCTTCTGACCTGAGGATAAAGACGTTGCAAATTAACCCGAATTAATTGTTTCATAGCCTAAGGTCACAGTATCAATCTTTCCCGCTATAAACATTTCAGATCTCATATTTCACGCTTACGTTATGAATATACCGTCAAAGATTTGAGATCTGACTGGCTTTGACTGTGAAGAATAAAATCATCTGGAGTCTGACGTCATGTAGACACGTAGAACTTCACTAACATTTCAGAGAAACCAGCGGCCTCCTATTCTGCAAACGAAATCATTGGTTTTTCATCTTGGTAAATTGTTACCACACAGCACATCGTTAGGCTGCACACTGAAGGGGATTACTGCACATACCGCCTGAGAACGGCTGTCAGTTTACCTGCAGTTACGGTTCGCTTAACGCGGCTGTCAATGCATCCGACTATGTCGACTGGAGACAAATCCATGTGTGTTTGATATCCAGACATATCAATGGCTGCCACAAAGCATTCAGGACGTACACTCTTTATTACATGGAGACTCTTGTCTGGTGGGACGGGACGAAGGTCGTGTGAGAGATAGTTACAGAATTTTCAGAGAAACGTGCTAGCTCCACTAAACGGTGTGAAGTGAACGATATTTATAGTCTGCAACTTGGAAGTTCAAGGGTCACAGTTTATGGTATATATTTTGTAACATACATAATCCGTTTTTATTTTGTATAATAGCAATTGAAGTCAAGTTTTGTGTTAGTTCAATTCTCAGAGATGAATTTTATCCTTCGTTTAATATCAATCAATAATAAGTATTAGTGTTACTTTCTATATTATCTGGAAATTACTACAGAGCAAAATAAGCAACCTGTGAGATTACATATGAGTACGAATTAAGCTTGTCGCGTGTCTGTTTTGTTTTTTCATCCGATCTTCTATCAACTAACTTTGGTTATCCAACATGTATTAACGTAATGAAGACCATTATGACTCAGTACATGTTGCAAGGCTATGACATGGACGTGACTGAATACAGATTACTGCTGTACCGACAGAAGAACCATAGTATTATTGGAAACATTTTACATGTTTAGTCGTTCATATCCTCAAGCAATATACATAATGTATAGTTTACCGCATGTTACAGTATGTGCTGGAAGTGTGTTCCCTCACCTCCCAGACATGCCTGACACCTGCTGAACCGACTATTGAACACTGTGCAGTTATAGAAATTATCGCATCGCAAGAAAAACCGGATGGCCGCTACGTGACTCACACAGTGCCAGACTTGTCTTTGCGTGTACGGTACAGTACATTGCATCACTGCATTCACACAGTGCTGTTTAATATACTCTGTGAATGACGTATGAAACACAATGTAATTTAAATTGGGGTTGTCCTTTAGCATACGAGTATAATATACTTTAGCACATAGGATTTTCACATACAGAAGAAATTGTAAGAAAATCTTCGTACAAAATTTATAACACTTCTCCCTGTGTTTCACTTTGTTAGAAATCCAGCGTGTCTGACAGATGGTTACTTCCAATACCTACTCGAACATGCGGTAAGTTATATCGAATATGAGCCCATAGGTCCCGAAATATAAGGCCGACAACTTTTCACTGTTACTGAATTCGATTTTAATCTGAACTCCCTACGTACGTTTTGCACTACACTTATTAACTGCCACTGATTTCATAACTAGATTTACCTGATAACGATTAATATAGGTCGAAACATGTTGTAATGACGTGCTAAGGAATGTGATAAAGTAAAGTTTATTGTTGTTCCGATTGAAGGAGCATCAGAATTGTTGCTGGAATCCTATCACAAAGCACAAATAATATTAACATTTAAGACTGTAAGCACTGTAACATGTAAAGTTTTAAGTCCTGGTGAGAATGAACACGAAGTTGTGTAGTCTTCCGGTAAAATCATCGCATAGGTCGTAAAGGGATAGCAACGTTTCGGAAAAACCAATTACCTCCACTTCTCTTCTCTCCTGAAGATGGAGGCAGAATTTTCATCGAAACGTGTGTATGCATTTGCTAGTCTTCAGGTTTTATATCCCAGGGTGATATAAACTATGTAATAACAAGATATCTACACTGCCCTAACCTTGTAAAAAGTTCATGGTTTGCGAATTCCTGTCGCGCTTGCGCACAACCTTACAGTAAGGATACTGCCGTCAGAATACCCTGCGCGACGCTTACATAGACGCTGCTTCATGGGGAGACGTTCACTTCTTTGCCTGCTAGCTGCGGTGGCGTGTGCGTACTGTGGGGCTGCATAGAAACGCTCTTCGTCACGCGTTGAATTCTAAACGCCGTTCCGACGTGCTACCTGTTGCTCCGACTGAGCAAACAAGGCGATACCTTGCGTCATACATTCGATAGTTGTGAAGACGCCACATTTCGAATATAACAGTAAAAATGAAGTTTTTCTGTGACCGGAACATTTTAACCTATTTTTAATCCCTCTGCCCTCAAACCCAATTTCCTACATCCAGTTACAAATCTGACAATGACATTAAATGCACATAACATCAAGGTGACAACGTTTTCCCTTATGTAACGGAGCCAGTTCCGTCGAAGTGACTGATATTCATGAACTGTTTCGTGACTCATCAATAATTTTCATAATTTGGGTCTCTTAACATACGGAATTCGAAATAAAGAGTGACTGGGTTTTACTTTATGAGCAATACAAATTGTTTCATTTTATAAATCATTCCTAGAACTTATTATAAGCAGAACAGTTTAACTTGCTTAAAGGTTAATTGACAATTTATTAATTTAAAAGTCACTAAACTGAAGAAATTGGGAAGCAGCCGACCTTCTGCTGTGTTCAGAAGATATTTAAATCGCGGTAACATAGAGCCACACTGAAGAGCCAGGTGAAAGGAAGCTTTCCTGAAAAGAATGTGAGTAACTTTTGTGCATTGAATTGAATTGAATTTGGTACTTAGATTTTAGAGTTTTTTTCATGTGCATGTATGTCTTGTATCATATTTGTTGTTTTGTGGGAACAGTTCCTAGTTTAAGATATAAAACAGCAAAATGAGGCCGACTGTACCACAGACACTGCTGGTACCTCTCAGCAATATACAGTACGAAAATGCACTAACAACTTAGGAAACATACAAAAAATACAGCGATTCTCGAGTCTTCGATGTCTGTTTTAGCATACTTTCTCTTTCATAAGCTAGGGAAGGCACCAAATTGTAGGCTACTGTTGTGTCCCACAACTCAGGTGACAAGTCTTTTCTGGTATAATTTGAACTTGGTACAAACACCGTAACTCTAAAGCAGCCCGAAATCTAACTTCTCATTCAACAAAGAATGTAGACAAAAAGTGACTTATGTCCTCTGAACTGCAAAAATATTTAACTTCAATAAATCTCACTATTTAAAATTATTATAGCCTAAGAAACGGTTACCAGAATAGGCCTAAATTTGCCTTTGAACCGCAATATATCTTCTAAATTGTGAACCTTACTCTCAACTCGCGTATCATTTAAATTTATTGATTGTCTTGTTTTTGATTTAATGGGTTAATAAAAGTCACGTGTATTACTATATTATATATTTGTTATTTTTAATATGTTGAGTACCGTATTTAAGCATAATCGATTTTCTTCGTATTACAATCGATAATACAGATTGTAATATATATATGTATATATAAATATATATATACATATATATTTAAATTCTACACTTCCGTATTTTATTTTGTGCATTTAAGTCTGTTTTTATGAGAAGAACTCGGTCGGTTTCCCCAGACCCTCAAAGGGTTTCATAGGACGAAAAATGCTGAACAATCCCCACTCTAAAGAACACTGTAAGGACCTAATATGTAACTTTATACGCTAAATCACGTAACAGAAAGGCGGCAAATGTGCGAAATTTGAGGTGTAAAAGACACCCTTCCTATGTACTTGTAGGTCCCCAAAGGCTATATATTAGCTATCACCGAATGCGGTGCAACAGTAGACGGCTGCAGTGAGAAAAAGTTGTTAGCTCTTGGTTCTACGTTGCTATCTGATGAACCAGTGCGGATAGGCGGTGAAATCTGTAACGGAATGGACCTTGAATATTCGCAACCTTAGTGCATAAAATGTCGTTTCTAAAAGAATATTTACAAACACAGCGATGAATTTTTAAAAGTATGTACAATAAATGTAATATGTAAGTAATCGAAAATGAAGTGGCTAAGCTACACACGAAAATGAAATAAAACAAAAGTAATACTGCTGACATGTAAGTGTAGTGACAACGGAGTATAGGCGGTTGAGAGTGGACCGAAACCGACCGCTCCGTTAGTACTACTTAAAGGGGAAAAGATTCCTACTTTCACCGATGGTCCGTTCGGGTCAAGAAGGAGGTAGCGTGCCACCAGAATCAGGATACCTGATTCGAATAGGGTTAGGATCTAGAACTGTATGACCCACGTCAAACAACAACGGTTGTGGCTAAAAGCTAAATTCTATTTTACTACGGTTATATACAAATTTACACATATAAAGGTCAAAGTGTCTTTCTTAGAAAAATTACACTCGCATGTCCGAGTTCTGTGATTTTGCACAACTAG
>Ga0123355_10011980_pt1 | contig 13403 bp, 9 predicted proteins | sample TergutEmb28metaG_3_FD_89872 | JGI IMG/M metagenome (GOLD analysis project Ga0123355, IMG submission 89872) | Embiratermes neotenicus P1 segment gut microbial communities from Petit-Saut dam, French Guiana - Emb289 P1 | ecosystem: Host-associated > Arthropoda: Insects > Digestive system > Gut ...
GTGTGTAGGTGATGGCAATTTTTTGCCGTCCTTGCACACCTTTTTGTATGCAACTCCTACGGAGGGGAATGTACATATTTTTCTCCGTAGGCGTTGCTAAAAAGCAGGTCACAGGGCTTGCAGGCCATTTGTCGTGGGATGGTTAAAAACCCGCGCTAACTTTTTTACGGCGTATAACGCATAACAAAAAAAGTTAATTCGTAGTTTGCGCATTCCGCACTGCGATCATCTCCTTAAATTGGACAGATACATCAATAAACCACATAGTTTTTTCTGTATTGTCAAAGGCCAGCGACTTTGTCACTGACATTTACCTGGCAGATGAACTAATTAGCCAGCAAAAATGTCACCTATACCACCAAAAAACTAACCCCAACTGCCTACAAAAATGTCGCCCTGTTTTGCGCACTTGTTTCTTCCATTAGCCAGCGAAAATGTCACCTGTCAGCATAAAAAGGTCAAGACACAAACCAAAATGTCTTGACCTTTTTCTATTGCATTTTTTAATTATGACGTATTATACGCACCTCCCTCCGGCTCACCATGGTGGATAATTTGTAAATCGTTAAACTGAACCGTGGCATATAAATTGCCTTGGTAAAGTGCCAAAATGCCGTAAGCACTGGTTTTTACAATTTCCACCGTCACATCAAAGATACTACTGTCAGATAACTGCCATAGCTTGCCGTCATATGAAAGCACCCCGCCATTATCAACTTTACGTGCTACCTTTTCGCATAGTATCAGCGATAAGTTGACGTGGCTGGCAAGGGGGACATACATCGGCTTTGCGGTATCTATTGATATAGCAAAGCGTTTGTTAAACTCATACATGTATTGCGCTAAAAATGCATTCGCCCCCTCTACCTCGGCGATATTTGCAAGCCGAAACTCAGCCGGAAGCCTGCTTTGCAGCGTTCCCCATACACGTTCGATGCGGCCTTTGGCTTGCGGGCTTGTCGCAGAAGTAATGCGTATACCAAGTTCATTCATTGCACGGGCAAACTGCGCATCGTTCGCCTTGCGGTCTGTGTACACCATATACGGTATACCGTTTTTCACGATAACCTGTTGCATAAGGGCAAAATAACCGCCAAGGCATTCATAGTCCAACATATAAAGCCCCACCAACTTTCCGGTTGCGTCATCTATACCGCCATGGATAGTATACTCTCTGCCATCTCCAAGCCAATCAAATGTCGATGCATCCATTTGTATCATTTGGCCTTCATGCGCCATTCTCTCGCGCCGGGGATGTGTTTTATTTTTGCGCCTTGACTTTGGACTGCTGTGTCCGGCTTCTGTTAAAACACGATGGACAGTACGGTAGCTATGCTTGATGCCTTCATGTTTTTCCAAAAGTTCGGTGAAGTGTTGAAAGTTAGTGCCCTTGTACAAGGCGTTTGAGTACAAGTATGATAATTGCGCGCGGCTTTCACGGTCTATAGCATTTGACGGTGCTTTGTTTAAGTTCTTATGGATTAGCGATGTTACACCTTCTTTCTTCACACCATTTCGCAAACGGATGACTTGACGCTTGCTAATACCAAGGGTTTCGGCTGCCTCCGATATTGTCACCCTGCCTTCCAAGCTATTAAGTATCACATGGTATCGTTTTATCTGGTTTTGTGTCATGTTGCATGTCCTCTGAAGTGCCATTTTTGCAGGCAGGCAAAATGGTGCCATTTTCGCTGGCAGGGGTTTCTGGTTTTAGCACCGCAATCTTGCGAAATTCTTCAAAAGTAAGGGCGCGGTTTTTCAGGGTGGCAAGCATATCTTTATACCGCTCGTCATCCCAGGGCGATACTTCGCTGCTCTCGTTTTGTATTGTTATACCAAACTCTGATTCATCACTTTCCTTTACTTCTTCAGCGGTAACTTTTGGCGGTGGCGGCGGTTGTGCAGTAGGGACAGGTGTTTTATGGGCAAGGCGTTCTTGAAATTTTTGCACAACCGAGCTTCCTTTTTTTATATCGGAAACAACATTTATAAAGGCTCGTTGCGCTAACGATAAATTCCACTTTATTCGCTCGCCGTCCGCAACCTTCATTACTGCTCTAAGGAAACAGCTAATACCGGGTTTCCCTTCTGCGATATACGGATAAAATTGTAACACCGCATGTACATACACTCCGTCATAAATTTCCGCTTGGTTAGTGATTGGTCGCAAGTACATATCGACAATGTCCGGGAGAGTAAAACTCGATGTTGTTATAAGCATATTCCCGGCATGTTCGCTGTTGTACGGCGCACTTTTTTTCTCATCACCGTCCTTAATTGGCATGATTATATGCTCCAAGTAAACATCACGCCAATTTTTTGCAAGTGCAATCTCAACAGTGTCTGCCAAGGCAATTTTAATGTTTTTCCAAGTTTCCGTATCGCTTTTTGGCAAAAGTATAGTGGCACTGTAGATTGGTCGGCTCTTGCTTTTTGATTTGCTTGCGTTTGCAAATAAGCGCGTGCGAGTTAAGCGCACAATCCCAGTTGTTACAAAGGGTATCGGCATACAGTCACCTCTCTCTATTTGTCAAATGGCAGGTCATCATCTTCAAAGATGGCGGGTAGCATTATTCCGGCAAACGCCTTCTGTGCCGTCAGGCGTCCACCCAATGGTTCATCGTCCTTAAACTTCATAACCGGTCCAAGCCCGCAACCAATTCCCTTTTTGCCGCTGCGCAAATAAGCAAAGAAATTAACCGATACATAAACCCACATCCCCCTATATATTGCATTAGTGTCAATAAGAGGCTGCATATTCCTGTCTACAATTTCTGGTTTTTCTTTGCTGTTTGCGGTCATAACAAAGCATCCGGCGCATTCCGGTCCATAATTTTCTCCGTTTGGGCGTAGCCCGTCGCCATTGTGTACAGGTATTAACAGCGACACTGGCGCAGAGCCATTCCATTTTGTATGCAAGGCTTCTTGCGCAACAACATCAATTGCCGCATCAATAGCCTTTCTCATATTGGGGTCGCTTTTTGGAATAAGCATTGTAAGCGTGTATTTCATATTGTCCGAATTTCCCATTTGTGCATATGGCTTTAGTAAGTTGTGGTATGAAATACGGACAGGGCCCAGAGTTACATTTTTAGATTGTGTCATGTGATAAACTCCCTTCGAATAAATAATTTTTAATTAGTAAGCAAGTTTGCCAAGTGATACGACAAACTTGCTATTGCCTCGTGCTTGAGGCGTACAAGGAAAAAAATCCTTGCAAATTTCCTGGTTTTGCAATAATGCTTTTTCAAAACCACAGTAGCGAGTCGGAGTAATTTATGTAATCCGTTTCGATGGCTCTGGCTTTGAAAAAATTATCTTAAGCCGCTACTGCCGTAGCTTATATGGTTTAACCCCACCAAGGTCGCTCGTCGTGTATCATTGGTGGCCGCCTGTGTGACGGTTTCAAACTCTTTCGAGTATTAGCCCAAGACAATTTGGTATGACCGGTCGTAGCTTCGGTGTTTTTCAAAGGGCAACTGAAAATTTGTTATTGTGTTTATGGTTATATTCTATATAATTTATAATGTAGTGAACGGTCAGTTCATGGGCAGTAAATGGACAACTTTTGGACAAAAAAATATGCCCTACAAAAGAGCATAAATCATGGAAGGACATGAAAATGGATACATTACAACCCATGAGAATACGTGATTTTATAAATATCCTAAGCAAAGCCATTGGTGATTTTACGCAACCGGCTTTGCTTGGTAAACTTTGCGAATGTGCTTTTCACAGCAAGTCTACAAAAATGCCTACATACGTTGATAATGGTCAGTTGGAATCTTGGCTAAAACAACGAGGTAAAACAGACAGGGCATTTAGGGTATATTTTCAAGACGAAGATGTTGTGTTTAATGAAAGGTTACTTTTGAATTTTATAAGAACTAGGATGGTAACTACTTGGGATACCGTGTTGTTGCCCGCCTTCAACAATGCGACAACTAAACACTTAGTGAACTGCGCCACCGCCGAACGTGATGTTTTTTTGCAAAGTGTTGTAGCGCAATTTAGGGAAATTGCAGGGGTTTATGACTCAGGTGGAGTTATTACCACAGTAAATAAATTAAAAATCAACTCTACCAAAATCCCAAAGATTGATGTCGGCGGCTTTTTCAAGCAATATGTACCTGCGAAAGAGTTCATGAACCGGGATATCCCCCGCAGTATTTTTTACAATACCATAGAAGGCCCTCCGCCTTACGAGCAAAATGTAATCATGTACTATGGCATAGGCGGCATAGGAAAATCCAGCCTAGTTAAAAATCTAACCGAACATACCGCAAAGAATGGCATATTTTATATGCACGTTGATTTTGATGACCCCATTTTTCGTTCACCATATAAAGCGTTAATTGAGTTGAAGAAGCAAGTTGGGACAACTTTCCCGCATTTTGACTTAGCTGTTACATTGTGCTTTATAAAAAGAAATCCCGAACTTTCTTATAAAGATAGCGGCTTGCCAAGCGAACTATCATACACCGTCTTAAAATTTCTTCAATCATCAGATCCTGTTTCTATGTACAACATAACTGATGGTTTGGTGGAAAAGGTATACCATGAATTTGGCGATGTGTTTGGGCTTGATGAGTCCATAAAAGAGCGATTAATTGCGCTTGCAAAATATAGCGCAGCTGAAATAGAGGAACAGTTGAGCGTATTTTTTGCACTTGATTTATACCGCCATATGATTATTAAAGATATTGATAGGTGCGTTTTGTTTTTTGACACCTATGAATTACTTTGGGAAGATGGGCGAGAATTAAAGCTGGCTACAGATGCATGGATACGCACTATTGCTGATTTGGATATGCTTGGGAATGTATTATTTGTATTGTCCGGCAGAGAAAAATTGCAATGGGAGTTGGAAGATAAGCATTGGGATAATCAAATTCAACACATCCCATTAGATGTGCTGGAACCTGAGTATGCAAAGCAGTTTTTAGTTGTTTGCGGCATTGACGATGACGCCATTCAGTCAAGCATTATGGAAACGGCACAGGGACATCCATATTACTTGGATTTGTGCGTTGATACTTATTACAAATTGAAAAATTCGCAAAAAACACTTTCTCCAAGTTTGTTTGCCGGTGGCTTTCATAAAATTCAAGAGCGTTTTTTCCGAAGTCTTGCGAAAAGCGAGATTGACGCGCTTCGTGTTCTTTCTGTGCCTCGCTTCTATGATTATGACCTTTTCGATAGTATAAACACACGTTTCCAAACCGGATATGCACTGGCTAATTTTGAGAATTTTAATAATTTTTCGTTTATAAAGCACGATGAACATAGTGACAGATACATTATTCATTCAATCATGCGCGATGAAATAAAAAAGCACATGGATAAAAATGTGCGGCGTTCGATAGACGAATTTATGGTTAACTATTTCGAGAGTAAATTGCTGCCGGGAAAATTGCCTATTGATGAAATCAGATACTATTTTACCGAACTCTTGTATCACTTGAAATCCTCTGAAAGCGAATATATGGTGCTGTCGAGAATTGAAAAAGATTGCATGAAAATAATTAAGCGATTACAATTATCTGGCGAGACAAACTATTTACTGGAACATTTTTTATCGCTATTTAATGCCCATTGCCAAGTGTTAGGTGGCACAGAATTTTTTGCAGTAATGGTGGATATGATTCATCTTTCCGGCGATTATCGTAATGCGGTAAGGCTAATTACGGATTACCTGGATAATTTCAAAATTGAGAAAATTGCTACAAGCGAATACAATCTCGGCCTTTATATTCGGCGGACGCATCATCAAATGTTTTATGTACATCCAATGGTATTAAAATCGGATTTGGATAAGGTACTTAGTTTTGTGGATGAGGAGCGTTTCGTAAGGCAATATTGTGAAATACAATTCATGCTGGGTGCACACATTTATTTGCCAATGGGCGATTATGAAAATGCAGCTAAGCATTTGAAAAAAACCAATAGTGTTGCCAAACAATATAATTTGCATGGCTTGTTATGTCGAGGGCTTCGTAAGTTTGCAGAAATGACGTGCGCCTGCGGAAATTATCGTGTTGCGGAAAAAGTGTGTATTGCAGGTTTGCAATTCGCTACGGAAAATGCATTGTGGCGATATGAACTTTATCTCTGTTGCGTACTTTCAGAAGTATTGCGCCTGACAGGGCGCACAAATGAAGCATTTGTATATCTCAACGAAGCAATGCCGGTAGCCATTGCCTTGGGCATCAAGGGATGGATCGCCCATATAAATTTAGCACTTGGAAATTGCCACACTGACATAGGGGAATTTTCACAAGCACAGAATTATTACGATAACGCCGATACAATTTACGATGCAATTGGCCAACGATGGGGAGAGATTAACCTACAAACAGCACGACTGCGTATGGCATCACTGTTATCCGGCAAAACAGATATATCTGCGCTCGAATTATTGAAGGAGCAGTCAGATGCATTAGGATACGTTGTTTTATCAAACAGCGTTGCACGCCTAATGGCTGGCGACAAAGCACAAATACGATTTGAATATTTGTAAAACACCGAAGGAGAATTAGCATGTTTAAGAAAATTGATGGCGCATCCATTCAAGATGCATTAAAGCAAACAACACGGCAGTACCTTACCGGCCAGCTTAAGTTGCCGCAAGCATTAGACCATATTGACGATGGTAACGTGGAAATTGGCATCACAGAGTATAAAAATTATACTCCCGAAGCACCCCACTGGCATAAGGTCGCATACGAATATCAGTATATGATTAGCGGTGAAACGAAATATATTGATGTTGAAAGTGGAGAAGAAATGTATTATGCCGCCGGAGATTTTTTCCGCATTGAGTCACATACCAAGTATGCTCAAAAGTCGAAAGCGGGTACAGCTGTATTATTCATTAAAACCCCGCCAGGAAATGATAAGGTTTCTATGGATACAAGTGATGATGTGAAAGTATGGTTGGAGGATTGGGAAAAGACTGTATAGTATTTTAGGATATTTTTACTTGTCTTTAGAATTGCAGCAAAAAAGTTATCCTTGACAAACTGCCCCCAAGCGAAAAAGTTCAAAAATCGTAAAAATATATCCAAGTCAAAGCGGTTTTCATGGCCGTTCACAAAATTTTTTTAACCCTATTGTAAAATTTTGCAGATTAATATATAATAGCCCCGAAATCCAAAAAATGGTCGAATAATATCATTGATGTATGCATTTCAAATATGATGTTTTCGGCTATTATTAGGAATGGAGAAGCCAATCTCCACAAAGAAATAGGCAAAATTTTACTCAGAGAATGGGGACACAACAGACTTCCACATTCTCCAACTACAAAGGAGGAGTTTTTAATGCACAAGACGTGTAAAAAGCTTTTGGCAGTGATGCTGGTCTTTATCATGGTGGTTACTCCTGTTTTTGCGGGGCCAATTAACGCAGATGCCCCACAACAGGCATTGGAAGACATTATCCATGATTTAGCCCAACAGCCTTACGACAGCAGTACAGGCGGCCTTGCTGCCGATGTAGAGGAGCTTATCACCGAACTGGCCACAGACATCGCTTCCAAGCAAGAAACAGCTGGCAACTATGTACAGCCCAATGGTAGTATCACGGTCAATTTCCCTGGCGTTGAAGGCGTAACTGTGCGTTATTCTTCCAACGTAAGCGGCTGGCAAGTGGCCGGAACCAGTGACAATTACCTGACATTTATACTACCAGATGAACATCTGCCAACTTGGGGCGCACTAACAGTGCAGGCCTCAAGAGGAAATGCCATGGTATATACCTTCCAAATCCCTGTGGCAGAGCTTGCAGAAAATCCAACAGTGCTTTATGTTCCTGTCCTTCCTATCACTGTGACAGGGGTTGATTCTGCCCTTGACATTGGCGTTGCGGTGTCTTCAACCGGCAACACCGGCGGCTGGGTATATAATATGATAGCGGCTGAAATTGGCGAACCCGCAGTGTACAACGTTTTTGACAACGGCAGATATTACAACATACATGTGAGAAGAGCCGGCTATATTCCATTTATCTTTACAGATAGGCTGCCAGGCGACACCATATGCCTTGAAGCCGAAGGTATCGTGTACACAATAGAGATACCCGCCAGCATCACCAACATCAGAGTGTCTAATGCGAATTGGGTTGACTTGGAAATTGAAGACGGCAACATGACCCTCTTCAAAAACTACACCTATGCCACGTTCCACTTCCATTTCCATGGCGTTCCTTTCGTCAGAAATTTTATGCTTGATGGAAGCAATCCGCTTGCGGCTTTTGATGCAGCTATGACGTTTAGCGTTAATGTTGTCAACAACGGCAATGGTGTTAATTTCAATCAAAGCCTTGAAAATGCTGGTCTGATACGTATATGGATGCGTCTTGGCGGCGTTAATACAGATGTTGATGTGACTGCAATATCTGCATATGACCAAGATGGCAATGATGTAATGCAATTTGTACGCATTAGCCGCCCGGGTGGTTTGGTAAGGTCTATCGACGTTATGAAACATGCCCCATGGCGCACAATGAATCTTTCTGTGACCGTATACGGTCAAACCCTTAATATACAGCTGATAAACAACTTGTTTTTTAGCATCAACACGTTCAATAACGGCACCGATACACAAGTTCCAAGCTTAGCAGGAACAATCCGTATGTGGACACAACTTGGCGGAACAAACGCGCTCATTCCTTATGCCAACTTGAGAATAACCGCAGTTGACCAAGACGGTGCTTGTGCTTTGGAATTTATTACTGTCAACCGCATATGGAATAACATGGCCTATGTGAATCATATCAATGCAAATAAAAACGCACCGTGGCAAACCATCGACTTTACAGCAACGCTTTTTGGCCAAACCGTACGGCTCACGCTTATCAACAACAGATACTTCTCAACCACGGTCTTCTCAGAAGACTGGCGCCCAAATGTTAACGTACAATTTTTCCAAGGCGTGCCCGGCAACACCACGCAACTTAGGGTTACTGTTGACAATATAATACTATATGTTGATGGCCAAAGAGCCAATATAAGAGATTTCACAGGAAACGTAGCCCCGCATCAAATGGACATTCCTGTTATCCACCTCCCCAGAAACAGAGGCTGGAAAGAACTGACCATTATCGTAACAGAGTTTGGCCAGACAATTACTCATACTTTCACAAATTAAATAAAAATTGCCAAAACAGCGCAGGGGCAAAAACTCCTGCGCTGTTGTACGTTAAGTCTCATTCATAAAAATAGGAGGATGTACATGAACATCATCAGGACCAAAGTAGTGGAGCTTAATTGCATACCGGGTATAGCCTACAAAATTAAGCTAAAAGATGGCGGCAGCGGAATTAAAATCCACCGCACAGACAAAGATGAAACCGCGTTTGCGGAATTAAGCAAAGAAACCGGCCAAGCCATTTACAACGCGCGTATCAATGTTAAATTTTTTCCGCCGGAGGCATTTGAAGAAGCGGTTGAATTACTAGTCGGCCAGGCTTATTCTGGCCGTGGTAAAGTGCATATCGTTGCTTCCGAAAAGGCCGACGAGCACGAAATTGAAGTGCCGGAACATGAAGCACCCGGCACACACGAAGACGCTTGCGCAAACGCAGTGGATAGCGACGAGTTTAAGGCTATTATCGACCATTACAGCGATGTATCCGGCAAAATGAATTATAAACTCATGAACAAGCAGTTTATACAATTTGCCGCGCGCAGCAAGGCTGTGGCTGATTTGGTGGCAAACAGAGCCTCCGAAAAAGAGATTTTGTTGCAGATAGTCAAGAACCGTGCCGCCCATTTGGCTGAAAAAAGAGATTTTTTGCCGGATAACGAAGCACTTGCGCTCATAGATGCCATTGAAGATATCGACCATCGCGGTGCTTTCAAAGATTTGAAGCTGCATATACGAAAAATGTCGGCACGATAAAAAAATTCAGGTGGTTACGCTCTGTAATCACCTGAATTTTTTTATTTATCAGTAAAGTGCTCTGTACGAAACGCGCGGCAAAGCCGCTTTTTATAACTTTTCAAAATCCGCTGCGCCGTGCTTACAAAGGGGGCATATAAAATCACTTGGCAACGGTTCGCCTTCGTATACATATCCGCATATTTTGCAAATGTAGCCCACTTTTTTATCTTTTTCGGGTTGGGGTTTTGGTTTAATATTGTCAAAGTAGTATTGATAGGTTGCGCTGGGTTCAGCAGACAAGGTAAAAGCTTGGGTTATATTGGCTATAAACACGGAATGGGTATTGCAGTCTAATATTTCTGTTACACGCGCGGAAATAACTGCGTTTGTATTTTCAGCTAAATAGCGTATGCCATTACTTGTGCGCAAGTTTTCGTCATATCCTGCAAATTTATCCGTGTTTCTGCCGGATTGGAATCCAAAATTTTGGAACAGGGAAAAAGGCGCACTTTCCGTGAGCACAGATACATTAAATTCTCTTGAATTTACCACCATGTCATGGGTCAAATTTGCCTTGTTTACAGCAATGGAAATTTTAATAGGGTTATCGGTTATTTGCGTAACGGTGTTTATGATGCAGCCGTTATCTTTGTCGCCGTCCCTTGCGGATAAGATGAATAATCCGTATGAAATTTTGAACATGGTACTTGCATCTATACCCTTTGATGCCGCTGGGCTGCTCAAATTATCCTCTTTCACCAGAAGTGTTGCAGCCAGCGTATCTGCCATTGCTGCGATTTCCGGCAACTGCGCCGCTTTTACGCTGGATGTAACCGTGAGCATATTATCAAGGAAAGTCATATTCTTGCATTTTTCCAATTGCGTGCGAATCAACCCGCCGCTTGTTGCGGCCCACGAGCCATTTTCTATGATGGCCACCGTGCGGTTTTGGATATTGTGCGCAACAAGGTCGTTGATTAACGCCTCCATGGTTATAAAAATCCCGGCATTGTACGTTGTAGACGCAAACACCAAGTGGCTGTACCGGAACGCGGCCGCCACAATCTCCGATGCTGGTGTAACCGATACATCAAACATCACCGTTTTAATGCCCCTATCCCTCAGGTTTGACGAAAGGATTTCTGCTGCGTTTTCCGTATTGCCGTATACAGAGGCATAGGCGATCATTACGGCTTTTTCTTCTGGCTCGTATCTACTCCACAAGCCATATTTTGCCAAAATGCTTTGCATATTTTTGCGCCATACAAAGCCGTGCAGCGGACATATCATTTGAATGTCAAGGCCGGATGCTTTATTCAGAAGCATTTCTACCTGTTTGCCATATTTGCCCACTATGTTTGTATAATACCGCCTTGCTTCGTCCATGTAGTCCCTTGCAAAATCCACTTCATCCGCAAAAAGTGCGCCATTAAGTGCGCCAAAGCAGCCGAAAGCATCTGCGGAGAAAAGTATTTTGTCCGTAGAATCGTACGTAACCATGACTTCCGGCCAATGTACCATGGGAGCCATGACAAAATGCAGGTTGTGTTTGCCCGTATTCAGCGTATCGCCTTCGGCAACAATTTTTACCCGCGCGTCTATGCGGATATCGTAAAACTGCTTAATAAACGCTAGAGTTTTGGCATTGCATACAATGGTCATACTTGGGTAACGGGCGGCTAAATCTGAAATAACCGCAGAGTGGTCTGGCTCCATGTGCTGCACAACCAGATAATCCAGCGGTTTACCGCCCAGCGCATGGGTTAGGTTTTCCATAAACCGGTGATGAACGGCTTTGTCTACCGTGTCAAACAACACGGTCTTTTCGTCTTGCAACAAATATGAGTTGTACGAAACGCCCTTTGGAACGGAATAGACGCCTTCAAACATGGCAAGCCGCCGGTCGTTTGCGCCTACCCAGGTTAAATTTTGCGTAATGCTTTTAATGTTGTACATGCGATGCACCCCTTTGCGTTGAATTTTGTTGCGATAAGGGCAGTATAGCAGAAAAGTAGAACAAATCAAAAAGTTATTGACATTGACGCAGCGTCAACTTGTATAATAGGTTTCGTGAGGAGGTGCATTGTGTGCTTAATTAGAATAAACGAAGTGGTTGACCGTTTTGGCGTGTCCAGCAGAACATTACGGTACTATGAAGAAGTGGGGCTTTTGTGGAGCTGCCATCCCGAAAATAAAACACAACGATACTACGATGCGGCCGCCCTTGAACGGTTGAAACAAATCATTGTCTTGCGCAAATTGCAAATCCCTGTGAAGGATATTGCAAGGATATTCGAAAGCGAAAGCACGGCTGAGTTAATTCAATCCTTTGTGGATAAGCTAGAAGCCCTTGATACGGAAATTACGGCCCTGTCAAAGCTTCGGCGGCTGGTAGACGAGTTTTTGCAGAAGATGTTAATGAGCGGTGTCAAAAAAATTTCGGCCATTACGTTGCTTTATGAAGAAACAGCAAAGCGGCTTGCTGTGGCGGAAGAAAGCGAACAAATGACTTTTGAAAAATTGTCCAAAGTAAGCCGTGAAGCGTCAAGGCTGAACGACATTCGCATTATCCGGTTGCCGCCCATGCGCGTACTTACCTCTCGGCATAAAACGGGGAGCGCAGAACCGCTTGATGGCGATAAAATGCAGAACCTATTCGCCGTTCATGGGCTTCTGCCCGTTCCCGGTATGAGAGATTGTTTCATGCGGAAAGAACCCGGCGGAGAGTGGGTTATGCTTATAAAAATCCCTGATGGCTACGAAAACGAAACCATTTATATGGACGAATACTTACCCGGCGGCTTATTTGCGGTCGCATCCACTTTTTTTGAAAATTTAGATGACACATTTGTCTTTTTAAGAGAATGGATTAGCGATAGCAGCGATTTTGAAGCAGACACGGAACGCTTGGAAATGCTTGAGGAGATTTTGCCATGGGATATCGTAGCAAAGTTGAACAAGTTTCAACAGGATATTTTTATACCGATAAAAATGAAGGAGGCGCAGCATGAACAATAAAACGGAGCTGCAAAAAGTAAGCGAGGAAACCATGCGCTTTATGCGCGGAAAGTACGCATTGGATGAAATCGCCATAACCGGTGATAAGAATGCCCCTTTGGGCGGCGTGAAATTCCGCAGAAGCGGCAAAACTGTTGTGGCTGTTTATATATATGAAGACCGCTTCGATTTTCTGGTTATCTTCGGGAAAGCAGAGCGCGAGAAATTTGAAGCACAGCGCAACGAGTTTCCGCAAGCGATACAGGACATGTACGATAACAGCAAAACATATCACGACGGCAAATGGATGATGATTCCCGTGGCAAATTTAGACACGCTTGAAGCCGTTAAAAAGCTGATTCTTATTAAGAAGAAGCCAAATCGCAAGCCGTTTCCGAAAGAGAATGCCGTGTATGGCAATTGCGGTCAGCGTTGCGATTTATGTATTCATTACACAGACAGCAGGTTAAGCAAAGCATTTCGTCTGGAATTACATGAGCGTTTTGCACGTGTGTATAAAAC
>Ga0123355_10011981_pt1 | contig 13402 bp, 13 predicted proteins | sample TergutEmb28metaG_3_FD_89872 | JGI IMG/M metagenome (GOLD analysis project Ga0123355, IMG submission 89872) | Embiratermes neotenicus P1 segment gut microbial communities from Petit-Saut dam, French Guiana - Emb289 P1 | ecosystem: Host-associated > Arthropoda: Insects > Digestive system > Gut ...
ACCGTGCATCATAGTTCAATGTGGATTAAGAGACCAACTAGATGTCACTTAGTAATATATTTATTTCTCCTTTATAATTTGCTCAACATGTTTCGGGCCACCTTGTGCCCATCTTCAGGAGCTCCTGAAGATGGGCACAAGGTGGCCCAAAACATGTTGAGCAAATTATAAAGGAGAAATAAATATATTACTAAGTGACATCTAGTTGGTCTCTTAATCCACATTAAATACACAATATCCACAGCACTCTTTAAATTTGGTAATATTAAACACTTGAATTTTTCAGTCAAGACTTTTAAGCAAAACTGTGTACTTTAATCACTGTGCTTCATCTACACTACAAGGGTTCGGTCTCAGAATGACAATTGCCACAAAACATGTAGCTGCACATGAAATAAACCTGTTGTTTTTTGAAGAAACAAATTCTGACTGTAATGTTTCATTAATTCTAACATCATTATTCAAGGAATTACAAGAATATAAGAATGTACAGTTACTCCATGCAGTACAACTCCATGGCCAAGTAGCAAATTCCTCAACACAACAAACTGTTAACAGTCAGCAAACTGCAGCCCCCTGGATTCCAGATTTAAATCTGGACCATTATTAGTTGTGGGGGACATAAGAAGATGGATTTTATGTGAAAAGTCCACGTTCATTACAAAAAGTGAAACGCAGCATTTGAAGGGACCACTAATATTTCCAGATAAGAACTTCAATGTGTGCTGGAAAATTGTCAAGTGTGAGGCCTGTTACAGTGCAGGAAGATGGCATTTCAGAACCTTTCAATAAAATAAGGTATGTTGAATTGCAGGACAAATCACGATCATACATTTCCCAGGCCAATGTAGGCTTCAAATGCAATAACGTGTTTGTGAGAGCTGCCATTCTCAGGGACATGTTACAAAATACTCCACATATATAGTGCTCAAAAATGCAATAAAAACACCCTGTATGTCAGTGTACTAAGTGTAAGCTATTTTTATACACAGCACCCATCAAGACTGGAATGGACATTTTGTTGCAGAGTTTCTCCATTACCTTATCATAAAAGACAATGGCCTGCTCTCTCAATTTCTACTTCACCAATGCCTCCATGTCACTATCAATTTTGACTCCCCATGTTACAACAAGGCCACAGATCTAAATCCTACTGCGTGGTATTTTAAAATCGAACACTTCACACTAAAACTTACGGCAACACTCCCAAAATTAGCAAAATTTATTTTGAAAGCTGTCACTTTACAAACCATAAATACAGCATCCTGCCACACTGCAGACATGCTGCCGCACTTGTGGTAGATATTTGATACTTATTTGCAGCATCTCTTCTTGATATATCAGTTACTGTGCGCTCTACTGCTCGCACAACACCATCTCTCATTCCAGAGCAGATGCCACACAAGGATACTTTCACTTTCTGAAAGAGGTCATTAGTCACATGGGTTCATATCTAGTGAGTCAACTGCATTTTCCAGAGCTTCCCAACTCCATCTTCTGAACAAATCAGTCATGCTGGCAATGTGACAGTGAGTGTCATCAAGTAGGACAGCACGTCCTAACTGCAGGGATGTGGCTGCTACAATATAATTAATGTTTAAAGACATATCTATAATAAACAGCATCTCCTGTAGTGCCAAGAGGGACAGCATGTGTGGGAGAATACCCCAGTAACTGTAAACCATAATGAACATGATTTTCTGCTGCACCTGTTCCTGTCGACATTTTTGTGGGCATGGTGATCCTTGGTGATTCAATTCACTTCAACTCTCTCTTCAGCTCAGCTTTATATGCATGGGCATGTCAGTTTTACTGGAATGATCCAGTGCAGTAAGGCTCCACCCTGAAGTTCATAATGACTGAAATGCTGTCTGACAGTTTCCATTAAGTTGCCACATGTATACCCGTCAGACCATATGATGCCCATTGTGTGCAAATTTCCTGCATTTTCAAATTCTGAGTTAAGATTCTGTGGATGGTGGACAATGCAATACCAATCTCGCTTGACAGTATGGCACATGTCCACTGTCAGTTTGTACCCAGTAGTGTACTCACACATGCAATGTGCACCTCGTCAGCTGCTGCGATCCACTGGACAGCTCCCAGTATGTGTTCACTGCTTTCTCTCCCACCTTGAAAAACATGCACCCATCTGACAATAACATGATACGGTACAGCTCGTTTACCACAAGCTTCCTGTAATCCTCTGTGGCAGTGCTGTGCATTTTGTCAATATGCAACTTGGATATTTATAAAGTAGCATTGTTTGTAGTTGCTTAACATGTTTTTACACGACTTTTCAACAAACACATACCATTAAGGGCCACTTATCACAGATACATGCAAACATACTATAAGCCACTCCTTTCATACATCACATACATATACACAGACTGCTAGGTGCACTGCACAGCACTGGTGTTGCCATTAATTTTCAAATGACCTTTGTGCGTAAGGTACTGTTTCGAACCCTTTCCCTTTCTTCAAAAATTACAGAATTGAAAACCCTTATTTCTCCAGAACCACATTCTGACGGATGAGAGAAGTCTTGATGTAACATAAAAGTGCATACATGTTGCTTTTTCATTATATTCTGACAATAAAGTGCAATGGGTTAACTCATATCATTCCAGGTCATACCACAGTCCAAACTCTTGCTACTGTAACTTCTGCCCTTTCAATTATTCAAACATTTTATGCATCTGCATGATATGTGCATGTAACCATCTAAAACTCCATATCAAAATGATAAAGTTCCATCAGAATACATTTAGCCACTTTGCACACAGATACACAAAAGTTAACATTATCCCATAATACTTACTATTCACGCAGATCCTCAGGTACTTCAATCTCAAACTTAAAGAATGTGGTTTTATCTATGGGAGCATTTGGGTTTTTGGGTCGCAACCTTTCACTTGCAACAATTTCGGTGTACGTATTTTCCCAACCTAAGTACTCAACCACATGGAAATCACCCTTTATCATCTGGAATAGACAGAAATTAAATTATTTGACTAAAAAGATAGAAATTGAATTATATGACTATCACCACAACTTATTTCTTACCATTTTAACTCCAAATATCCACCTATTACAAACAAAAGCAGGACATAAAATATGCACAAGAGCAACAGAAGGATTGAGTGAATCATATGAATCTATACAAACAACTAAGAAACTCAAAATAATTTCAGGGACCCCCACCTGCATTCAAGCAAGAAGCTGAACTGACAACATCCAACAATGAAACATAGAAATGAAAAGGATTCTTTTTACAAAAAATAAAGACTTAACTTACTTAACCTTTAAATGACCAGTGTGTGCATATGCGAATGCACATACAAAACCACCTTTTTAATTCAGTTTACATTTTTAGGCAACAAGGAAATCTACTGAATATTTAAGATATGCTGCACAATCTCGGTTTTATTTTTCACCAAATGCTGGCTTCTTTTATTCATATAATATGTTTTTCAACAACCATGCACCAAAATGTACGTATCAACCAGATCATTTAAAGGTTAAAGTCTCATTAATCACAAGAACTTCCTCACTAAAAACATGAGTGCAACACTCACACAGACGACATGGGTCTGAGAAATGGGACTACAGTGACGTATCATTTGAGACATCCGATAAGCTGTATGAACAAACTATATATTTATTAAATATACCATCATGTAACAACACCATCAATAATTAACCTTTTGACGCCCAACGACCCCTATAGTGGTTGTACCGCACCGCTAACCTCTAAATGTTGCATTTTATATATTTATTCAACAAATGTAGGTACTGAATATTTTAAACATGGTATATACTCTCCGTTTCTTTCTCTTCAAAATGCAGTTTGTTTCATAATTCTAACGTTTTTGGTTCCTGTTTTATTCACATTTTATATACAGTGTGTGCTAAAATAAAAAAAAAATTCCAGCGCCAAACGGTTAACAATGGTTACTAGTTTCAGCCTTCTGTTCAGGCCATCTTCAGACCACGCATCATTTCAAACTGAAGAAAAGCCACACTATCGTATTAATAGAAAATGGGAAGAGCTCTCATTCCCTTTACATTGATACTGATAAGACCATTAAAACATTATGAAGTCGGTGAAACAAACAATGTATAATTAAAAAACAGAAGTATTTTTAAAAATATATAGTAGCAGAAGCACACAACAGGGCACACTACTCAACATCTTGTGTGGTGAATATTGATAAGCATTTCCTACCCAAGGTGCTTTACAGTCTCCATTACGAAACCCCAACAAAGGCTGATATATTGGCAAGGAAACAATTACTGCAGAAAATGGCCTATATTCTCATTCTAAGCAAAGCAAGCAGTCCCGTTACAGGCCTGGAGTGGCCCAGAGGGTTCCAGGAAGTTAAGGTTCCCAGATTTCATGACACCGGCACAGGATGGTGGTAAGGTTGTCAGCCCTACGCACCGGCTGCCTTTACCCCCAGGAAATGCTCCTGGTATTCATTTCTGTTAGAGGATGAGTTGACCCCAAGGCCATAGTGCCATCAGAAAGATTTTATGTCAATGAAAAATTGCAAGGACACCAGCTGGGTTTGAACCAGTGACCTTCCGATTTCTAGCACAGCACCTTAACCACTGTGCCACTGCGGTCCCCATATTCTCACTCTAACATAACACATTCTTCAGGACACAGAATTGCCTGGATATACATTACCAGTTTCAGGACTGCAACGGAAGCTGCGGTGTGCAACATACATAAAATCTTTTAAGGTGCCGACCTTCTTTATTTTTAATAATACTTCTGCTCTTTATTACACATTATTTGTCTCACCCACTTCACAATGTTTCAATAGTTTTATCAATATCCATGTAAAGGGAGTATGATCTCTCCCCATTTTATATTAAGACGATTGTATGGTTTTTAATGAATTCAAAACGATGCATGGTCTGAACTGAAGACCAAAACTAGTGACTATCATAAATAATTGATGGTGTTGTTGCACGATGACATAATAAATATACTTTTTGACTTGCATAACAGGGATGTGTCACTTAAAACTTGTATGATCAAAGTTGGATATCTAACAATAAAAGACTCAGAGCCCTTGACACTAACATGAATACTACCATCAGGAGAATTCACATGGTTACTACTGTGTCCACTAAGTTTCACTCACAAGGCCTTATTCCAAATAGTTCAATATTTATCAAAACCTAAGTAAAATTACGGTTGCTTCAAACACTCAAAAGTGGACTTCACAATAGTATATTCAGAAAATGATTTGTCTTCCAAATGTTTGTGTCCCATTGTAAAATTTCAACGTTCAAGCTTCTAGTAGAGATACAGGAATCAAGCAAACACGAGCAAATGTACAAGTCAAAACAGTGTCTGCCAGTGACCAGGGCTGTCAGGGACCCAACTGCATCACCAAGTACAGATGAACCTGAACATGTGCAACTTACTGTTTAGACCAGATCATGTGTTTTAACACATTCATTACTGAACGTAAGTTCATTTACACCCATAATATAATGCATATGGAAATTTGATGGCGAGAGCAGTCAGCACAGTGAGTAAGCTACAAAGTGGATGATCCAGGGTTTGAATCCAGACAGGAGAAAGAGATTTCTCTTTCCTCCAAATCCACACCAGCTCTGGGGACGACTCAGCCTGCTATTCAATGGGGACATGGGACTTCAACATCAACTTCATCAGCAGGGATTAAAAAATAAATCCAAGGCTCACTTGCCAAATTCTTTGAAACCAAATGTATCAAGTTATGACAACAATGCTTGGCATCAGATGTTGTAAGGATTTTAAAACTTGTACTTTGAAGACTTTGAAATGCCAGTGTTGAAAAGAACTAGAATCCATTTTTATAAAATAGAATTTTGTTTACAAACACAATCTGACAGACAAAGGTGTAACTAACATAATAAAAACAGGAAAACACACTGATTCTTATAAATTTATGACAAATGACACCATCCTTTCTTCCCCATAAACCTCCAAGAATTTAATACTTAAGTATACATTCTGGTTTTCATCATTGGACATATTCTGTTTCTTGCAGAAATTTGAGCACATGATTCATTAAAAATTTCTGTCTGTCAGCTTGCAAAATTAGGTTTGTTCATGCAAGCAGGCATCACAATAGTCAAGTGCTGAAATATAAGCATATGCAAGTACCTGATGTGGGCTAGTGAATTCTGAGGATAGCAGCTTTGGTACAATGCAAAACTCAAATATTCTGTATCCTATAGAGTTGGAACCCTTATGGTTAAACCACAAAGAGGAAACACAAAGTGTTTTATCCTAGTTATTTTGGTGAAAGCCATTTCATTTTATTATGTAAGAGAACTTCTGATGACATGTAGAAACACTGCTGTGAACATGCAGACTGTGTTGTTCGGAAGTATGATTATGTACCTTGATAGAGAGGCACCAACATTTTGAAGGACTATGCTACAGTTTCAAGAAGAATGAAACAATGACTTCACTATTCGTCATCTCCAACAAAAGGAATTTCATTTCAAAACTTCAAAACCACTTGAAAATTTTTGAGTTTGGCTCAGTATTTCTTCTCCATAAGCTTGTTTTAACACATGTTTCCACAACCTAGTTTTGCTTAGTATGTAACAAAATATCATGATCACCACTCAATGAAACAGTTACATTTGTGTTCAAACCTTACACAACATGACATGTTGTTGTTGTCATTATTATTTACTTAATCACACTTCTCACTGTCTATCTGCTGGGAAACCTTCACCTATCCCAGTTAATTGGTGAAATTAGGCTCAGTAAGGAGAAGGAAAATCATCCTAAGCCCCAAGATCCAGCAGCATGTTCTAGGAATTTTAAGAATTTGCTTACTGTGACACATTTGTGAGAGTACTGTTTTTTGCCCCACTCTAACATGTTACTGGTAAAACCTATATTCTCTACATATATTAGGAAGTTTTGGGTGACCACTTCTTCCACTGAGATACCTAAGGAGGATGTAAATACGCTGTTAAGCTTCCAGATGTTTTTGATTCCCAGGGCCAAATTTTCATATTTTGTAACTTTCTCTGCCTCAGTGTTGAAAAGGTTATGGGTCAACAGAACTTCTATATCTATTACAAGTGCTGTTTTTTCTCCCTATCAATGAGCACTATTTTTGGTCTGTTGAAGTCTTCATTTTATCAGTTATGAAGCCCTGTCCCAACACAAAAACATGTTAGCTGGTCCAGCAACAGTTTTGGCTTGTATCTATAGTATGGCAGAGTGTTTCTATTGAGTAGCTTATACTTTGTGGCAATCTGTCTGTGAATCATTTTTTCCAGCTGGTTGTGTCTCCTGAGATATGCAGATTCAGATAGTGATGAGCACCCAGCTACTACATGTTCAACTATTATGTCCATTTTATCATCATCATCATCATAGTCTTCTGTATGTTGTACACTTTAGAAGATAATGTTTGTGCATGTGTAGAATCCACTTTGCAGCAGTCTGCTGCTTCCCCAGGTGCTTGGCAAGGATACAAACCACTACTGATTGCAAGAATCTCACTCCTGCAGGTTGTACAGAAAATGCCACACACATGTTCAAAACTGCAAGTACATCCTCAATATGTTCCTCAATAATGACAACCACTCGTGTACTAATGCCATCGTTCAACAGGCGACATGACACGTGGCATTTTCTCTGACAACTTAGCAAACTGGTTGGTGTAGCAATAACTTGTATTCAGGGGGTGCTGGATTCAAATATCAAATATTTTCATGTTTCCTCATACCACCTTTGAAAAACCTCATACTTTAACTGTTTGGTGGCAGAATATGCACCTGGCATCCATCGCAATAGACTCAGGATTTAAATGGCAGCCCATTACTGTGTATGTTCTCAGCTGATAATGTCAGGTGACATTCAATTTTCTCAACATCACACAGCATGCTGACTGAAGTTGTCTTTTGGTGCTAAAGGGTTAACAAAAGGACTGCTAATGTAATTCACCAATATACAACCAAAAAACTGGTCCACTGTTTGTGTACAATGTTCACTGATTCAGCCACGAATAGCAAACACAGGCATTAGGTATTAAATAATTGTTAAATGAAAGAAAAATGTTATATTTAAATGTATTATTTCTTATAAAAGTTCTTATTCATATGAATATAGAATAATATAGGTTATACAAAGTGCAAACAATAACTAAACATAATGTAAAAGAGCAAATTCAATGCTGACATATTACTTGCATCCTACCCTGACATACGTATGGTCAAAAACCATACGTGACCTTGCACAGACGAAGCCATGAAGTTCAAAGTGACAAAAAAACCTTGATGCAAGCAGACTTAATTGACTCACAGCCAGTGCAAGAGTTTCTGGTTTTTCTTAAAGAATTTTATTACAGCATTTATGCTGTTTCTAAGCAAAATGCGAACTACTACTGGGAAAACAGAAGCATGGCACACACTAGCAGCATCTGCAGGCAACAAATCATTTGAGTGACAAGAACAAGGAATTCCTTGACCTTAGACTCAAAATCCACACATAATTTTGGACAGAAGGTAAAGTATACTTCACTAGTACCCAATAATATCCTCTCCCATCCTCCTTTAGAAATCTTTTTGGCCACATAAGTAAAACATTCCATAATTTCTTCAAAGAAAGAATTTTTTCCACCTGAACCTCCATTTCAATAAGTACTGCAAGAGTTCTTACATTTCACACCTTACAATAAAAAAAATGCTCAGAAAATGGTTGCTATTCAGTTCAAAACTGGCATCATCCCAGTCCATTTTGCAAAATGCTCAAATGTAAAGTATACAAAACAATAATTTTACCAGTATCTACAATTCATTCCATCCCTTACTACAAGAGAAAAATGTTAACACCCAGTGTCTGAGAACTTGGTGCTTGGGACAATGGATGGACTGAAAAAGAATGAAGAGAGGAATGGATGATACTGTATAAGAAGTGGGGTTGTTTGTATATGCCAATATGGTCACAAGATTAAAATACAGGTTATGGTAGACTGGGCAAGTAGCTTGGATGGAAAAGTCACAATCAGTTTGTTAGTTCTAACAGTTGTTAATAACCCTATGACTGTTTGGTTCAGAAACAGGCACAGTAAAACAAAAATCCTCTGAATGTGGGACCAATAACTATGAGAAAAACAATTTCTCAGTAGCGACAAGGGAAAATAAGTAGGATATTAAAAGTTAAAGAAAAATTAATTCATCGGGTTATTTTAAGCACGTTGCAAGCTGAGTGAATAGCATAAGATCCAACTTCTGACAGCAACCATTTTTGTCTTATAATTCAACAGTAGATAAATATAAAGCATTAGCATAAATTAATCTCTAGTGAACAGTGTAATATGTTGCATCACCAACTTCATGAGGAAGTTCACCATACACTAAAAAAATCTGTACATCCCAACTACAGTACGTGTTACAAACTAAAAACGAAAGCCTGGCAATTATGAACACTCAGTGGAGGGGAAAAAGTGCAACAAACATTACATCTCTCTTTATATACTAATCAACATCATCCCACCTTAATGATGGCCTTCCACCAACCACATGCTTCTTGCTCATTGGCCCGGGAATATACTTCAATTTCTTGGTTTTCTGCAAAATCAGGCTTCCCTGTAACACCTTCAGGAGGAAGACGCACTTGGGAAAATGGAAATTTAGACTCCGGTTGCCAACTGAAAAAAAAAAACAATTCTTTACAAGAATTTTCCAATTACTTGATGCAGACTTTTTATTACATAACACAGTATTTACAGTGCACTGAAATAACCAAAATGCATGTACAACTAGAAATAAGAAAACATCATTCACATAATAAACAACAAGTATTACTTACTCATTTTCAAAGGCTACTGACACTTCGTCATCAAACACATCTGTCACAAAGGCCTGTAACAAAAGGAAAAAAATGACTGATATAAGAAATTTCCTTTCTATCTTCCAACATTTTTGTACAGACTTCATTATTCTGTTTATGCTCTAATACTACAACCGCACTACTATTTCATTGCTACAAGCATAATTTTCACAGTACAATTATCATTAATCCTACAGGTTAACACTACAAATGGCCTACAACTTAATGCCAAAGAAACAACACACTTTAATAATTGTGTGCGCTGGCTTTTCCTATGATGTGTTTTGAACAGACTAAGAAACATACAAGTATCAATAACTCATCTCGTAAGTTTGGGATAGATCTTGGACCATTGACCTGTCGCCTATAATATCGCTATATATAGGTTGTATCTAAGCACAGACAATTCAAGTTTAATCATCTTCTACTGTACATCTTCATTGCAAGAAATGAGAACACACGTCACAAAACTCTTCTGTCTGAAGAACAGGCCTGCAGAGTTCAAAGTATTGTTTTGCAGGTCAACAGAACCGGTAGGTCTTGGCTTGCCCACGGAGGCTAGGTTAGTGAAATTGAAGGCATTTGGATTAATTCATGTCAGGATACGAATTGGTCAAGTACTGCCACAGTTATAAACCTTGACATTTAAACAATATGACAATATGAAATGTGAAAAAATGCCTCGCCAGAGTTAAATAAGAACGACAATGAGGCACATGGGGAAAATCACGCCCTGTCAAAATGAGACATGGCGTCCAAGCCGCGTTCACTGGTGCCATTTAAAACCACGATTCTCATAAAGTAATACCTTTGTGACCTAAATCTCTTCACAAGATGTACTCACCAGACAACTGTGCTAAATTAAAATAACAAATATTACACCTTAAGCCTACTTTAATTAATACAAACCTTGTAATAGGCCCCATTCTCGCCGCATACTTCTACTGCTAGGTCCTCCATCTTACTTTTGTACGATAGACTCTTCGGGTTTGAGGTTATACCAGTATTACCCAATGAAACAGAAATATACATAAAATGTATCCCCCCAATTGGGTACCTTTACATTACACGGCAGACATGGCTGATGGATGTGTTAGAGTGACGATAGAAGTGGTGTATAATTGTGCAATTCATGCGTGTTCCGAAACGTACTGAAATAAAATTAACATGTCTGGCAGTAGCGATTCTGAGGAATTTTATGATGCTGAAGATTTGACACCTAATCGTTCTTCAAGGTGAAATGTAGCCAGCACTGTGTGCATGCTAATCAGTTACAGATGTGTGCAATTCACTCTCGATATTATTTGAGTGGGTGGACAGACTGCGAGATCCTGTCTTTTTGTAAATATAGTGTGTTGTACTTACAATGCTTATTGTAGCACAAAATTATGAGGATGCGTAGCGTGCCATTTGTGTACATTTGAAGTATGAGGTTAACTAACCTCCTCAATTTGAAACATGTACCAGTTTTTGTAGTTTTAAAAATGTGGATTATTCGTTGCAGGAAAAACAAAACAAGCGGGGAAGTATTAGTAATTTCACGAACGGAATCATATGACAGTGTTCCGATTAAAGAAAAGGAGCCAGAAGTAAAACCAGCTGTGGAAGATGCATGTACAGACCATCCACAAGGCGCACACAAATGCCTTGTACCGCCCTTGGATAAAAATGAAACCATTGTAAGCAATTAAATTTATTTTTTCGATAAATTCTGCATGATATCGTATGTATTATGCGAGAATAATATATCATTTTTATTCTTTAGCTTTGTTTTACAAGGTCGTCTATACAACATAAGTACAGGTAACACCTTAGGAATATAAACACTGCAAAGGTTATCTCTAAAGCCTACCTATCAAGTAGAGTTTCACTAGGCCTGTACTTAGTCACCTTGTCATGAATTTAATTGACTTTCATAAGCTAAATCGGTAGGTCGCTGGATCGATCCCAGCTGTTGTCAATGGATTTTTCATTGACATAAAATCCTTCCGATCGCACTATGGCCCTGGGGTCGACTCAACCTCTAACAGAAATGAGCACCAGGAGTATTTCCGGGGGGTAAAGACGGCCGGTGCGTAAGGGTGACAACCTACCACCATCCTGTGCTGTTGTCAAGAAATCTGGGAGCCTTAACTTCCTGGAACCCTCTGGGCTTGTCCAAGCCTGTAACGGGATTGTTTTACCTTCATAAGCTAAAGAGGTCAAGAATTGTATGTAGCTGATATCTCAATCCTTTATATGGTGTAAGACCAGAGGAGCCAGAAATAACTACACCTGTTAACACAAAACACACTGTTCTGTACTGCAAATGAATCTACATACAACAAAAATAAAATAAATTGTGTTATATTAAATATGTGCGGCTATCTCCATGGAGCTGACTCCATGTTGAGAAGTAACTAGTCCTGTAGCTAGACCTGAAATTTTCCATGTTCCTGTCTTCACAACAGCCCACCAATGGTTCTGATGGTGAGCCATATGAATCTAGTCCACACTCTTACATGGTTACAAGCTATGACATAAACCATTATCATTTATGGAACATGCATGGTCACTTTATTTTAAAGATATGCCAGTACCAGTTGTAAATAAACTATTGCAACTGTGGCTGGTTTTGTCAGTCTGTTGATGTAATCCATGGTTGTTTCGTTAGTGCTAGTACTTGGTGGTATTGTTTGGCCTTAGAATGTTTTACTTTGGTATCTCCACATTTATTTTTGCAGGATATGGAAAAAAACATTACTGGAAACCATGGTCGTCGTCGGTTCCAGGAGCTTCGACAGAGAATGCAAACAGACGATGAGGATACAGGGCTAAATAATACTTCACCTCCGGATAGTCAGACTTCATCAGTTGAAGGGGTGTTTGCTGTCCCCAGCAAGACATCACATCCATTCCGTATTATTGAGCATGATGCCTTGAGTCTTCAGAGCATGACATCACTTGGTCGTGTGGGTAGGATACTCGGGGGTTCCATCGATAATACAGGTGAAGTTTCATTAGAATCGTTGCTGTTGCACAGTTGACACTGCCGCTTCATATTTTACCAGTCCCTGGAGCAGATCTGGCCTGGACACTGCGTGCTCTGACAGAAATGTTGCCTGTTTGTCCAGGCAAATTTTAAGATATTATTCTAAGTTACGTTGTTACTGTTTACTTTCCAATCTCTTCAAGTTTGTTGTTCATAGCTCCTCTATCATTTGAAGGTATGCAATCATAATAATCAAATATGCTGTCAAATAGATAATAAATTATTGAAATGTAACATAAAAGTAAGTGAAGTTTCAGTCATCTTGCAATCTGTGCCTGGTTCCTGAGACTCAGGTGGCCCCCCTCCCCTACCACCATCTTTCTGCAACCTACATGTAACTGTATAATATTACTTTTATCAACATATTGTTTTCTGAGATATATTAACCCTTTCCCCGTTCCATTCAAATCGCTAGTGCCTGGGCAGAAGAGCCGAGTTTTTTCACGGGACATTTAAATTTACGTACTAAACCAGAAACGCTTTAGAGCGTTTAGAGGGGGAGG
>Ga0123355_10011982_pt1 | contig 13402 bp, 8 predicted proteins | sample TergutEmb28metaG_3_FD_89872 | JGI IMG/M metagenome (GOLD analysis project Ga0123355, IMG submission 89872) | Embiratermes neotenicus P1 segment gut microbial communities from Petit-Saut dam, French Guiana - Emb289 P1 | ecosystem: Host-associated > Arthropoda: Insects > Digestive system > Gut ...
TCCATCTTCAGGAGCTTGCGACTAATTCATAGTTATTTCATGGGTTGTATCTGGTTCGGTGTGTGTTGGCGTTCCGTATCAGTGTGGCTATGGTGGTGTGGTATCTTTATGCAGTCTGAAGCACTACTGACCTGCATTCAGGTCTGCAGGCAGGTCAGTAGTGCTTCAGACTGCATAAAGACACCACACCACCATAGCCACACTGATACGGAACGCCAGCACACACCGAACCAGATACAACCCATGAAATAACTACGAATTAGTCGCAAGCTCCTGAAGATTGACGTATTGACGTCCGAAACATGTTGAGCACTGAATAAATAATAATAAAACAAGTGGCATCAAGTTGGTTTCTCTTTACTCAAATAGCCAGCACTGTTGTGTAGTATCTCCGCATCTCTAACGCTTGCGGCGGATATGCAGATGCTGAGAGGTTTGAACAGTTACAATGCTCAGAAATGCACCTGTGGATCTCTCCACAGCCCTGTAAATCTCGAAGAGTCCTGCCCCTTGTCACATATGTTGCTACTTTGGATGCGTTTTACTCTGCTCCAAGAAGCCTCTCAAATTTCAGTGATGGCCACCAGATTACTGTATCAATTACCTAGGTCAGTAACGAGTAATCCACTTTCCTGCATACTTAGATTTGCGGCCTGTAATTATTTCCAGACACACTCTGCTTACGTTCGCAAATTATAATAAAGGGTAATTTTTCGATTCGTTTGATGAATTTCGCAAGTAGAGTTAAATTTAGTAAAAAATATTTGTTTAGAAGGGGCTTCCTTCATAAGACATGGGAATATTCTATGTTGGAAAGTTTCAAACATGTGACAGTGGAAGGAGCGAGAAAAATACGGGGTGTAAGCTCCAAAGTCTGTGTAATTCTCCAAAAATTATCTGTGAGAAGCAAACAGAGCCAACTTCTTTTTGACTTTTAGCCATTAAAAAAATATCTTAAAAAATTAATGTACAGTTCATTACAATAGTGAGTCTTTATTGTAATACTACTAACAATTATTTAATAGCAATTTTAGTACCTTCACCGCTTACTATAAAACAAATTTTAACAGTAAGGCATGTACTGCAAAAAATTGGTTCGCTGTCCGCGCGGAGTTTGGAGACTTTCTAATGACTCTTATTTTGTAATTGATTGTTGTTCTGCACTGATGCAGGTGAGTCGTGAAACACGCTGTATATGTTGACTACTTGGCCGTGAAATGTAGTCTCACGTACTGAGAAAATAACATGTATTGAGCTTGCTTGAGAACGGGGTGCAGAGAAGAATATTTGGGCCAGGCGGGTGGGGGGGAGAATGGAGAAAACTACAAAAGGAGGAGATTTATAATTTTTACTACTCACCAAATATTACTGGGGGGGGGGGGTGATCAATTATGATAAATACACGAGCAGGGTTTTGTAGCATGCACGTGGACAGATGAGTAATAGGAATTAATTTTAGTCAAATAATTTGTTTAGAAGAAACCGCTTGAAAGAAATACTCACGTAAGCACGGTAGTGTTCACGAGATGATCCCTGCTGGCAATGCGATAGGCACGAATGCGCAAGGATTTGTGATATTTGATTAGCTGCAACTACCCATCCTGAAAGCATTCGCACAGTACACTTAATTACTGCACGCGACTCTAAAAGTTTGTTGTTTCCGGTCTGTGTGCAGCAGAATTGCCTGTCCATCTCACTGCAGTAGTCACCCTTCTAGCCAGCAGCACCCGCACCGCGGTAGACACGCCCAATCTCCGGCGGTGGTCTATGGTCTATGGTCTCTACTAAACCAACAAATGGCATCCTACACAGAAATTTCTTGACATCCTAAGAACGTAGTCTCTTAGAATACGTCTAAAGAACGACTCTGCTGCTTGCTGTTAGGCCAGATATACCAGCATTTTCTAAACAGAAGAAAACAGTCATGATTTAAAGGCAATTTTGCGTAGCAGAGGGTCAGGTAAAGGCAATGACAGACCTTGCAGTATTTCCGGAATCTTATACAGTATTCGTGGGTCGAGATAGCTCAGTCGATATAGTGACTTGCTACGGACTAGGCGGTCCGGGAACCGAATCCTGGCGCAGGCGAGGTTTTCTGCACCCGTCCGCACCGTTCCTGGGGCCCATCCAGCCTCCTGTAAAATGGGTACCGGGTCTCTTTACCGGTCGGGGCGTAGTGTTGGCCACCCACCCACTTCTAGAGCCGAGGTTAGAGAAAGAGTAGAGCTAGAACTCTACTCCCCCTCTGGGCCTTCATGGCCTGTTCTAGATTGAACTTTACCTTTACCTTTACCGTATACAGTATTCTGATACCGTGATTCGTACCCCTTTTCGGCACAAGGTAGAATATTCAGAAAATCTGGATTTTGCCCACACAGTGTATTATTTATGGGTTTTGTATTGTTCTCACGGTATAAAAAGATCGTTTTCCTACACTACATTAATTGTATTAATTGGCTGGTTGTGTAATGGAGGTAGATTGTGTTCTCTGAGAGGTAACAAATGGATTTTTATGTTATTCAGTGGAACGTCAGGTTTCGTTTACATATGTATTTTTATGCTTTATTTACCGACGCTGTCAGCTCTTTAGACTACAAAACACCTAGAGCGCTGAACGATAAAATTGGTAAATAATTGGTTAAAGATGATGTGGAAGGAGCTAATTTGAGGTTCTATCCCTCAGTCACCTGGAATGACCGAGGCAAACTACAAAGTTTCATTCAAGACAGGCGGACTCCGGCCCGGATTTGAAGTACGGACCTCTGGAACACGAAGCAGTTACGCCACCCACTTTACCATGACGTCTGGTATGATCACTTAAAGTCATAACATAACACAGAATCCTCCCCCTACTGACTAACAATATTTATCCCGAGACTTTTTCGCATAACGACAGGAAACTTCAGCAGAAATGCTTCTAAAACTTTGTAAAAACCTTTCCAATGGCATTTATTACCAGCATAATAAATCTTACATCACTAAAATAGGTTTCTCTTTTCTCCCTCCGTTCCTATATATGCAGGAAGGGTGTCAAATATCGACCCTAAATCCATTAATCAGATGCCAAAGAGTTTTATGTTAATATACAGAAAGCTACTTGGTTTTTATTATAGATCGCAACTGAAGTGGAGGGTAAAAGGAAATGTAAGGCAGCTCAACTTTATTTTTAGTTTTACACATTTAACTACAAAGTAAAATTACAATTTGTGATATGGAAATGCTGAAGGGGAAGGGGAAACAATAGTAGAAAAGGTTCCCGGTCTGTGCAAAGTGGCATGCCTCTTCAGTATCGCTGGAAAAAGTCCGCGATGAAAATTTATGGTTTCAAGTTAGTGCATAATTAAAGGCGTTAAGTTTTCTGTTTTTTATGAAATCCGTTCAATTCTATAAGTTAATTTTAAAAAACGGCTAACGACATTTGTTTTCTTTTCTGGAACTGGTTAACAGATTTCATATATAACGGAAATTCTAGCTACAGTCACATACATGTAAATTACACAGACGTCAGTTACGTTATACTACTTCTGTGGAAATGGGAAAGCAAAGTTTAATATATCAATTTTTTTTTGCTTCAGTCTTTTCATTCTCTTCAGAAACATATTTGATCATTAACTAAACCTGATGTATTGTTAGTGTAACACGTATAGCAGCAAACTCCATTATAAATTTTTGGATACAAGCCTCGACCCTTTAACCTATGAAGCATGAAGTCAGTCTATGGAACAAATAAAAATTCTCTCTGCATCTCACAGAGAACACAGACCTCCTCCATTATGAAGACCAACCGGATTAAGTTATCTGCGGAAATAATTGCTCCTATTTGTAAGAATTGCGCGGAAAAAATACGAATATTATGTGGGCAAAATCCAGAGCCATTTAACGTTAACACAGAGAATACGTAAGGTTGTCATTTTGTTTTGAAACTTTACGTTAATACGACAAGTAATGGCATGACACGTTCTTAAGTGTAGAAAAAAAAGCCTAAAATTTGTTCAATTTACTGGGTTCCATTTTACATTTCGTATTTTCAAAATTACTGTTTATATTCTTTGGAATTTTGGAAATAAAACAATATGGGACAACACTTACGTTCCATTGGTTGGAATGTCTTCTTCTCCCATACTCCTGGTATCCTTGTCATCACATCCACCCCTTCCGACTCCTCACGACTCTGTAAGTGAGCTCAAAGACTGATAAACCCCCTTCCCACCCGCATCTCCCCTTTGTGTCATAGATTTTCATGACGTCATCTGTTCCCTTGCTTGAAACGAAAGAATAAAGTTTGATTGTCACTTTTGAATTTCTGATTCGCTTTCGAATGGATACATCCAATCAGAACTTCAACTTCTGATCTTCTTTCATCGATTCGAATCAGTGGGGGGAAAAAACGAATGAAAATCGCCAAGAGCGAATTGAGTCTTTTGATGCATCCTTGTTCTTTTAGCGACTGAAGCTAGCGCACTCAACGGAGACAAAAGGAAACCAATTCCTTCAATCGCTTTTCTGACATGAACATGGACGTACAGTTCAGTCACAAACCGTCTGCAGCAATGATACAGACGACCTTTACGTCTGAGTACTTACGTGTACATCTGCCGATGTACAGTACGTGTAGAAGAATAGAGCTTTCTTATAGGTATGAACGTCTACTCAGTCTTCGTTGGGCTACGCCTGTCTTCCGCATCAGCATCGCACTGCACAGACCATTATTTCCATCTTCATCACTGAAATAACTTAAGTAATTAAAAAGAAAATACAGTATAAATCCACTTATCTGGATTAATTGAGACGGCGAGCCATCCGGTTATGCAAAAAATCCGGATAATTGGATTTTTCTTTGAAGACAGGCCACGTTGGCAGTCTGAAGTGGAAACAAACTTCTACAAAAGGCTGTTCTCGGCTAAATATTTATTTACGTACAAATAAAATATTAATAATAATTACTTTTATGTATTTGACAATTGGGGTAAAATTTAAGCCATAAATGATGTAGTACAATTAGAGTAAAAAATGTTTACCCGAAGGGCCAAGCCGATCCGGATAATCAGCGTCCGGATGAGCGGAGTTCTACCGTACTGGAAATGAGCTTTATATCGCCTCCAAAACTGTATTACACTGTATTAATTTATTAAACTATAATACCTATAGTCCGCCATATATAGTTGCAAAATATCGAATAAATTTCGTAAATTTGTTTGTCCGCTGCAGGAAATAGAAAACGAAACTGTTAGGATTTTATACGTGTAGACCTGTACCTGTAGGTGTTGCTGGGTGCATTCGCCGCAAGCCAAGAAAATAATTTTGAGAATCCACGTTCTTACAGTAATGTTGATGAAGGTTAAAGTTTTATGAGATTACGTCACATCTAATGACACGTAATTAGAGACGTTTGAAGAATGCTTTCTGCCGCCAACTTCCGGATCTAACCAGTCCAAGAAACTGAAATTTAACAGTCGTCACGGCGTCACATCCCAGAAGACGTGGATCTTCAAATGCATGGAAAACTTCTTACTAGGGAAATGCATAAACAAAAAACGTTAGATTTTTATAGAATTTATGCCGTTGTGGTTTATCATATTAAAAACCGTTAAACATATATCCATCAACCACGAGAAATTTTATTCGTCCCGTCAACGCAGGCAATGTTTGAATTTTGACGTAGTCCCGAAATTTGCAAATATCATAATTAAGGCACGTGTTGAGAGGGCTAATAAAATTTGTTGTGGCTGACGGTTACACGGTTATAAATTTTTAATAAAATGCTACTGTTACAAAACCCGTCAGCAGCAGCTTCTACTGGCTCCATTTGTTGCATGTCTTTGTATTGAGGACGTTACATAAGAAGTTCTCCGTGATGGCACCAATTTAGCCGATTCGCTTCGCTCTGAAAGACTCCGATCGTGCACTTTCCCCACCCGACAAGAACATCACTAAATTGTTCTCCCGACTTCATCGCAGTGAATAGATAGAATGAATCTCTTCGTATCAGTTATCTGTTTCTACTTTCGTATATAACTTACTCAGTAGAGGCTATTTCATTTTACAGCAAAAGATTTATACCCAAGTGGATATTGAAAACTTGTACAAAACGTAATGAAAACTCTGAGAAACCACGAACGCCGTAGCCATAACGTTACGCGTGGTTTATTTTGTGGTTTATTAGCGACGCTCACAGAACCAGTACTATAGTGCAGTGTCAAATGTGAACGAATACATGTAAATCTGGAACACAGTTGAAATGACAGCCTACTTAATTAAAAGGAAATCCAAAGCACCTTCTTGCAGAAAAAAAAATTCCAGTGCCACTTCGTCTACCATAAATCCTACACATACTGGTCTGACATTATATGGGTTAAGATTCAATAATTTACTTAATTGCTGTTTTATATTTAAAGATGCCTTCATTTTGTACAGCTTCGAACTGTAGAACGATTCAGTTGCAGTAGTGTCTACTGTTACTGCCGCTTGCTATACGAATTGATTTCAGATATGTTACTTGTCATCATCCCACAGCACTTGATATTTCATAATTTAAGACCAATAATAATAGTTGTAGATCGTCCGGAAGTTTGAACGACCAATAAAAGACATTCGTTGGGTTTGATGCACAATGCCATGTGCAACCAATGGCTTGTGGGGTGTACATCCTGCACACTGGAAGCTGTGACTTACACAGCAAGCTTCTACGATGAAGGCAGAAATAACAGTTTTCAATACACATCCGTTAGTAGACACAGACCTAACTAAACGGTGGCCTACAAGAATACATCAATATTAATACTCACCACACTGAGCACCTCAAAATCCCACAAACCCCGAACTTGCTGTCGATCTACAGCAGGGGTCGGCAACCTGCGACCCTCGCTTCCATTTCGTGCCACCCGTGGGCATCTGACTTCATGTAAATTATTTTCATTTCCAGGACTCCAAAAACAGAATGAATTAAAAATACAGAAAGAAGTTATTACAGTCTTAAGCAGCATATTATGTCTCACTGAAAGTTGAACTTCAGAAAGCAGAAGTACCACGTTCTTTCTGGTTATTTACAGAATCAATATAAATACAATAAACCACACAGACTGCTCAAAATTTCTGTTATTCTTCTCTATGTCTCACTGCAACATGTTTCGGCCATTACATGTGGCCAACATAAGGCAGTTTATATGTAACTAAAACATAAATTGCTACATGTTTTGATAAAGTAAGTGTGGGATCCCAGAGTTAGAACGTTCCAGGAAATAGGAATAAGGTTGAGTAGCATTCTGTGGATAAATGTGAGCTGTGTGGGAATGTGTGTTTTATAATGGTGTTGCAGCAAGTACATAATTTAAGCATGGCATCGAAGAGGCGGTTAATGAAAAAGGTATAATTTTTAATGATTATTGGAGCAGCATATACTTCTTTACTGGTATAAGTGCAGGTAAAAGGGTTTGTGTTACTTTTCCCAGAAGCACTTCTGCAATGAAATGATCTAACATCAAACGTCATTCCCATAAAGGGGGTGCAAGAGCAGGGAAAATAAAATCACCCAGTTGAAAGCTTGTTTGACAGGTCAACAGAACATCTACACGGAACAATGCAGTCACAGCGAGTCGATTACTGACGGTAGTTTGGCACTGACGACAGTACATGTATAACTCTTATACCGGAGCAGACCAGACGTTGTTTGAGGGGCTTGCGATTCCACCACCTACTTGAAAATGACGCCTTTGAAGTCATACAGCATGTGGCCGTTCTGCTATCTTCTAACAATGCGAAGACCAAACACATGACTACGAAATCCGAGTCAGAGTACGGGGGGCTTGAAAGTGATAATGTTGCTGAGGCAGCAGGCTGTGGACTGCGGCAAGACGCTCCGTTACGTTTAGCTGCTTGGAGTGCCGCATTCAGTTTGGCTGTGTTTTGATGTCTCCCACACGGTGACTCAACATGCGATATCTTACCTCTACAGTAATGAAAACCTCTGTTCAAGGGCATTTTTATTTACCTGTGATGAACCTATTCGAAGTGAAGCAAATTTAATTCCTTGAAATAAATGTACGAGGGCTGCATGTATCTGCCACTTTACCATCTCCCATTTCGGTTCCAAAAATCTTCTATTTGTTTAGTTCTCAATGTACCCCATGCAAGCCAAGTCGCGTTATGGAGGCGAAAATCAAACGCAACCCGCAACTGCCAGATGTTGGTACTCCTGATCCACTCCTTTCTTAACTCGCAACTCGCTTAACTCCGCGGAGCACGCCCCCCCCCCCAAGGTGTCTATACAATGTCAAAGGAATACTTTTTTACGGCTCTTTCTCTTCGCTTTGTGCATAGTTACGCATGCGCAATATTATTCCACCATCACGCGCGCTTGTTTTTAAACATGTTTTAGTTAGGTGGAATTAGTCCTGTGCATTTAGGCCAGTGTGTTCCATGCACTTTTCAGAACAAGCAGCAATTATTTCCCGAAACATGACCTACCGGTTTGTATATTATTTAGATCAGTTTTTTGCTCGCGAACCTTTTTGGCTTCGAAAAATGAACACGGGCCCTCACACCCTTGCTCACGTAAATGTAGACTGTCCGGATGACAGGAAGCCAAAATTGAAAATTTGTACCTCAGAACTGATTTTATGTAGAAACGAATTCGTAGCAGTAGCATATGTAACAATGCACTGCATGATTTGCCTTCATTGAAATGATTTGTCGCTCGCTTCGTGGGTACAGGGAGTTTATTAATTAACAGTCATACGAAATAAGCACATTACCAATTAAAGAATTTTCGCGATTACTTTTACAAAAGTTTATTCCTTTAGGCTAATTAAAAAATAATAAACTCCAGAGTATCCATTACGTAAATCTATCCACGGATTCCCTGCGAACTGGTCGCGAATCCCACACTGGGAACCGCTGATTTAAATGGATATGAGGCTTCAAGGCTATCTTACAGTAGCCACTACAAGAAGCATGTGGGCTAAATTTGAATATAATCAGCTATAACTGAAACGGCAAGCGACAAAGCATGAACTAGATATCATGTTATCTGTTTTATCAACCACAGGATACGCACTAAGACAATGTGTACGTTTTGCTAGTAACTTTAATGGTAACTCCTATTTTCCTTCTCCTTAAAATATGATGTAACTTCCAACATAATTCGTCATCAAATTAATTAACCGTTAGATATATTGCACTACTACGTATAGTCTTGTGTATTTGTGTAGTCTAATGAAATTACGAAAACCATTCCCAAGATAACACGATTAAAAGTTAACACGTATAAATTAACCCCTTTGAGCACTGTGTTATAATGGGGTTTCTTGTAACACAGACCGGAGAAGCTACCATCTATGTTCCAGCGATGCTAATTGAATAAACCCTCCCCAGGTCACTCGAGACTTACCGTTGCTTTAACTCCATCCCATCCCCACTCCAGTTCTCTATTACAGTAACAGACTGCACGAATTGTAATGAAGGAACGCCAAAGACGCCCAATAATTTATGATTTCTTTCTGCAATATTCACGTTCTGCACAAATTTGTCTTGGTCAGTTCATTGTCCAGATGACCAAGAAATGTTCCGACCTTCGCAGTATCCGAAGTGTTCAGAATTGTCACCAAACCCTACTCTTAGCCAGCTGAATCCAGCCCACTTTCTTAGACAAACCTTACGTCCTGAACCTCCATCAAGATATCATTTTATCGTTTCTTTCATGAAGCTGTCACGTATTTAGGGTATCGTCTGAAATTTCGATAACTAGAAAATGGAGAAATTTATTGGCAGGAATGTGAATATAATTACAGTGCAACGTTACACTAATGTAGGGGTAAGCCACCTTGCTGCAACTGATGTGAACTGGTATACAAGGGCTAGAGACCTTTACAACTGGTTGAACAAATGTTTCTCAAGTTTCCCGTTTCTGCTGACATGTCAGTCCGCTGAGAGGTACAGCAAATGGAAAAATCGTATACAATACAAGAATACACTTGCATGTAGAACTAGGGATCCATAGTTAACCACTTGATTACATAAATAACTGCTAGCCTCCTGATGGTGTGGTAAGTCGAAATATGCAGTTATAAAGATATTAGTAATTAAAGTAATACATATAGCCCTTTTATATAATTCGTGCCGACTTTATCGAATCCACAAAAGTAGAATTTAAAACTTACTTGACGTGTGTGTGACTGTGAATCACTAGTACAATGATATCAGCAACCAACAAGATGCAGGAAAATTTGTTTTATTGATTCTTTTAAGCTTGCTCGACACGTTTCGGGCGACAGTTTTCCCCATCTTCAGCTGCACTTTGACCGTATATACAGCTTTTTGGAACAATGTAACGACTCAGCTGTCTGCTGCCGACCGGTGACACAGATTGATTGGAACTCGACCGGTGACACAGTTTGGATGGAACTCGACCGGTGACACAGGTTGGATGGAACTCGACCGGTGACACAGGTTGGATGGAACTCGACCGGTGACACAGGTTGGATGGAACTCGACCGGTGACACAGGTTGGATGGAACTCCATCCAACCTGTTTCACCGGTCAGCAGCAGACAGCAGAGTCGGTATATTGTTCCAAAAAGCTGTATACAAGTATACGGTCAAAGTGCTGCTGAAGATGGGGAAAACTGTCGCCCGAAACGTGTCGAGCAAGCTTAAAAGAATCAATAAAACAAATTTTGCTGTAAATTGTTTGTTGCTGATATCATTTAAAACTTACTGAATAGCGCAACGGAATGCATCAATTCAAAGTTTAAAAATCTCCAGAAACGTTAAACAGACTTTCATGAAAAGCTATACCGGGAAGCTTTGGAAACTTTTTAAAATCGGATAAAAATAATTCTTCTTCCCTTCTATATCAGTTCGACGAATGTAAAAGGGATATCGCAGCCCTGCAGTAAGCACGCGACAGCGGTGTTACAATGTCTTTGGTACCGCGCGTTGATCGGCTTCAGTTACGACATGTGGTGCTGTAAGCCCTTGAATTCGTTTTGCGGTACAGAGAAGAAACTGAGAAGGGTTTTCGCTACTCTAGTGCGAAGCATCACTCAGGGAATAGAGGCGATGATTTTTGGCTGGGCATATAGAAAAGCATCTGCTATAACAGCGGCGATCTGTGCTTTCTGCTCCACAAGGCCAGCAAAAGGGCTTGTATCACGAGCCCACCATACTCGATTGTAAATAATCCTTGATTTCATTTAATGTAAACGCTTAGGATAAGCCACAACATAAAGAAGGAACGAACAAGCTAAGCAATTTCACATCATAGGACGAAATACGGAAATATCCCTATAACACTGATGAATGCCGTAGAAAATACATTTCGCCTGATCCAGAAGTCGATGTTTTTTCAATAACAAGAGAAAACATACGGCCTAGTAAAGGCATAAAAAATTCAGTAACATGGCTTGAAAATAATAACCACTTTGTATAAGTCAACGTATCATCTCTTATATTTTAATAAATTATGAATTATATGAAATAAATAAACGGATTTCAATAACGATCTAATAATGCCGTCACTTCTTAAATTTTAACACTGGAGGTTCTTTCAAAGGAAATTGATTTTACAAATAACGCAGCTGTGTGAGTAACTCCGTATCATACTGTGCCGCCGTAGCACACTGCGCCATCGTACCACACAGCGCCACTGTATCACATTGTGCCAATGTAACACACCGCGCCAACGTACCACACTAAGCCACTGTATCAAATTGCGCCATTGTGCCACACTGCGTCACCGTACCACACTAAGCCACTGTATCACATTGCGCCACTGTATCACACTGCGGAACCGTACCACACTGCGCTACTGTATCATAATGTGCCGCCGTATCAAACTGCGCCACCGTACCACACTGCGCCACTGTATCACATTGCGCCAATGTATCACACCGCGCCACCGTACCACACTAAGCCGCTGTATCATATTGCGCCACTGTATCACACTGCGCCACCTTACCACACTAAGCCACTGTATCACACTGCGCCACCGTACCACCCTGCGCCACTGTATCACATTGCGCCACTGTATCACACCGCGCCACCGTACCACACTAAGCCGCTGTATCACATTGCGCCACTGTATCACACTGCGCCACCGTACTCCACTAAGCCACCGTATCACATTGCGCCACTGTATCATAATGTGCCGCCGTAGCACACTGCGCCACCGTACCACACTGCGCCACTGTATCACATTGCGCCGCTGTATCACACTGCGCCACGGTACCACACTTCGCCACTGTATCACCCTGCGCCACCGTACCACACTAATCCACTGTATCACATTGCGCCACTGTATCACACTACGCCACCGTACCACATTAAGCCACTGTGTCACATTGCACTACTGTATCACACTGCGCCAACGTACCACAGTGCGCCACTGTATCACACTGCGCCACCGTACCACATTAAGCCACTGTATCGCATTGCGCCACTGTATCACACTGCGCCACCGTACCCAACTAAGCCACTGTATCATATTGCGCCACTGTATCACACTGCGCCACCGTACCACAATAAGCCAATGTATCACATTGCGCCACTGTATCACACTGCGCCACCGTACCACACTGAGCCACTGTATCATAATGTGCCGCCGTAACACACCGCGCCACCGTACCACACTAAGCCAGTGTATCACATTGCGCCGCTGTATCACACTGCGCCACGGTACCACACTAAGCCACTGTATCACACTGCGCCACTGTATCACACTGCGCCACCATACCACACTAAGCAACTGTATCAAATTGCGCCACTGTATCACACTGCGCCACCGTAACACATTAAGCCACTCTATCACATTGCGCCACCGTACCACACTGCGCCACTGTATCACATTGCGCCACTGTATCACACTGCGCCACCGAATCCCACTAAGCCACTGTATCACATTGCGCCACTGTATCACACCGCGCCACCGTACCACACTAAGCCACTGTATCATATTGCGCCACCGTACCACACTGCGCAACTGTATCACATTGCGCCACCGTACCACACTAAGCCAATGTATCATATTGCGCTACTGTATCATTGCGCCACCGTACCCCATTAAGCCACTGTATCACACTGCACCACCGTACCACACTAAGCCACTCTATCACATTGCGCCACCGTACCACACTTAGCCACTGTATCACATTGCGCCACCGTACCATACGAAGCCAATGTATCACATTGCGCCACCGTACCATACTGCGCCACTGTATCACATTGCGCCACCATACCACACTAAGCCACTCTATCACATTGCGCCACCGTACCACACTGCGCTACTGTATCACACTGCGCCACCGTTCCCCACTAAGCCACTGTATCATATTGCGCCACTGTATCACACTGCGCCACTGTATCACACTGCGGCACCGTACCACACTAAGCCACTGTATCACATTGTGCCA
>Ga0123355_10011983_pt1 | contig 13402 bp, 4 predicted proteins | sample TergutEmb28metaG_3_FD_89872 | JGI IMG/M metagenome (GOLD analysis project Ga0123355, IMG submission 89872) | Embiratermes neotenicus P1 segment gut microbial communities from Petit-Saut dam, French Guiana - Emb289 P1 | ecosystem: Host-associated > Arthropoda: Insects > Digestive system > Gut ...
ACTTTTCATCGCGGTTATAAAAACCAATCAGTTTATGCTGTAAGTGGCACAAGTCGCTGTTTGTTCTCAGATAAATACAAAACACATAAATACAGCGTGGACAGAGCGTAGAGTTGTTGAATGTTAAATCTGTTGGCGCATCACGTAACCAGTAGGCTTTAAAAGGTTAATCGCTAGATCTAAGACAACTTACAAACAATTACGATGTGTACAGATGATAGGAATTAACCGAAATTTATCGTAAAGGGCTTACTAGTTGTTCATGGGCGAAACACATTATGAAGACTACTTTAGCAGGATCTGAAACAATCGGCCACGGTCAATCAAAGTTACACACCACCCCGCAAAGCTCTACAGAGTATATTCCTACTTTAATAAGATTATAATGGATCAACACGCCAGAAAATTTCCGGTCCGTTATTGAAAATGAAACTTCATTTTCATGTCCATAACAGCCTGTCACTGGACCCTATCATCTGCCACATGAACCCCGTTCACTCCCTCAAATCTACTTCCTTAAAGAATTGTTCCATTTGAAGAATAAAAGCACAGCTTCAGCTTGCAACACGGATACCACTCCAACCCAACCACACAGAAACTCCAACACATCGAACCAAGAACAATACGACCAAAGTGGTAATTCAACAGAATAGTCGGAAGCTCCTGATGATGGATATATTAATGTCCGAAACATGTTGAGCACATAAGAAGTTAAATAAAATAACAAGTGACATTAAGTTGGTCTTTTATTCTTCAACTATCACAATGATGCACGGTCCAATAAACATAAGATTCAATTGTTCCATTTGTCTTCTCCCATAATGGTTTAGGCTTACAAAGTGCAATACAATCCCCTCCCAAATAGAATGGTTTTTATTTTGGGATATTTAAGAACATTGTTTCAATAGTGAAGTTTATATAAGTAGCGTCGAATGTGATGGGACGGTAATCGTGCACGGAAACAGGACAATCTGGAAACATGGTCTAACTGCACTATATTGTTACACTGTAGAAACCTGGCGAGAAAACGAATCAGAGTAGCTGGTAAGGGGTTAAGCTGGAACTAAATGTAATTCTACAGTTACAACTAAACTAACTGCTGTTCACCTAATCTTAGTAATTAACCAATTTAATGCACAAAATCTTGTTTTATAATAAGTGTATTATGTGCTTTATAATACAATTTTGACCTCCTGATGATGAGCACATAGTGCTCGAAACATGTAGAGACATATAATACACTTATTAAAAAAAGATTTTGTGCATTAAGTTGGTTAATTACTAAGATTATACTGCGATGCACGGTAAGCACAACATCCAAATTTGCTGTTCACTTGTTCTCCTGTAACCTGAGCTACCGCAAGAGCCATAAGCAGATGGTGAAGAGTGAAGTTCATTAAAATTATGTAAATAAAGTTGATAGTTGTAGCAGTTGCAGGGATGACGCTTCGTTACTGACGTCACGACGCGACGCCGTATCCGATAAGTGACTCGTGCTGTTGGTAATTCCTGTTCCTCGTCGTCACAGCGGCGCCGAGCGTACATGAGGCGTCGGGTGGCCTGGATAATTTTACTGCATTCAGAAGTGGCATCTGCTACATATCTGCCACAGAATGGACTGAAGTTCAATTAACAAACGTTTGCCAGATATTCGGAGTGCATTTTATCTTACATCGAAGGGCATTCATTTCACATTACGTGGTTGACTGATAAAATTTACTTTCCGGTTTTCCTCAACTCTAAATTAAACCTAAATGCTGTATATGGTGGTCTCTTAAGTAAACCTCAGTATGTTTTAGATTATGGCGTGTTAAACATCACTATTATTTCTGATAGTGTTTTACTCCAAACTTTACTATTGTTTTAGATGATGGTGTGTTACAATAAACGCAGTTGCTTCAGTTGATGGTGTGTTACAGAGAACACCACTAATGTTTCAGACTTTTCCAATAATCCTGTGGGTCTAAATCCATCCAGTGGTTCAGTTATAGACAGTAACTCTCTCTAAAGCCTCTAATAAACAGGAATAATTAGGCACACCGATGATGTACACATTCCTAGCTTCTGAAACGCTGTCTTTAAAAGAAAAAGAATAAGTTGGACAGTGTCCAAAATAATGCCCTATTTACTCAGACTCTTTGCTGTAATAATAGAACATTATCATATTACAAGCTGTGACCGTACATTCTTGAACATCATAACGAAAGTCAAGGAGCAAATATGTACTTTATGTAACAAAACACCATAATAGTTTAAAAAAAGCATCTAAACTTTATTCACATAAAAACTGCCGACATGTTCAGTCATAGGACCATCGTAAGGGAAATCAAATTACCATATACAAAGGGAAATAATACTGAAGTTTTAAACAATACACTGTAATTGAGTCGTTAAAATCTTCGGTATTCTTCCTCTTATAATGAGATAATTATAATCTCCCTCACGAGACTTGTAAGGCGGAAAGAGGTCAGAAATTTATGTATAAATAAAGGGGATATGCTTATGTTTATACTACGATAATATATTCTCAAATACAACAGCACTGTTAGTGCGTGGTTTCCAATCAACACATATACAAAGATAATATCTTGAGAGTAGCCTTTATTTATATGAAAAACGCTAAATATACGGAGCGTGTATTGTACTGGGTGTATTTGAAAAACTTCGCAGAATTCAAGTGAATGGTTTTTATGACATGTGACAAATTTTGATGCAGAGACCAAAAATACCTTCGTTTTCATAACAAATACCTCGGTCGTGCCGTCAGGACAGACACAGACTTTCCGTAACAGAATTCCACTGTAACAAATTTAAATATTTAGTAAATATTTTCAGGAAAGAACAGGGAAATTCTGGACTTATAAGTAACAGCGCGGGTTTAGTATTTACAAGTAGCATTTGCATGGCATTTCAATGTTCATTTCCCTATAAATCCAACCTGCAGCGCAACTGCATCGCATCAATTTTAGTCTTACTTGTGCCTGTGCCTTCAGACTTTCGTATTTAACTGTCACTGCGATATGTGTGTGAAACTTGGTCTCCTAGGTAAGAGTCAAAAACAGGAATGAGAGCCTTTGTGAAAACGGCGACGAAAAGGAAACTTTACTACGACAGAGAGAGAGGAAGTAACAGAAGGTGAAGAAAATTGTGTAATGGGAAAACTCTTTAATGCTTACCGGTTGCCAAATTCTATTATGATAGTTAGATAAACAACGACGAGATGGGTACTGCATTCAGCACGTACAAGAGGGACCGCTTGGGGGTTCTAGCCAGAGAGAGAATAATCATAATCAAGCCAGAGGGAGAATAATCATAATCAAGGGACATTTAACAAGAAAGGCGATGTATATGTAACGTAACATTGAGGTGCAATCGTGCTACCGATTTTGCAGTAGAAAAGCAATAATTATTACATATTCTGAGTGTGTGTTTGTAGCCTTTGGTATTCAGTATACACTGCGCATACGATATATTATATTGTCACTTGTGGCCTGTCCGACTCTACAAAATTTTTTTTCGCATTATCTCATTAACGGCACCATTTCGAAAAATGCTATTGAACATAAAAAATGTGTTTTGATTTTCTCTACAATGCTGTCTCCAATATTTCTTATTATAATTAGAATTGCGCGAGATATGATAAACGTGTTTAATAGTTTTCATGGAAATTACCCGTTATTCTTGTCAGATATTAATGAAACTTTAATTTTTAGATAGATTTTCTAACGACCCAAAAATATAAAATTTCATGAATATGCGTCCAGTGAAAGCCGAGTTATCCTATGCGGACGGTCAGACATGACGCAGCTAATGGTCGCTTTTCTAAATTTTTCGAACGCGCCTAAAAACTGGATTTTAAGTGTGTCGAATTAATTAAATATTCAAAAAAGTTTAGAGTGGCGTGTTACTGTAACCATGAAAATGAACATCACTTTAAGAAAAAGGAAGAGGTTTACGGACAGATTAACAAATTTCCAGTAAGGTTAAATTGGGCTTAGATACACAGACAAAGCAGTGGAAATGTTGGTGCAATTTTGTGTAAAACAACAAGGAAAAAGTGCGATTTGGACTACTTCTTTACTCAAACTGACCACAACCCCTTACCACTTGGCAATGCACTTTCAGCCGAAGGCGCGTTCGTGACTCTTGGAAATGTGTAAGACTGTGGATAGTTATCGGGAATGATGAATTGGAACCCCAGTAAAGGATCAGTGGAGGACCGCAGGAAATATCACCAAGTCTCAGATTAGAACAACGGTCGTACAGTTGGACTGGCCTTCCGATTACACGAGTCTCTTGGTAAGAGAACATTGAACTAGCCTGTCCAAAACATTTTAGGCTCCGAGCCATTTCTAAGTAGTAATAAAAATCACGGCGGCCGTTCGCTTGCTGGGATTTAGGCTTCGAATTCCGCCGAGGGCATGGACGTCTGTCTCTTGTGAGTGTTATGTGTTGTCAAGTAGAGGTCTTTGCGACGGGCCGATCACTCGTCCAGAGGAGTCCTACCGATTGTGGTGTATATGAGTTTGATCTCGAAATCTAAAAAATTAGGAGGTTCAGTCCCACGAAGGATGTCCAGCAAAGAAAAAAAAATAAAAGTGTTAATTTGTAATAATGTTATTCCGCGTTTTATAACAAAATTTACGCAACAAAATATGCCATTACACTGCATGCAAAAGAAAGGAATACGAATTAATGCAAAACGGTTCTTAATTTACGTTACAAAAGAGAAGGTATAAATTTATAAATTTATCTGTTTTTTAACGCAAGGTGTTCCAAAAAGTCAGGTAAAAGGAAGGATGCAGGAAGGTCACTAAATCGTCCAGTCGGAATAGACAGTAACCGGGTCGAGACTCGAGCCGCGTACTCTTTCAGGACAAGTCAGAAACTTTACCGCTTGATAGAACTTGCTCAATTTATACAAACAAATTAAGGATAAATGTTTTTATTCAAGACAATAGAGCCCAGTGCCGTTTGGCAATTTCAGTGTAACCCCCTGGGGGTACGGCGGAAGGGGGATACTTTTCATCCCAGGGAATGTGATAGCTGTTGGAAACAGTAGCCTTGCCAAAATATCCCAACCCTACAACTTTTCAGCTGACGCAAGCGGAAAAACGCAGGAGGTCTTGATGGTGGTAGAAGAGAGCAAAATCTACTATCTCCCTTACAGTTTTCACGCAACCTAACACCATGTCACCAGCGTTCTCCAGCAATGTGACTGTCCGTCTCGCCTAAGTTAAGTTCACGACAAATGCGCCACAAATCAGCTTCACCTAATTTGCAACTCGCAATGTTGTCCTATTGTAACAACAGAGATGAGGTTAAGAACCACTAAGGTGTATGAAGATTACCTACCGACTTCTTGGTTAAAGACCTGTAGTCTGACAAATATTCACATATGCTCGCAAGAAAAATTATTCCTCTATCCGCAGGAATGAGGCAGCATTTTCCTTCGACATCAATAAATTTATATCAGACTGCACGGAGATAAGAAGTAGAAAAATTTATTTTCTTAGTCACTAGAAGAATCTTTACTCTTATCTTCCTCGCACTGTCCTTCTTCAATTGTTCTGGTCCTGTTTCTTACCACCTTCATACTGAGCTTAATGTTCTGTCTCGAAGATGGAGGCAACAAAATCCTTCGAAACGCTGGTACACATTTAACAAAACAAGCGGTTCCTCATCCAAAAGGACAGTAATAGTAGTTTGCATATTCGTACTCGTACGAAATGCAGGTCTCAGAAAAATAGTGAATGTGGCCCTGATGCTACTCTATTTATAATTGTTGCTGACTGTTTGAGGGGCGTGCGCCCCTTGACTGGGGTTCAGCTAAACTGGCTTTCGAAAGAACCCAAGGAATACTGATGCCACGGTCTTTGTTCCACTTCACTGCAATTCGATTCGCATACGGATATTTCAAAATTCTAAAAGTTCGAAACGTCGCTCCTGTTCCCGTAGTCAAATTTATGGTACGCAATGGTGGAATCCGTCGCTGATATTGTTGTGGGAACCGCTGTGCTCGTCAGCTTCAATCTTCACAAAATCGACAAGATACCTCAACTTATGACGGATCTTCATTAAATCACTTCAAATTAACATTCAAACCAGTCGTCTTAGCCCTGTACACTTTCTGTCTCCGTGTTGCATAACTTACGACACAAATGGCAAAATGGTTCATCTCTTGCATCCGCTTTTGACTCATACATCATTTCTTAAATGAGACCTCACACGAGATGTGACTACAGGCGTGCTGATAAGTCTTTAGCCCGACCAGGAAGGAAACAAGCTAATGTTTCTGTCAGAATGGCGTGCATTTCCTTCGGCTCCTTGCCTTGCAGGGGAAAAAAAAACTTGACAGCTCGCGTCTCGATGTTGTTGAAATAGCGCGCGTCCCTGACATGCTTCCGAGCTTGTTTCCTTCCTGGTCGGACTAAGGAATTATCAGCATCCCGGTACTTTAGAGAAAGAACGCACTATGTATACTAGAAACTTAGGTTCGGCGGGCGTGTGTACACGTAAGCTAGCAGGGAGATGTTCATACAGAATCCAGCTCAGGTATGTTTCAATAATGCTTGAACTTCACATATCCACAGCCCCGTAATCAATAAAAGAGTCGCACCACTTTCATATAACATTTCTACCTGGAAATGACGTCAGGGATAAGATACTGCCGGACTGCTATAAGAGCATGAACCACATTACATATAAGTATCCGCAAAATAATTATATAAACAGACCGTCCGAAAGGAAACTTGGATTATAATTACCAAAATTTTACTGCTCACTCTGATACAATGTAAGCATGTTGTATTATTCACGTACATGGGCTTAAACTAAATGCCTATTTCTATGCATGCCCGAAATCAGGAGCAAATAATTCACTAATACGCGAAAGTTGTGGATTAAAGCAGAATAATTCTCTTCACTTGTGTATCCGCGCGCCGCAAATATAAAATTTCGTCAAATATGAAATACAGAGAAATAAAACATTATTACTCAGAATAAAACACTGGTGTAAAAAAAACAAGATTAATTTTATCTACATGCATGTATCCCTGGTAAGATAAAGGACAAATTCCACACATAAGAGAAACTATTTCCCTCACTCGTGGCAACAGAATGTAATTCGGGTTTTTTTTTCTGTTTAGATTTAGTTCGAATTCGCGCTGATGAAAAATTAACAGGCAAATTCGTTCCCTTTTTACACAGAAAGTTACACACCGTGCTAGTATTTAAATAATTAACATCAGAAAATGGAATGAACATTTAGTAATTTTGTGCCATTTAGAGTGAATTGACTATCTGAAATGCAATCTTCTGTATATGTACGTGTATTCATATATATGGCCGGGACGTAAAATATTTAACCTCTTGAATATTTAAAGACAAAAATTAACGGACTGTTTGTATTCACTTATCTCAATACTAGATGGACACATTTTCCACTTTCAGTACTGTAAATAACTGAACAGTATGATCCAGAAAGTAATACATGTTCAAAACGTAACATGCAAAGACCCAGAAGCCAATATATTTCAAACGCAATATGTATACCGACATACCGACGTTAATTCAAAATGTAGCCCAAAACTTTCTCTACACAGTAAGCCTAATTTCGACACTGCAAATTTTTCGTGTCATGCAACATTCAATTAAAAAAAAACATAACAAACAACACAAACTTTGTAGTGAAATATTAACAAATTCCAAATACGTAACATTTACAAATTCGGTACCTGCCCCACGGAAAACACGATGTTTCTCTATTGTAATAGCGAGGTCTTTGATATTGTTTAGAAAAATCACACCTGTTTGTTCTGTGAATCATAAGAAACATATAAATACAGTCCGTGAACAAAATGAAAACCCCTCTAAATTGTACAGCAATTACTAAGCTGTAAACATTACAACAAGCACGTAGGCATAAAGAGTGGTGGGTAGTTAATACAGTAAGCATGTGTCACGCAGTCCTGTGCAAGAACAGTAGAGTAGCTACGGAGAAGTCTTTGGCGCATTAAGTAGGAATAGGGGGTAGTAGCTACTACATCCGTGACATGCAGCCTTGTGCAGGAATATGGGAGTAGCTACAGCTGTGTCATGCTGCTTTAGTTAAATATAGTGGAAAGTAGGTACAGTACAAATTAGTTAGGAATTAATGTCATTTGTTTTCCCACACTTCAAATTCTATGACGGTGAGCAAATTTGGGAAAAACTGACAGGATGGTATTGACGGAGAATGGAAAGATCAGAAAGATCTTGAAAGATTAGTGGGAAAGTCTGAATAGCAACGGAAGTTTCGAGACTAATACGAAAATTAGATGATAATGTTGCAACTAATACTGGAGATGTGGGATGAGAGTTTTGTGTGTGAGTCAACTGGCCAGAGGTGGGATTAATTGAAGGGCTGTACCGAAAGAAAAATAAAATAAATTACGTGTTGATAAAAACATGGAAAATCTTTGCTAGCTCAGCGATTGTTGGCTTCACCACCAAGATTCTGATTTGGAGAATTAGTCTAAAATATTTTCACTAACTCGAGTTCACCTCTCAGCCATCAGGGGTTTCTCAGGATGTATAAATAACAGAATCACAAAATGGAAGTAAATAAAAACTGAACTTCTGGGAGTGCCGACTTGTGTTGCAATAATTGCAGCCTGAACTGCTGCAAAAACACAGCCCAATAGTGACCCGGATTGCCGAATATGTCACGCCATGTCATGGCTCAGTTCATTATATATCACTTATTCATATGTAATAATGACGATTGGTAATGGCAGCACAGTGGTCGTTTCGCAATTTTCCGAAAGGGTGTGCCACTAAACCGATAGTTATGAGCAGATGAATGACGAATTACAGCAGTGAGCTCGCCCTCTCTTTCATGTCCATTAGGTTATTCACCGCACTTTCCCTGTATACACAGCTATACCGCTGATCCAGTCATATACAGATATTAAGAGACTAGGTTTTACTCTTAGACAATATAGAAAAGTTTAAACGTGGGATGGTCAATCATCATTTTAAATAAAAAAATTTTGACCCCATTATAAAAGCACTTAAATTTGTAGTGTAATTTTCGACATCTAATTTAATTGAAAACGCCATTAAAATTACTTTTAATACATGCAATAAAATGTGTTTATTTGTGCATATTTAAAAGATTATATAAATAAGCACAAATTAACTGTAAATGAAACTGACCTTGTATTCAGTAAAACATGCTTCATGCATCTACACACAACTACATGCTAGAAGTAAAGACAAATAAACTCGCAAAACGTGAAACAATTCAACTCTCAGAATCTGGGTTTTTGAGCGGCGTCAAATCACCGAGGTTATATGCTTTAGGAAATTGAGGTTCCAAAGATGTGCGGCTTTTGCTAACTTATTTTCTGTAAAATCTGAAAAAAAAGGTTGTTTCATTTTCACGGTAACAACCATGATCTGGCAGAGCCACAAATTTGTAAACCGCTGTACAAAAAGATTTCAAACCCACCTATAAATTATGTGCAAAATGTTGTTTATCGGCCCAGAGCTCATGCATGAAGACTGCGAAAAATCTTCTAATTTGTATCTCCTGAACCTAATGTAGTCAGTATTTTGAATTAGTATCTTTCCACAAGTAAAATAAAAATAATTTATTTAAAGATCCGTATAATATGAACCAACAATATGCGCTATTTTCTATTAATTTATTTCAATAATCAGCCCTACATTTTTCGAGTAGGCTTGCTGCTCATCATCAGGAGGATCAATTCTGTATAAACACACAGCAATTGGTGTAGTCAACATAACCAGTTTCTGTTTGTTTATACAGAGTTGATCCTCCTGATGATAAGCAGCAAGCCTGCTCGGAACATGTAGAGGCTTATTATTGAAATAAATTAATAGAAAATAGTGTATCTTGTTGGTTCATATTATACGGATATTTCACGATGCACGGTCAACAAAACATTAAATTTACTTAAAAATGTTTTAATTGCAAGCAATTACTGGCGTCATTAGTGTCAGCACGATTCCACCGGAGTGACGAATAAGAGAACTTGGACTTTATTATTGAAACTAAGCTACCTAAACACGACTCCACCGTCAGTACGCCTCGACTAAACTTCATTACTCTAACGAAACGTCGATGGAGCACGGATATAATGCAGTCGGTATACTGACAGTGTTGCAGGTCTTGTAGCCGAAGAATCGTCGTTTAATTCCCGTCAGAAGTAAAAGTCTTGTACTTTCCCTAAAGATTCCAGTCCAGTTCTGGAGCCCACAAACCCCCTATTCAGTCGCTCATCGATGATCTTTCTCCAGTGGTAAAGCAGACGGGGCGTGAAGCTGGCCATTTACCTCCATCCAGTGTGTACATTCACCATGGATATATATATATATATATACATATCTACTGTGACATGTGCTCCCATATCGTGCAGAGGGTCCTTACAGTCACATGTCAAGTAGGAAAACAGGATTAATGAATTCTGTAACGAAGAACTTTGCTCCCTTTCGAAGTGAAAAGTCGATTTACCTGAAACTGACTGTGGCCTGCTTGCCACACAGAACTTCGCCATGGTCTGTTTGAATGCTACTGAATGATTTGCATGGAAGAACAGAGCGCACTGTAACATTAAACACAGGAATATACACCTGGCAGGATGCACAATATTGTTTTTTTTATGGAATAGATTTTTATCAAATGGTATGTGTAAACAAACTGCATTTTTGTCACCCCTGTTTCACTGTTCTACATGCAGACATTTCTGTACCCCGAATAATGTAAAACAGTAAAATCAATCTTGAGGGGTATAGATAAATTGTATTGGTAAACTGGCTACAGAAGTTAGTACCAGCATAGGGCGATCGAATGCCTGCCTCTGCACTATGCACTTACATGAGCCCTTCTTATCTCTAGAGAACAGGACCTGATGGGTAGGAAACTTATTTGACATTCCACTGAAACACAATAGCAGGTAGTATAATCCCAGGGGCGACGGAAGCGTAAAAGGTAATTTTAAACCAGAATGCAAAACTGAGAAGGTATTTAGCTAGAACTGCTGTGAATTTCGGGAGTGAAATATTCATTATTGATTTCAAGTAACCGGTTTATAATAAATGTTGAAGCCAACGTCAACAAATATAACCTCCTTTTATCATTTCAGACGTCAATATTCTACTCTGAATACATTATAAATACAACTTTTAGCGCCCCATTTCAAGTAGTGAATACAATAATAGTGGTACGACAAATTCGTTCTATGTTAAGCCTTTGCAGCTAATTTAAAGGCCAGTGTAGCTATATGTATCACCTGTTATGAAAACAAAATTAGACTTTGCCGTACATTCGGAACATTTACGCGTTTCGTATAAATATCAGAAAAACATAGATTTTTCCTTAAAAAGTGGACCGATTAGTTCTTACAACGGAGAGGATTTGTTCTCTTTGAGGTAGGGACTAAATGTTTATACATGATAGATATTTTCGTCAATCGTCAATCGCAGTTGTTACTGCATGATTCTCAAATTATAATCATAAAAATTAATGCCCCTTTCCCTAAAGGTCACGAAATTATCTTTCATCTCTCACCAGTACAACAAAATTCCGCGGCCCTTATTTCAAGTCACTACTTATCGCCATTCTGGCGTCATATTTCCCTGCAGCTGCTATTGCTACTGTTACTGCTAAGGACGAGCAAGCGAAGCCAAAGAACCTTATAACACGAGGTCTTTTCACTTCCCGAAATAAATTTATTAGATATCGATTTTCAAACGGGTTGGGGAAAAAATTTAACACGTAGTTTACGACAGACTGTTTAAATAATGTGTCTTATAGGCTTCTACTGAAACCAATATTTTTAACCTTTTGGCGCCGGAATTATTTTTTTTTTTAATTTTAGCACATTCTGTATATGAAATGTGAATAAAACAGGAAACCAAATATGTTAGAATTATGAAACAAACTGCATTTTGAAGAGAAAAAACGGAGAGTATATACCATGTTTAAAATATTCAGTACCTGTATTTGTTGAATAAAGATATAAAATGCAATGCTTAGAGGTTAGCGGTGCGGTAGGATCACTATAGGTGTCGTTAGGAGTCAAAGGTTTGAGATGTAACTTTAAAAACCACAGAATAACAAGTGTTCTCTATTAATTTTTCATCAAGAAAAAATCCATACTTTTCTCACACGGCAAAATGGAGAAGTAAAATTATAGTTGGAGCAATAAACATAATACTTCATTTCATAAAAAGTTACAAAAAATTGGCATTTTTACGAAAATGACTTAAATGCCTGAACGACGGTAAGTAAACTATTACTTTTGGATGTGATAAATAGAAGCTGGATGTTTAAGTGCTAACAAATTTCAGGTTCATACACAAGCAAATGAAAGTCAATTAATAGGCATTAATAGTTACAAAATAAACACTGCAAGTGTATTGAAAGCACTGACATTGTAATATCTACAAATACAGCATTAAATTATTATTATTAGTAGTAGTATCAAAATAACCATTTTCATGATTTTATTAAAAACCCCAGTCAATAAGAAATACCCACAATTCAACCAGAGTGTCGCCGCCAATCTCACATGGTCAATCGTTGCTATTTAACTCTCTTTTATCAACGGCATAATTTACCGCAAAGTGGTAACCACACAACTAGCTACAGAGTTTGTACTTTAAATTTATGTCTTTCCTTACAAAGATCCGCCCGGTGTGGAAAAATGTTCTTTCAACTGTAGTGATGAAAGCAAACTTACATTCAGGAACAAGGGTGACATGAATCTCTTCAGGCATTTCGACGTCCAATACACTGATAGTGTCGGATATTGCTTTCAGCTTATTGTAACTCTCACACTTCTTGCCACAACTTCTTCCACTTTTACAGAGGCTTGTTTTGCGATTCTACCCGTGGCAATATTTACTTTATTCTTGGCGAAAGAAGCAAGGGGTATCGTTTCACACATTGCATTTCCTGATACCTTCACCTTTTTAACATAACTGCCATGAAGACCTAGTTGGTATGTCGACACCAAATCCTGTTTGAGTCACTTGTCTGCTTAAACCCAAAAAACAGTAATATCCACAATAAATCTTATTGTTGCACCGTGAATTTTGTAGAATCACTTCAATTATTAACCAACAATTGCTCTTATATAAATTCCATATAAAAACAATTAAAAACACTTAAAAACACTCCGATATGTTTCGATCTTTTTAGATCATCATCAGGGAGCTATGTTTTTTCTTGCTAAAGTTATAACATTCACTATCTAATTCGCTACGCTACGCATACGACACACACCTAGCCAGCTGCACTCCCAACAGCATATTTCTACACAACATGACATGCTGCCACAACACCCTGTTTACAAAAACGAATTAGATAGTGAATGTTATAATATAACTTTAG
>Ga0123355_10011985_pt1 | contig 13401 bp, 12 predicted proteins | sample TergutEmb28metaG_3_FD_89872 | JGI IMG/M metagenome (GOLD analysis project Ga0123355, IMG submission 89872) | Embiratermes neotenicus P1 segment gut microbial communities from Petit-Saut dam, French Guiana - Emb289 P1 | ecosystem: Host-associated > Arthropoda: Insects > Digestive system > Gut ...
CATGCGGTTCATACCCGCAGTGTCGGGGGTTCAAGTCCCTCTTCCGCTACTTGAAAAAGGCCTTTGAGCGATGTGCTTGAAGGTTTTTTTATTGTAATTTGTGGCGTTAAACTAACTGTGTTGTTGTTTGTGCCTATGGTAAAACGACCTTATGGCGTTGACAATTCTGTAGGGATTGATTATACTATAGTCAATTATATTTGGCAACAGTGCACAACCCTTGTTGAGCTCATTTTCTCAAGCGCAGGCGAAAAGAAAATACTGTGAAACAAGTTATGAACCATTGCTATTTCTGAAAGGGGTTGGAGTTAATGAGTGTGAATATGATGTTGGTGATCACGACGTAAAAGTGAATAATAGGCATTAGCGAAAAGAAAATGGAATTAATATGCTCGTATTTTTTGCTATGCCAAAAATCAGTAACCTTTCATGAATACTGCTGTTAGTATGACATGGCTTTAGGGTCGTGTTTTTTTGTTTTATACCGCAACCGCAGCTTCTATATGAGGCTGATTGTTCGCGGTATTTTTGTGCCTTAAAATGGATGATTTTTATTTATAGGAGAAGATTAATGATAGATTTAATAAAATATGGTTATAACGAAAATGAGGTAGTACCAGTAGGGTTGATTCCCGGCAGAGTTATAGAGCAGCGCAGGGAGCAGTATATTGTTGTTACGGGGCGAGGAGAAGTCACGGCAAGGCTAAAAGGATCATACGTGCATGAGGCGGTTGTGCGAGATGATTTGCCATGTGTGGGTGATTTTGTGCTGGTACAGTATAACGAGAGTGGAGACTCTCTGATAGCGAGGCTTCTTCCGAGGCGCTCAAAGTTTTCTCGTGTCGATGCTTTCGGGCATGGATATGCTCACATAAAGGCGAATCGTGAGCAGGTGGTCGCCACGAATTTTGATTATGTGTTTATCGTGAGTTCATTGGGGCAGCTATTCAAAGCGAGCCGCATCACCAGATATATAACGCCTGCTTGGCAGAGTGGTGCGCAGCCTGTGGTGATTCTTACCAAGGCTGACTTAGTGCCTGATACTGAGCCATTTATGACAGAGATAGAGCAGGTGGCGCCGGGCGTGCCGGTGCATGCGATTTCAAGTCATAGTGGGCATGGGCTGGAGGAGCTGGATGCTTACCTTAAGCCGGGCAAGACGGCTGTGTTTTTGGGCATGTCAGGCGTAGGCAAATCATCACTGGTTAATGCTTTGATGGAAGAGAAAATAATGGATGTAAAAGACATTCGCGAAGACGACAGCAGAGGACGCCATACGACCACTCATCGCCAGCTTCTCATGCTGCCGTCAGGCGCTATGATTATTGACACCCCCGGGATGCGTGAACTGGGCTTACTTGATGTGGACGAAGGCATTAGCCTTGGTTTTGCGGATGTGGAAGAACTGTTTGAAGGGTGCAGATTCAGTGATTGCAGCCACCAAAACGAGCCGGGCTGCGCAGTGCAAGCTGCGCTGGCTGACGGAACCTTGCAAACAAGTCGCTGGAGACTGTATCAATCGCAGCAGAGGGAAAATCGATATATAGATGACAAGGCTTCATTCATGCGTGATAGGAAAGAGTGGGGCAAAGAGCTGGCGAAGCATAACAAAACTGTTAAAAAGCATGGAAAGATGAAAAGGTGATACCACATGATAATAAGCGCAAGCCGGCGCACGGATGTGCCGGCTTATTACTCCGATTGGTTCTATAACAGGGTTAGGGAAGGGTTTGCACTTGTGCGTAACCCTATGAACTTTCGCCAAATAAGCAGAGTTAGCCTTTCGCCTGATATTGTTGATGGTATTGTGTTTTGGACGAAAAATCCTATGCCAATGTTGGAGCGGTTGGATGAATTGGAAAATTATATGTACTACTTCCAATTTACAATAACGCCATACGGCAAAGATATAGAGACTAATCTGCCGGCAAAGGATGAGCTAGTACAGGCATTTAAGCGGCTTTCCAGCCGAATTGGAGCAGACAGAATGCTATGGCGGTATGACCCTATACTCATTAATGAAAAGTATACTATGGGCTACCATACCCGTGCTTTTGGAAAAATGGCAGAGTCGCTTCAAGGGTACACGAAGAAGGCCACAATTAGTTTTGTCGAAACGAACTATAAAGGGGTTCAAAACAACACAAAAGAGCTGGCGCTGCTGGATTTTCATAATGAAATGAAGACAGAGCTGGCCTTGATGCTGGCGGAAATAGCGAAAACGAATGGAATAGTTATAGAATCCTGTGCCACATCTTTGGAGCTTTTAGAGTATGACATTGAGCCATCCAAGTGCATAGATGATAGGTTGTTTTCAAAATTGCTGGGCTGTGAGTTGGTTGCAGGCAAGGACAAAAACCAGCGGCCTGTCTGTGGGTGTGCCGTGAGTATTGATATAGGAATGTACAATACCTGTAAAAATGGCTGCCGTTACTGCTATGCCAATTATATTCCTAAAGTGGTAAGTGACAATTTTGATAGGCATAGCCCGCGGTCTGCTATTATATCGGGAGTCGTGGCGATGGTGATAGGATAACTGAGAGGGCGATGAAGTCGCATCGGTATTTGTGAAAAGACTTTCGGTCGAACGTGGAAGTCCACACTTACGGTAGGGGACGCACACTGGGCGTCCCTTATGAAATACTATAGAGGAAGAACATTTCGGGCTGAGCAAGCGCAGCCCCTACAGGAAACTGTAATGTCCTGCAGGGGTATTGCGTAGTGTAGCCTTTTATAATTGAAACAAATCAATCTTTTCTATCATACGACAGCTATTTCCATCAAACTCTATTCTCACAACCCAAGGTGTGATAAGTGCCATTGCGGCAAAGTCGTCAAAATTATAGCTGTTGTCATAATAATTGATGATTGTTGATAGCGCTGTGCCGTGAGTGCCAATTGCTATGTTTTTGCCGTTATTTTCGCAAAGAATGGCTTCAAGTGCAGCTATGTTTCGTGCTTGAACATCGAAAAGAGATTCACCATCTGATAGTGTATAGGAAAAATCGCACCACTGTCGTTTAATAAGTGGGATAAAGTCTGTTTTTCTATCCCAATCGCTGTCACTTCTACGTTCACGAAAGTCTTCAATTAATCTGATTTCATGGCCGGTCTTTTCTGCGAAGTCAGCCAATGTATCGACAGCTCTCTTGAAAGGGCTTGAAAACACTAAATCAATATTTTTGTCAGCCAAAAACTCAGTCACTAATAATCTATCTACCAGGCCCTTCTCTGTTAAGGGGCGTGCTCTCCCGTCTTTAACAGAGTTATCAGCTTGTGCATGTCTTATGAAATAAACTGTGGGCATTTTTCAACCTCCATTAGACTTTTACATACAAAATGCCAAAAGCCACTACACGGCCTTTGGCATTCTTATGATTAATTACTGCCTCGCCCCAGAGCGACAAGCGTTCCGGATACAATTGTTCCTACAAGAAACCTTTGATCTGTGAAATTCTCCATTTGAGTAAATCTTGAAATCGTCATATATTGATTGCCTGGTGTGGGATCTCCCACGGCTACGAGCATGAGTCCGCTTATTGTTATGGAACCTGAGTTTCTGAAAGTTGATGGAACTATATTGGTAAGCTCAACGGTCAATATTGATGCGTCGATATTGCCGGCGGGGTTGCGATAGCGCAGCCTGAAGTCCGTTCCCGAAACAGCGTTTTGCTGATAGGAAGGGGCTCCTGCTAATATGTTGTTTCTCCAGCGGAGTCCGCCGCCCAATGTGACATCGATTATAGGGTTGCCTTCAGCGTCTGTCATGTATGGGGTTCTTCTGTTTATGCTGTCAAGGGTTCCTTCCCAGCCTTCCGGAACAATTATGAAGCCCTCAGGCGCTGTAAGTTGGAATGAGCCGTTTCCGATAGTTGCATGGACATTCTCTGTGATAACAATGTCAGGCACTCTAATTTGAGTAACACCTGTCATGGGGATTGGGACTCTTGTGGTCGTTCTATTGTTCGATATTTCCTCAGATAATGTCCAGTTGGCATTCAGTGCCGTATGTATAGTTGATGTAATGGTTCTTGATTGTGTGCCAACTACCTCGACGCTGGCGCCCAAACCCGGATTCAGAACTCTTGCGACAATAGGAATCCTAAGATATTCCCCAACTATGACATTTCTTGTAAGCACTATTGTCGCCAATGTGGGATCAACATTAGAAATGACGAGTCGGAATGGCGCTTCATAGCTGTCTGCTACAGGTATTCTGGTATAAGTGCCGCCGGTGCCTACGCCGCTTGGAACGAATGTGCCACGCAGTCTGTTATAGCTTGTGGGGAGCAGGCGCTCTATGCCACAATTAAAGTCAGGCGGCGAATCCTCATGATTGTTTCTGAAGAACCATTCAAGGTTATGTAGTCTGACTTGGAACTCGGTTCCTCCAGGCATGACTCTGTTAATGTGAACTAAAAGCTCGGGAGCGCGTAATACATAGTGAATGTCGCTTTCCCATCTACCGATTCTGGCGTTGCCGACCGGACTTATCAGATTTCTGTCATCATTTTCATAGACGAAGAACCTATGGCGCTCAGAACGCGTGGCAACATCTGTCAGTATGGTTCCTTCCCGAGGGGAGACTTGGCTCCTTGTCAAACTGTTTCTGGTATACGCGTGCACATGAATTTGTGAGACTGCCGACAAAAGCAACGCAAGTACAAAAACTAGCAAAAATCTTCTTTTCATTTCAAAATTCCCTCCATAAATGTATATTTGTTCATATTTGTCGATAATTTTCTCTAGTTTATCACTTTTTTCACACTATTGGAATAACAAAATTATTACATTAGTGTGGTTTTTTATGTTATACTATGATTAAAATCACTATGGAGGTGTATACATTGAGCGCAATTATTGAAAAAAGACTTTCATTGCTTAGGAAAAACATGGAGGAGCAGGGGATTGATACGTTTATACTGACAAGGTTCGACCCCCATCAATCCGCATACGGCAGATCTAACTGGAACTATGTCAAATACTTTTCAGGCTTCACAGGCTCAGCCGGGATGGCTGTTGTGACACTTGATAAGTGTGCGTTCTGGACTGACGGCAGGTATTCGCTGCAATCTCAGACAGAGCTTGCGGGTACTGAGTATTTGATTTTTAACACTGCTGTTCCCGGAGAAATATCCTGGGATGATTTTGTTCTGAAAAACACGAAGCAAGGCGGCTGTATCTCGTTTGACGAGCGCACTCTGAGCATGAAAACCGCTGGGGATATAATAAAGCGCGCAGATAGTATGGGGGTAAAGTACAAGCCCGGAATGAATGTTGCGATAAGTTCTATCACGGACCCTGCTGTTCCGCCAAAGTCTGTGGCAATTATTTATGGTATGGAATATGCCGGTGAGAGCCGAACAGATAAACTGGTAAGAATACGGACTGAAATGAGCAAAAAGGGAGCAACACATTACATAATTTCTTCCATGGAGGACATTGCTTGGGCTCTTAATGTTCGCTCGACAACGGACCAGACTCTTGCGTTTGAGGCGTTTTTGATTATAACCGATAATAAGTGCGTGTTATTTGTAGAAGACGATGTGATCGCGCCTATCCAATGCGAGCTTGAAAAGGACGGCGTTGAAATTCATGGATATAACAGCATCTACGACTATATAGCTTCATCTCTTGATAAAAACGGTAAGTTTTTAATTGCGCCCGCAAGGACGTGCCATGCGCTCTATGAGGCAATTAAAGAATTGAATACGATTTATATTGACACGGACATCACAACTGAATTTAAGGCAATGAAAAATGCTATTGAAATTGAAAAATATAAAGAAGTTACCATACTAGACGGCGTTTGCATGGCAAAATTCATCAAATGGGTGAAAGAGGCCGCAAAAACAGAGAGTGTTACTGAATATCAAGCGTATATCAAACATAATGAAACTCGCGCAAAAAATGATGAACTTCTTAGATTTGATACTTTTGGCATCTGTGGATATCAAGAAAATGGCGCAATTATTCACTATCGCTGCTCGGAAGAAGGCAGCCCTGTGATTAAGCCTATTGGAATGCTTTTGATGGACTCAGTCGGCTACTATATGGGCGGCACAACAGATATCACAAGAACGGTCGTTCTTGGCGAGATAACAGACGAGATGAAGCGCAATTACACGCTGGTGCTAAAGGGTAAAATTGCTCTTTCAAATCTTATATTCTTGGAAGGTGCCAGTGGCCACTCCATGGATATAGTTGCAAGAATGCCTCTTTGGCAGGATATGATTGACTATAAGCATGGAACGGGTCATGGCATAAGCGCTGCGCTAAGCGTTCATGAAGGGCCTCAGGGCATAGCGAGCCGACCTAACAACGTGCCTATCGCCGCGGGGATGCTTCTTTCTAATGAGCCGGGATGCTACAAAAACGGCCAATATGGCATAAGGCTTGAGAACATAATACTAGCTAAAGAGCATGGCAAAAGCGAATCCGGCAACTTTATGTGCTTTGAGACGCTGACCTTCGCGCCATACGACCGCAAGGCTATTGATAAATCGCTGTTGAGTGAGCAGGAACTTCAGTGGCTTAATGATTACCATGAGACGGTTTATGAGAAGCTGTCGCCGTATTTGGACGAGGAAGAAAAAGAGTGGCTTAGGGAAGAGACGAGAAAGATATAAAGGAGTGTACATAGTGATAGCCAACAAAAGAGTGACCCTTCGCCCCATAAAGCATCAGGATATCGCTGACTATCGCCGTTGGCTGATTGATGAGCCTAGCCCGAATGATTTGGATGTATCTTGGGATGGTGATGATGACGATGAAGCTTATATACAGAGTTTGCATAACTCCGTAGGCAAACAGCGTGACATTTACTATCACCTGGAGGTTGATGATGAAGAGGGTCAACATATTGGCTGGGTTTCTGCATATTTTATGGATGAACGGACAAAGCTCTGCGTTGGTATCGACTTGCCAGCTGCTCAGCAGCGCAAAGGCTATGGCGAAAGCGCTTTAACTCTGTATATTGCCTATCTCTTCGATCATCACGATGTTGATATGATTTACACAAATACTTTGTCAGGAAATGAAGCTATGATTCGTTTGGCTGAAAAAATCGGCTTCACGGTAAAACATGTCGCTCCTTCCGTAATAACATTGCGCGGGCAGGTATACGATGGATTAAGATTTGGCATTGAACGAGAGATGTTTTTTGAAAGGTAAATGTATTCTAGGTTTTGCTGATAGTAATAGTATAATTTCTACAAAGCTATAATTACGCGGCGGGGGCTTGCCCCCGCCCTACAATTTATATAAACCTCGTCGCTTCTTTGAACTCTGCAATCTTGCTTTTAGACATTAAATATTGTATAATTCTACAGTCACAAAAACTCACAAATTTAGGAGATTAGGCATGAGTATTGAAAACGCTTCTATAGACGATTACATCCAAAAGGTTTATGACATAAACCTGAAAAAAGCTGAAAAAGCAGACAAAAAACCTAAGATGCTCTGCATAACCTATGGCTGTCAGGCTAATGTTCATGACTCGGAAAAAATTAGCGGATTGCTTAGTGAGATGGGCTATGAGGCTTGCGAATCCGAGGAGCAGGCTGACATTATTGTGTATAATACTTGTTGTGTCAGGGAAAATGCTGAGAATAAATTGTATGGGCATTTGGGACAGATTAAAAAGCTGAAATCGTTAAACCCGGGGCTTAGAATAATCGTTTGCGGGTGTATGGTTCAGCAGGATGCTGTTATTGAGAAAATTAAAGAATCTTACAGGTTCGTTGATATAATTTTTGGTACGTTTAATTTGCATAGACTGCCAGAGCTTCTATTTTCCAATCTGGAGAGTGGCTCACAGATTATTGACATTTGGCAGGATGCTCAGGAGATTGTGGATGATTTGCCGGCGATTAGACAGCATGAGTTTAAAGCCAGCGTCAATATCATGCATGGGTGCGATAATTTTTGCTCATATTGTATAGTTCCTTACGTCAGAGGCAGAGAGCGAAGCCGCACACCTGAAAGTATCATTAGCGAGATTGAAGGCTTAGCAAAAAACGGCGTTGTGGAAGTTATGCTTCTTGGGCAGAATGTCAATTCTTATGGCAAAGGGCTTGAATGCAACATAAGCTTTGCGGAGCTGATCAGCCGAGTTGCGAAGGTTGAAGGCATAAAAAGAATCCGCTTTATGACGAGCCACCCGAAGGACTTTTCGGATGAGCTTATTGAGGTTATTAAAAATAACGATAATATCTGCAAATACGTTCATCTCCCGCTACAGTCAGGCAGTACAGCGATACTTGATCGGATGAACAGAAAGTATACTAAAGAATCGTATCTGGAGCTGGTTAGAAAGCTGCGTGAAGCTGTTCCCGGCATAGCCATTACCACAGATATTATCACAGGTTTTCCATACGAGGGCGAAGAAGACAATGAAGAGACCATTGATGTGATTAGGAAAGTGCGCTATTCAGGGGCGTTTACGTTTATCTACTCCAAGCGCGCCGGCACACCCGCGGCTACCATGGATTGTCAGATCGGTGAAGAAGATACAAAAAGGCGATTTGACAAGATTTTGGATACTTTAAATCCTATAGCTTATGAGATAAACAAGGCCCATGTGGGCGGCACATATGAAGTGTTCGTTGAAGAGGTCAGTAAGAATGATGAAAATCTCGTGACGGGTAGGCTTGACGACAATAGCCTTGTGCATTTTGAGGGCGACTCGTCGCTGATTGGTAAATTTGTAAATGTGAAAATTGTTGATTGCAAGACATTTTATTTGATAGGTCAACTTGAAGGAGGGCTTTAACATGTCAATTTATATCGAAAAAGCAAAGGAATTGGGCCAAATGATACTGGCGTCGGAAATCGCCAAAAGCATGGCAGACGCTTCTGCTGTCTATGAAGCGGATAAAGATGCTGTAGAGCAGTTTGAAAGCTATAAAGCGCGCGTTACAGCCTTTCAGGGGCAAATTCAAGAGGGTAAGCTGAGCGAGGAAGAGTACAACAATGAGTCAAACGCACTTAATGAAGTGGCAAATAAGCTCAGGGAGTACCCATCCATAGCAGGCATTATCTCTGCTGAGATGGAGTTTAACAGCTTCGTGACAGAGGTTATGGATGTGCTTAGAGTTACGATAATGGGTCAAACCGGGAATGCTTGCGGCAGCGGCGGCAGTTGCTCAGGGTGCAAGTCGGATTGCAATACAATGTAATTGATAAACAAATCTTTAAATCGAAAGCAGGGAAAACTCATGGCACAGCTTACACCAATGATGATTCAGTACATGGAAATCAAAGAAAAATACAAGGATTGTATATTGTTCTATAGGCTTGGCGATTTTTATGAGATGTTTTTCGAGGATGCGCTTTGTGCTTCCGCTGAGCTTGAGATTGTTTTGACAGGGCGCGATTGCGGCCTTAAAGAGCGTGCGCCGATGTGCGGCGTACCTTTCCATTCGGCGGATTCATATATTGCAAGACTGGTGAAGAAAGGCTATAAGGTTGCTATTTGTGAGCAGCTTGAAAAGCCTGACAAAAATGCTAAAACCCCTGTAAAAAGAGATGTTGTGCGAGTTATTACTCCCGGTACGATAATTGATGATAATTACCTTGAAAGCAGCAAAAACAACTATATTCTTTGCGCCTATGAAAGCCATGAGGGCATTGGTATTGCGACTTGTGATGTGAGCACAGGCGAATTTATGACCACGAGCTTTACTCTGCTTGAGTCAAATGGTGCGCTTGACGAGGTCGTCAAGTTTATGCCGTCGGAGGCAATAGCTAATGAGCAGTTTTCACTTAGCGATGCTGTAAAGGGTCTCTGCGGCACGAAAGTGAACTTCTATGACTCTTGGGCATTTGAGTACGCGAATGCATTCAAGGCTCTTTGCGAGCATTTTGGTGTTGTTAATCTTAAAGGCTTTGGCATCGAGGACAATATGTCGGCTATAGGGGCCTGCGGCGCTTTGATTGCTTATTTGTATCAAACACAGATGAATAAAATGGAGCACTTAAACTCCATAAGATATTATACGACTGATGAATTCATGCCACTGGACGCATCTTCCAGAAGGAATTTAGAGATATCAGCAACTATGCGTAGCGGCTCGAAAAAAGGCTCTTTGCTTGGCGTTTTGGACAAAACCACGACATCTATGGGCGCCAGGCTTTTGAAGAATTGGATGGAGCAGCCACTGCTTGACGCGGCAGAGATTAATAAGCGTCTTGATTGCATTGATGAGCTTAAGGCGGACCCGCTTTGCAGGGAGGAACTAAAAGCTTATTTGAGCAGTGTCTACGACATGGAGAGGCTGCTTAGTAAAATTGTTTATAAAAGCGCAAACGCTAAGGACTTAATTGCGCTGAAAAAATCTTTTGAGAGCTTGCCGGGTATAAAGCTTCTGCTGGCACAGCTCTCGTCAGGGTATGGAATTGAGCTTTGTAATGATTTGGACACGCTTGCGGATTTACATAATCTTGTGAATAGAAGCATTGTGGAAGACCCGCCGTTCAGCATTCGCGAGGGTGGCTTTATTAAAGATGGCTTGAACGAGCAGCTTGATAGGCTTAGAGAGGTTAAGTACAGAGCGTCAGACTGGCTTGACGAGTTTGAAATGCGCCAGAGAGCGGAGAGCGGCATCAAAGGCCTTAAAGTCAAATTTAACAAGGTGTTTGGCTATAGCATGGAGATATCGAATGTCTACGCGGACAGGGTACCGGAGACGTATATAAGAAGGCAAACCTTGACCAATGCTGAGCGATACACCAATGAAGAACTCAGAAAAATCGAGGACGAAATATTAGGCGCGGATGGCAAAATTGTTGAGCTTGAATACGATTTGTTCATGCAAGTGAGAGATGAAATCGAGAAGAACGCGCAGCGCATACAAAAATCCGCGACCATCATAGCGACGCTGGACACGCTCTTATCGCTGGCTGGAGCCGCGTGGGAGAATAATTATGTGCGGCCTGAAATTACAAATGACGGGGTTATAGACATTATAGGCGGGCGCCATCCTGTGGTGGAGAAGATGCTCAGAGGCTCGTATGTGCCTAATGACACGCATATGGACTTGGGTAAAAACCGCATGTCGATAATAACAGGCCCCAATATGGCCGGAAAGTCTACCTACATGCGGCAAGTAGCGCTCATAACTCTCATGGCGCAGTGCGGCTCGTTCGTGCCTGCTGATAGCGCCAGCATATCTATATGCGACAGGATTTTCACCAGGGTAGGAGCTTCGGATGATTTGGCAACCGGCCAGAGTACGTTCATGGTTGAAATGACAGAAGTTGCGAATATATTAAACCAGGCAACCAAAAACAGCCTGCTGATACTTGATGAAATAGGCCGTGGCACGAGCACTTATGATGGGCTCAGTATTGCGTGGGCTGTCCTTGAACATATTGCGAATCCTAACAAATTGGGGGCAAAGACTTTGTTTGCCACTCATTATCATGAACTGACGGAACTTGAAGGAAATGTTGACGGCGTGCTAAATTACAGGGCGGCTGTCAGCGATTATAATGGCGATATCGTCTTCCTGCGCAAAATCGAGCGCGGTGGCGCTGATAGGAGCTATGGCATCCATGTGGCCAAACTCGCGGGCATTCCGCATGAGGTTTTATATCGCTCTGAGGAAGTTATGATGCTCTTGTTGCATGAGGACATGATAAAGAAAGGCAATGCTGCGGACGAGAGTGAAGTTGTGTACTATGAAAGGCCGAAAAAGAAGGCTGTCAAGGGCAGAGGTTCAAGGCTTATTGAGGAACTGCTGGCACTGGATATTGATGCGCTGTCTCCACGGGATGCGCTTAAAACGCTGTATGAGTTTAAGGAGTTGAGCCGGGAGGAGTAGGGAATGCAGTGTTTTGAAACAAGGAGTATAATTAATGAGGACACAATGGAAGTATTGAAAAAGCATTCAAAAAAAACTACCAGTAAAATAGTTTTCAGCTTTTCAGCGCTCATATTTTCTGCATTTATTATTTGGGGAGTTATTGCTCAATCTAATATACCGAGGGATATTGGCTTTGCGGGCGCAATTGTTTATATGTCCCTATTATATATACGAGATTTATTCTCTCCTGATCAAGTGTGGGAGCGTATCGAGGAATCATATGGAAAAAGAGAACTTGAAATGATAGTGACATTTTTAGAAGATAAAATAAAAGTGCTTGATCCTGATTCATGCGGGATAATGTACTATAATTACGGTATCATCGTTGGATTTATAGAAATAAGAGATATATACTTCCTAGCTACAAAAGCTGGTCAATCTATTGCTGTCAATAAAACCAGCTTGGTTCAAGAAGAAATAAATGAAGACTTCATACACTTTATTAAAGAAAAATGCAGAAATATAAAATGGACAAAGTAAATATTTATTTTAACTACTCCCCACCGTCATCGCAGGCCCTCGACGGTAGCTAAAGCTACTGCCTGGCCAGGCGGTCAACTGGCTTGACTTGTAATTTCAAAACATGTAAAGGGGATTTCTATGAGCGATAATGCCTATGTATACTTCATGTCGAACAAAAACAACACAGCATTATACATAGGTGTGACTAATAATCTCGAACGGCGTGTTTGGGAACACAAGAATGAGATAGATGAGAGTAGTTTTGCAGGAAAATATAAGTGTCATAAGTTAGTATACTTTGAGCACTCGAATAGTGTAAAAGCCGCTATTGAGAGAGAAAAGCAATTGAAAAACTGGAAACGAGCATGGAAAGATGAGTTGATAGAAGAACATAACTCTAATTGGATTGACTTGAGTGCAGGTTGGTATGGAGTTGAGATTGCGGGTCGGAGCCCGCAATGACGAAAAGGGGACAGCAATTAAGGCTTACAATGATGTAGATGATTACTCCGTCATCCCGGACTTTCATGTAGCTGAGATTGCGGATCGGAGCCCGCAATGACGTGAGGGGGTCGGCAACCAAAGTCTGCAATGATGGAGAAGTGTAGAGCGGAGCACGCCACTCATCCCGTCATCCCGGACTTGATCCGGGATCTCATGTAGTATAGATTAGGTCTCCAGGAGGTTCTATCATGAAACACATGACATTCAACGCCTCGTGCGCATTCGCAGGGATAGCGAATATGCTTGAGGCATTCGATATTAATAAGGAAGACCACGAAATTGCGCTGGGTATGAAGCTGCCTTATTTATTCAGGTATGACGATGTAAGCAAAACCTATCAAACAGGTATATCTTTGCAAGGCAAGGAGCTGTTCAATCTTTACTTAAACACGCTCGGAATAAATTTCGAGGAAGTATTTATTCCCAAACATGAAGTTTTCCAAATGTTAGATACCATGGACAGAACCGCCATGATTGGGATTTTGCTTGAATCAGGTCAAAAACACGCGGTAATATTTACCCAGCGGCGAAATGACCAATATGTTTTTTTGAATAACAGGCGGCAAGA
>Ga0123355_10011986_pt1 | contig 13401 bp, 10 predicted proteins | sample TergutEmb28metaG_3_FD_89872 | JGI IMG/M metagenome (GOLD analysis project Ga0123355, IMG submission 89872) | Embiratermes neotenicus P1 segment gut microbial communities from Petit-Saut dam, French Guiana - Emb289 P1 | ecosystem: Host-associated > Arthropoda: Insects > Digestive system > Gut ...
ATAAATTTTTTTTTTTTTCCCCCCCCCCCCCCCCCGCCTAAAATTCGTGCGATAATAGGCGGGACCAAAACAAAGATTTATTGAGAGTTATTGTCAAGCAACTGCATGTCAGAATGCGTCCTTGCAATGCCACTGACCATCAAAGTGGGTCTTACTGAGGTTGGAAATCAAGCAAAGCCACTGGATTATTCTGAAGAAAAGTTGTATTTCATACCAATTTAGAATAAATTTTCAAACATACAGCCACCAATCTCGATACGCAGCCAACAATGATGCAGCAGAGATTTATGTGTGACTCAAAAATGCCAGGTTGCTGCCTGATGTTTGCTGCTGCCATAACAAAACGGGCAATAGGATCCTCTTCAGAATCAACTGGTAATGTGAAAATCAAAGCTTTAATGTGGCCCTATAGGAAGAGTCCATTGGTGTGAGGTCCGGTGACCTGGAAGGCCAAGCCACAGGCCTGCCCCATCCTATTCAGCAGTCACTGTAAGTGGAAATGAGATGTTCTTGGACTTGATCTGCAAAGTGAGCAACAGCTCCATTGTGCTGGAATCACATGTTTCTCCTGAGTGCCAATAGCACTTCCTCCAGCATTTCTGGTTGTTTGCCCTCCAGAAATACACAGTAAAACTGCGCACTGAGCCATCAGGGTAACAAGTAAGGCCCAATTAAAGAGTCATGCACAATGCCTGCCCCAACTCTGACCACAAAGCATTGTTGGTGGTAGTGAACAGATGCAGCATGAGGGTTTGTTTCTGGCAAAATATGGCTGTTATGGCTGTTGAAAATCCTACGCACATGAAAAACTTGATTTATATATCGCCAGTTGATTCTGAAGAGAATCACTGGGGCAGCAGCAACCATTAGGCAGCAACTTGGCATTTTGGAGGGCACACGTCAATCTGCACTGCGTCAGCATCAGCGTTGATGTTGGTTTCGTATACAGGTGGGTGCCTGTACGTTTGAACATTTGGTCTCAATTACTAACAAATTACAACTATTTCTCAGAATACTTCAGTGGATTTACTAGATTTTCAACCTTAGTCAGGCCCATACTGATGGTCTATGGTACTGAAAGGATGCATGTCCAACATACATACAGTTGCTCAACAATAAATCTTTGTTTTGATCTCTCCTATCACCTCACGAATTTTGGGCATTGAGTATTTCCGCATTCTGTATATATAATTTTGTATGTGTGTGTGTGTGTGTGTGTGTGCACATGTGTGTATCCCTCTTTATAGAACAAACTTGCTTTTACATGCCAAGGTATCTGTGAATCATTTCTTCTCTATGCTTCACCTGAACTACAGTCACAGTTCTTAGTTTTCCCACTCTACAGCAGAACCTCACCTGTGGATCAATCATGAGTGGCCAACGGTCAGAACTGGACAGAATGGTAGCATTTTCTGTGGACATTCGGTCACTTGGCAGACCTTCATTGTTCCAGATAGCTATCTGGGTATCATCTGTTAGCAGAGACAGAGGGTCCAGTCCCTCTGTAATTGGTACTGGTGGCTGGAACAATTATGTATCAAATATGTCCTTTATATATTCTCTGCATTTGTGACAAGTGCAAGGTAAAGATAAAGTTGCCCCCCCTGCTTAATTAAGCATGCCATAAGACCTACTGGGGAGTGAAGGTACTGCTCCATGCATGCATAACTTCAGTTATAGAAGGATGTGAGTGGTAGGCTTCACAGTCTAGTCAGTTTGTTTTCATCGACACAGCCCGATTCTCAATATGAGAATAATCCCTCCCTGCCAGAAATTCAACCATGATTCCCCATAGTCCAACTTGGAAACTGGTCACTATACAGAATAAGCAACTACCAAATGCAATGGAAAAAAGATCATGTCTGTACTACGTGACATCATCAATGATTGAAATGTCATGACATTCAGTTTTAATGGCAACATGAAATGCCAAATTTAAGACAAAAATATACAATTCTTTTCATACTGAAATACTCAATATGTCTATGAAGACATTCTTCTACACAACACTGATACTTGGAAACATGGGACCGATATACCATCCCAAAATGGGTAACAAACTGGCAATTATTGCTGTGCAACATCCCATAAGAGTGAAGAAAACAAGAACTAAATTAAAATAAATTGGCAACTTGTTGGAAAGTTACCACTGGAAAACTGAGGACAAAGAGGGGCAGAAGACAATAATAAGGATAGGCCTGATCAGGTCTGCAATTTATGAGATGCATTTATATTAGCATGTTCTTCCATCATTAGAGCAGTCAGGTGGTTAGTTCTTGTAGCAAGCCTACATTAAGTCAAAGAAACCAAATTAGTGGTTGGGGTTTGTGCCTTTATAGAAACCAATGAACTGTACTGTAAGACAAAAGAAGGATAACAGAAAATCCTCGAAAACACCTTCACCATCATCAATTGATATACACAATATATGTTCATTTATTTATGGTTTATTAAAGGCAGAGGCAGTAACTCAGATTTTACAGCATTAAATGACAGGATGATAAGGGAACAGTGGATTGGAAATAATTTGGAAAAAAAGCAGCCATGGTCTAATTTGAGCTAATAGCCTGGAATATCCCTGCAGGAACTGAGGAAAACTATGATGAACTTCAGTCAGGATATCTGGTCTTTCAATCTATAACCTCCAAATATAAAGTATGGGTGTAAGCCACTCTATCACAAAATTCAGTGAGAATTGTTTTTATTAGTATTTTCAACTGATATGCTAAAACAGCATTAAATACTGCAAAGAGAAAAAGGTGTTACTTCAAGCAACCATGCTAAATAAATGCCATGGTGTTAAACTCACACACAATATGAAGTGCCTTATTTCAGCAAGCTGAAGATATATGTACTAATATTACCTCCAGATTTCTGAGATTGGGTAGCCACAGCTTGTTGAGCAAGTCCAGTCGAAAATGCTTGGTGAAACAACCCACATAAGAGATGAAAGCAGTTACTAACAGGACATCACCTGGTAACATGTTGCCTTGCTGCTTGAAACTGTGACATATATTGAGGAGTTAATATTGACCAAATTTAATACTGTTCATTGCAAACATTTACATATACCAACACATGCACATAAACTTATAAAAACTAATAACTTATAACTTTATAGAATTTATTTGCAAATGTTGGTGTATATAAATGACTCATATTGTGCAGTTTGCTATAACTTGCATATACTTCATTATTTTGCACTAAATGAAAGAAGGGACATACACAAAACAAAGAATGGCTAGTACAATGAAGTGTTCATGGGCAATCATCCACACCATTGCAGAATAAAATGTAATAAGGAACAAAAAAAAAGCATACTCCTTTGATCCTACAGGTATATATATTGGCCAATTTGTGTGATGCAGCGCATCAGTTCCTGATGGTGAAGACAAATAGAATATCAGAATACTGGAGTTCTAACCTGCACTGACAAGTTTACCATCTCTATCCCAACTAGAGATTTTATATGCTCTACTAGCTTTCAACTTTCACAACAGGAACTCAGCAAAAACTGAAGAAAGCAGAGAAAAGGAACAGAATTATAAGTTTCATCTTACTTCTTCTCTACAATTTTACTGTTAAGAAAACATCACATCCTAATTTTTTCTCATGTCAAAAAGGACCACTAGGAATAACAATTCCATTAATGTTGCAAAACAACTATGATTACAGGATACTGGCTTCTACTTGTGACATCTAACACCAAGTTGGACATACTTAGCAACAGACTCTGCCCATCGCACATTCTCTGATGCTAGACCTCCTACCAGACGGTTTGCTAACTGGATTGTTGCATTAGTTGCATCTGCCTCTTGTTGACAGCGCAGCTTTTCAGCAGTTGCTTGTTCAAAATCAGCTGTCAACTTGGCCAGCTGCTCCTCTAGAGACTGTAACATGGGATATAAAAATTGTCTTTATATAGTGAAAATAATCAAGCAGGTAAATTCTCTACCCATTGCAAATACTCATCTATAACCTCTGCAGTTCTTACAGAATTGTTAAAATACCTCAAAAATCGATGGTCTCAGCCATCAGGCATGACAAATTGAGGCCGAAAATTAATAGTCTGCTACAGATGGTAATAGATGATATTAAGAAAAAATCCTGAATTTGTGACAAGCCAAATTCAAGGTCAGATATGAAGTCTCCAAGTTAAAAACTAAGGATGGAATAACATGCTGTCAGATCAGGGTTAAGGAGCACCTCAGGAGGCCCTCATTAATGAATACAGAACAATGCAGAAATTACAATTGGCATGAGAAAACTGAAGGAAACTGGAGAAGAACTTGCTCCAGTGCCACTTTGTTACCATGAATCTGAAGCCACCCAGGACTGAACACGAGCCTATGTGGTGAGAAGCCAGTGTGTGCCTGCCTAAACTATTGCAGATCCCAGTGGATTTGTTTGTTACAAAATACAAAAGAAGAAGCAATTAAGTACAAAATACTTACTGAAACTTTTCGCTTGATTACGCTCAACTTTTCTTGTGCTGCAGCCAGTTCTGCATTTGCTTGATACAAAGCTTGGCGCTTAGGCTCCACATCACAGTAAACTTCATAAAACTTGATTATGTTAATTACCCATGCACAAAGACCTGGAAAAGTCACACAATGACAATAAAATATATATTGTACATTTCAATATAAGGTTCCCTGTCAAGGGCATGTGCAATAATATGATGAAGGATGAACAGTAAGGCTTTTGTCCCTGACAACATATACTGCAGAGTACTGAAACACTGTACAAATCTAAAATTGTATATTTCAGGTGACTGAGACACTTGACTATAACAGATGTCACTTACACCAGCCAACTCTTAATAGTGCTGGAATGAACACTTAAGTAAAACCCTTACTGGAAGACTGTATTTTTATGTAGTTATCAAATAAAGAGACACAGGATACATAATGCAGAGTATTTGAATGCAACAAAAAATTTAATTTAAAATCCTTACCTGCAGCAGCACCTGACTTGGTACGAACAAACTCAGGATCAAATTCTGAGTCTTTCAAATATGGCTGGATTGCTTTTATAACTTCAGGATGTATGTTTTCTTTGTCATATGTGATCAGGGAATCAAGGAAGGAGTCCACTTTAGCCATTGTTATCTGTAAACGATCAGAATCTATATTAAAATCAGACAGTAATCATTCACTTCTGAAGTAAGTCTTTAACCCTTTTACCAATTAAAGTATTGTCCATTTAAACTGCATAATTATGATTAAGGGACAAGGCTACAAATTTAAATCATCACCATACTAATTCTTTATTTTGGAACAGCATGCTTTACAATTTTAGTATCTTGCCCCTGTCAGGAAATAAACCATGATTCCTTTGTTGTCCAGCCCATAACCTAGACACTTTATTGACTAAGCTATCACTGAGAGAAAATAATAAAATAAAAAGGGATTCAATGGGGTGGAGAATAACAAATTAATGATATCATACTTAGAAAACAGATATCCGAGAATATCAATGAAAGATAGCAAACCTAATACAGGGCTCGGTATTGGGTTCATTACTGTTTCTTATATATATAAATGATCTTTCTTTAAGCATAAGCAAATTAGCTAACCCGATACTATTTGCTGATGATACAAACATTATTACATCAAACACTAATCCAGAGGAATTTAAGAATAATATTAATTCAGTAATGACCAAAATAACAAACTGGCTTCAGAGTAATCTTTTAACAATGAGCTGTAATAAAACACACTTTATGCAATTCTTGACTAAAATACAAAATGAAAGAAAAATTCAAATAACTGCTCCCAATTCAATAAAGACTAATATTAACAGCACTAAATTTTTAGGTTTGATCATCAATAATAGACTGTCATGGAAGGATCATATTGCTGCATTAACATCAAAATTGAATAAGACTTGTTATGCTATTAGGGTGACAAAACCTTTTATGTTTGTGGATTATTGAGAACGATCTATTTTTTTTAATGTACATTCAGTCATTTCATATGGTATTATTTTTTGGGGTAATTCACATCATAGTAAAAGCATTTTTAAAATTCAAAAAAGAATAATAAGAATCATTACAAATACTGGTAGTCGTGATTCATGACATCAACTATTTAAACAGTTACAAATACTTTCACTTTCATCTTAATATATTTTCTCATTATTTGTTTTGTTAACAAGAACAGAGGTCTATTTCTATCCAATTCTGAAATTCATGATTTGAGCACACGTTTCAACCACAACTTACATTTACCTTCTTCAAACTTAACATTAGCAGAGAAAGCAGTACTGTATTCTGGAAGTAAGATATATAATCATTTATAATCAAACATTAAAGTTCTGTCAAATGATGCTAAGTGTTTCAAACCCACACTAAAGAGTTACCTTTTAGAACATACATTCTATAGTCTAGATGAATTTTATCAATCAGTATCCCAATGATCATGGCTCTTCATTTCTACTTAGTTTGATTTGATAGCTATAAGATCTTATTTAGTGTGTAACTTAACTTATTCTTACTATTCAATACCTTCTTGCTTGTCTTATGTTTATTTTAATTGTTAATTGTGTTGTGACAATTGCACTGCACAGTTTTATGTATTATTGTAACTCATTCCATACCTGTAAAGATCTAATGGAAGGTAAATAAATATGAATATGAATAAAAAAACATACAGTCACTAAGCAAGACCTTTTACCAGCAACCAGTCATGGTCTATAATTTGTGGAAATACAACCCCACAGCAGGGCAGTACTAACAGAACTATGGCAATTCATGGTCAACAGAGTTTTGGGATCTCTAAGCAAGCCTGCCCTGGTGAATACAAAGCTAAAAACTCTGTAGTGTATGTGGAATGTACAATGTATACACCTGATTCCAAGGAAAATACTATTTTATTAAAAATAAGAAAATAAATAATTTTACTTATACACGTATTCCTGCAGCTTTAGTGGTATGGCAGAAAACTACTAGCAAGAACAGAGCATTTCCATTGTTTTGCATCCTAACTGAGTGGGCAGTGGTTTCACCTTAGCAGCTTTCCAGCTACGGTCCTTTGGAATCTTGCCATTTGGAGCTAGCAACACCATTACAGCAGCAGTAACATTTGTTACAACACCAGGAGGTGACCCAAATGACTTCAGTTCAGTAAGATTGGCCTGTGAATATGCATAAGAAGTAGGTCACTTGATTCACACCTTGTTCATCACTACCACAGAGTAACATGACTTACTGGCATACATGAAGTACATAATTAACCATCTGTTACATTTAAAAACACTACAGATTAATCCCTTGGTTTTTGTCAGTTCATACTTCATAGGTACTGAAATTCCCCCAAGAATAAAAATAAAAATGTCTCTGAACTTTACAGAACATTCTACAAGGTTCTAGAAGCTTTGTGTAGAAGTGATGCTGCTGATCATGTGACACCCACATGACTTGCCCCTCCCATCTATCTTGACCAGCAAAAGTGAACCAGTTGTAAAATAACGTTAAAAGTGAATAAAAAGTAAATTAAAATGCTTTTTATTTTAATTATTGTTTACTTAAATGACTAAAAGGGATTTAAGGATAAAAAAAATTATAAGTACATTATACAAAACTTAAAAATAAAACACATTTTTTATTTGGGGGGGGGGGGCAAACAATTTTTAACTGCTTCTCACTTTTTGCTAGGGTCTTGAAACCTACCTGCTGTCAAAATTGAGAGATGACTGTATATTGAGAGTATCAAATTAATTAATTTAGATTAACTTTACATAGTGTGTGAAAGTACATTAACTGTAACACATGATATATTTTATTCTTTTGCAGTATTCAACAGGATTAGGCACAGTAAATGGCAAAATCTGTACAAGTTGGCCTGTTGCAAGCAGTAAATTATATCTTCATAAAACATTACACAGTGATTTTCACATACATGAAATAGCTACAAATTGATGTAGATCATGCTCTAGAAGTATAAGCAATTTCAAATAATGAGAGTATTAAATGCTGTCTGCATAAATCACAGAAATTATGAGTAATTTGCCAGAATAAAGAATAGTACAAAATAAACAGTATATTATAAATACATGTGCTGTGGATATTGTATTAGAATATTAATGACTTTTCTGTATTTCTGTCAGCACATAATGTGAGCTTTGAGGTTCACACATAGATGACTAGGAAAATTACTCTCTTCTGGAATGTGATGTCATTTAGTTTAGTAGGTTGGTATCAGTGTTTTGGAGAACAATGTGACTCCATATTCAGAAGATAAGAAATCTATCCTACTAAATGTGCCACAATACAAAAGATAAAAACCTTCAGCACACATTCCAATTCACAGCTAATGCACATGAAAATGTGGTTAATTTAAAAACTGAGTTTCATTATTAGCAGATGATCTCAAAAACAATACATAATCTACCACAGTACTTGCATATGACTTTCTCAACTACAATAACACTTGCCAGTCAATGTCTTATCTGCCAAAATACTTGCTTATCATTGTCTTTATCTAATAAAATACTTGCACATCACCATCTTAACTACTGTAATATTGACATATTAGAGCCTTAATTACCAGACATTCCAGCAAGAATTTGGGATAAATTCATAGGACCTTTCAGGGCTGTCTAATAGGTCTATGGGAGAAAATTGGAAACAGAAAGACAGTGAAGACAGGAAATAGCAAATTTACATTTTATATATACTAGAACATAAATTAGGAGAGAAATGTGATTTGTTTAGTTTCTTAAACACAGTGATACACACATTTATTCTTTGTATGAAGATGAACAAACATTATTAAAGGCGAACATCATACTATTCACTGGGATATACTTTACTCCACCTTGTTTAGGGTGTTCAGAGCTTCCTGCGCAGCTGTGAGAGCAGGTTCTGCTTTTCTTAAGTCCTCCTCACAGTCTTTCTGTTTCTTGCTCACCTCCTCAGCTATAAGCCCAACTTTGCACTCCTCCTCATCGGCTGTAAGTGTAATGACTCAAGTAAACAACCTTATACAGTTGTAAGTGTGTGCATGTGTGTGAATGCATGCACCACATGTTGTATATGTTTACAATGTATCCATTCCACTTGGTTATCAAAATACAAGCAGGCACCATCTCACTTAATCTCATTTGCACCATTATTTCACTGAAAAGAAAGGGCTTGTTATTGCAATATGCTTCAATGGCATTCGGTACTTTTTAAAATTTTTAAAACTCCTTTTTGAAATCTAAGTTCACTTTTTATATCCTTCCACTTATGTGCAGCTTTCTTTCACGGTCTATTCCTTTAAGATTTTCTGACTAAAATGTATGCATTTTTATCCCACATTAAAATCTATATTTTATTAGCATGTCTTTCTACTTCTTTTTTAAGTGTTATGAACAAAGATTCCAGTACAATATACTCAACTCTTCCATAAATATATAATAATGTATTTTTGGTAATTTACATGTATATGAATTATATGCATTACTGATTTCACCACCCGTAACTGTTTAAGAACATATGCATGTGTTACGAAATATTTCACAAAGCCATGGATGTAAGGCAATGGACAAAGGAAACACTGTGACTGACTGAAAGGATATTCTATCTCAACACATGACTATGAGAAAATTCTCAAAACCGAATGTGTTAGAGCCAGATATAAGCCTTGAGATTTACAATTTCAGTGCTGTACCAGCCTTTACTTGACAATTAAAATGTGCCTTTATATCTTCACAACGACCATAGAAAAATAAGGCAAATATTAACACTGTATCTGAGGCATAACGTATATGTTGAATGCACCTTACCTATTGCCTTTTCTGCACACACTTTCTGTGTTTCAACTCGGACAATTTCAATAAGAGCATCTGCAGCGTCATTCTTCTGTTTCAGTTCCAATTCTTGAATTGCAAGTTTTGCTTTCAAATCATCAACCTGCAAAGATATGTTTTTCATTTAAAACTTTTCATAGAATTTATGATCACCTTCTTACTAATAACTGAAATGAACATTTCAATAAGTACATTTTCCACTGGAAAATGGTTACTGCATCATGATAATACAAGAAAATTCCACTAATCCAACTTGCATGAAAGTGGACAGGTGCTGAATCATTCAATATTCCAGATTACCAGACAGTACCTATACTGACCTACTTTCTTACAGGCAAATTTTTGTTACCACAATATTGATGAATTAATAAATTCTTAGATAAATAACATCAATAACAATTAATTTTAGTGAGCATCACATGGAGCAACAGGACCTGCTGCATCTCACATTATCAGGCTATATATTAGGATCAAGTTTCTGCCATTAAGATCTACAGAAGGAAGGTGTGTGTATTTTTGTTTTTAAAGACATGTATTTTAGCAAAATTAATATTTCACATAACTGTAAATAAAAGGATTTAGAAATCTGTGCTATTGAAGTACAGACTAAATCATCTAAATTAATTATATTAAGCTTAAACAGAGTGCCTACAGGAGATTTTAAACAATTTATAAAGAATTGGATGATGCTTTGAAATGTATGTACAAACCTAAGGTGGAACTTTTAATTTGTGGAGATATAAACAGAGATTATCTCATTGAAATCAAATAAAAAAAACAAACCTCTCTGTTAACAACAAAAAATCTGTTGCACACAGTAAAATTTGCGACAAGAATTCAAAATAACTCAAATACAGCCACTAATAATATATTTGTGGATAACAGTAGCATAAATTTGCCCATCTCAGTGGCCAAGCGGTCTAAAGCATGGGTCTACGGATGCTCACTTGCTGGGATTGTGGGTTCGAATCCCGCCGGGGGCATGGGTGTCTGTCTGTTGTGTGTTGTCAGGTAGAGGTCTCTGCGACGGGCTGATCACTCGTCCAGAGAAGTCATACCGACTGTGATGTGTCATTGTGGGTGATCTAGTAGCATAAATCTATCTTCTACAACTCCCATAATAAATTGCCTATCAGAACATGATGCTCAAATTATCACATTTAAAAATATATAAGCAGCAATAAACAAATTTCCTTTCAAGCAGAGAACCAGATACATAAAGAATGAAACATTCATGAACTTTCAGACTCTACTAAATAATAAACCTGGGAATATGTTTATATAGATAAAGATCCTAACCATATGTTTAACTCAATTCTATGCGTTTTCTTAGACATTTTCCAAGCTAGTTTTCCAGTTAAATACCAAAGTATGAAAGACAAAAATGATTGGATTACACAACAAATAAAAATATCTTCCAAACACAAAAGAAGTCAGTATGCCTTCACTAAGAACAGCAAAGACCCAAAAGCAAAAGCACATTATATTAAACACTGTAATATCCTAAAAAAGTTATAAAAGAAGATAACAAGCAACACTACAGCAGACTGATAACAACATAAAAACAGCATGGGACATTATAAAGAAAGAGACAGGAAATATACACTTAATGGAACAGGTTCCCACCTTAACTGGGAATGATGAATAATTAAAGGATCCAACAAATGTGGCCAATGCCTGCAATAATTTCTTTAAAATAATTGCTGAAAAATTAAACATTCAACAAATAGAGAAAGGAGATGACATATCAATTCTAAGAGATCCATTTCCTGGAAACTTCCCCAGTATAAAAATAATCCCAAACATTGAAGCTGAGATAAACAGTATAATAGTTTAGTTTAGTTTATTAGTCCAAAATATCATACATATGATTGTGGACTCGTCAATTTCTAGCAATATGCAAGAAGTGAGATAAGTCCAATAGCAACGAACACAGTACTCTACAAATGATTTCAGAACTGCTTGTATATAGTGTAATAAAGCTTAAATTAGATACACAGCTAGTGCAGTTACATGCAGTACTCAAGTTAACCTGTATATAGTTATAGTCATTGTTTATCACTCAATTGTTTGTACAATTGTAATATTATTCTAAGGACATGTTCTGCATCCTAAGGGCAAACTTAACCCTGCATGGATCTACAGAATGAAAATAAATGAAATGAAATGAAACAGTTACAAAGCTACAAATTCCTCCACTGAGTAAAAGGAATGCAGAAGAAGAAGTGATTTCAATTCCTTCTTAAAGGTCTTATAACTGTCTGTCTGTTTTGTGTACCGGGAAGTTTGTTATATAATGTAGTCCCCATATGTATTATACTTCTCTTATATAAATCAGTATACATTCCCTAGAACCAAAAAAATCATTGTGTTACAATGAAATAACAACTAAAATATTAAAATCATGTGCATCTCTCATTAGTCACCAATTAAGCTACATTTATAATCACTTGCTATACATAGACATATTTCCCAGCCATCTTAAAATTGCAGTAGTAAAACCAATTTACATGAAAGGTGACAAAACTACAATGACAAATTACAGACCTACCACATTATTAACGGTTTTTTCTAAGGTACTTGAGAAAGCCACGCACTGAGCCAACAACTGCATACAAACAATACAAACAATATACTAGTCACAGAACAGTATGGCTTTAGGAAAGGGATATCAACGGAAGATGCTCTCTTCTAACTACCAGATAGTGTATTCAAAGCTATTAACCAAAAAATGCATATTGGGGGTATGATCTGTGATTTGGCAAAGGCTTTTGTCTGTGTGAATTATAAAATTTTGTTAGTACTGAATATTTTAAACATGGTATATACTTTCCATTTCTTTCTCTTCAAAATGCAGTTTGTTTCATAAATCTAACATATTTGGTTCTGTATTATTCACATTTTATATAGAGGGTGTGCTAAAATTAAAAAAATAATTCTGGCACCAAAAGGTTAAATTATATTTCTACGGAATTCAAGGAGTATATGAAGATTGGTTCAGGCTCTATTTAACTAACAGAAGGCAGAAAGTAAAACTGCCTTATTCAACTCAAAATTTTTTCTCTGACTGGCATATACTGAAACATGTAAGTAGCCAACGATCAATTCTATGGCTCATAATTTATAAAAATGACCTGCCACTGAGAATAAATTTTGTATCAGAACCCATATGATTTGCTCATGAAACTAGTGTCATAATTTCAAACAAAAATTTTGAAGATTTCTGTTCAGTGTCATGTTTAGTTCTCTCTTGTATGATTAAATGGTTTGCTGCTAATAATAGCACTGGTTATAAAGAAAAGTATATAGAAGAAACAGTGAATACAAAATTTCTTGGTTTACAAATTGATAACCACATAAACTGGAAGAACCAAATTAAGGAAACGATTCTTAAGTTAAGCAGAGCATGTTATGCCGAGTAACATTAACACACACAAATAAACTTACTATGCATACTTTTGTTCTATTATAAATATGGAAAATTTCTCTGGAGTAATTCTTCCAATGGTGGGAAGATTTTCACTTTACAAAAAAAAAAAAAAAATTTGGGGGGGGGGGGGGGGGGGGTGGGGGGGGGGGGGTGTGGGGGGGGGGGGGGGGGGGGGG
>Ga0123355_10011987_pt1 | contig 13401 bp, 10 predicted proteins | sample TergutEmb28metaG_3_FD_89872 | JGI IMG/M metagenome (GOLD analysis project Ga0123355, IMG submission 89872) | Embiratermes neotenicus P1 segment gut microbial communities from Petit-Saut dam, French Guiana - Emb289 P1 | ecosystem: Host-associated > Arthropoda: Insects > Digestive system > Gut ...
ACTGCGGCACTCGAAAGAGTGCTGATAGCAAACGGGTACCCTCTCATAAGAGGTTACTCAACTTCTTACCAAGCTCTACCCTTCCCTGTTTAGTTTCGTTGTGGTGATATACAGCATTGCTTGGGCTATTGTGAATCACGCTACGGTAGGTTTATGTGTATTGTAAAGAGAATGTTTACTTAGACAGAGTATCAAGCATCTAACTTGCATCTCTGCTTTAATATTCCCCCCGGGGTGTAGCGTAGTTTGGCTAGCGCGCCTGATTTGGGATCAGGAGGTCGCAGGTTCGAATCCTGTCACCCCGATGAACTTTTTAATTTAACGCATATATAGAATCATCCTGAGACATTTCTTCGGGATGTTTTTTATTTGCTTGGAGACAACACAGTTGATAAACCCACTAAAACATGCTATCATACAAACAACATCACAGTGTAATTTTTATTAAGGTCAATTTAATCACCGAATTTTCACCCCGTTCACAAAATAGTCACTTTATTCACTTGACAAAGGTGACTGTTTTGTGTATGCTGATATTAACTCAAATTTATAAGGAGTATGATGATGGCATACGAAACTGAAAAAATAGAATTTAAGTCCAACGCACTTGGAGATATTTACAAAGAGATTATCGCTTTTGCAAACACAGATGGAGGTGCTTTGCATATTGGCATAAATGATAGCGGCGAGGCGGCTCCATTACTTGACGTAGACGATACTTATACTCGTATTACAAACGGTATTAGAGATGCTATTGCGCCCGATGTGACTATTTTTGTGAAATACACGCTTGAAGAGGGTAAGATAATTCACGTTGAAATAGGTGAAGGTTCTTATAAGCCCTATTATTTGAAATCAAAAGGGATAAAGCCTTCGGGTGTATATGTACGTCAAGGCTCTTCTTCCGTGCCAGCATCGCCTGAGCAAATTCGCCAAATGATTAAAAATGCAGATGGCGATATTTTTGAAGAATTACGTTCATTAGAGCAAGAGCTCACCTTTAATTTTTGTGCGGAAACTTTTGCGAAAAACAAAGTTGAGTTTTCGCAAGATAAGTATAATATTCTTGGAATCCGAAACCACATGCAACAACTATACACAAATTTGGGATGGCTTCTTTCTGACCAATGTACCTATAGTATAAAGGTTGCAGTATTTGCGGATGAACAGAATACAGTTTTTCGTGACCGTAAAGAGTTTACTGGCTCTGTACTTCGCCAATTAGAAGAAACATTTGACTATCTACAGTTATGTAATAAAAACCATTCGGTTATTGACGGTCTTGTACGCAAGGATTATTGGGATTATCCGATAGATGCTGTCCGCGAAGCTCTCTTAAATGCACTCATACATCGAGATTATGGTTTTTCCGGCAGTATCATCATAAATGTAAATGACAAACAAATGGAGTTCATTTCTATAGGCGGATTGCTTCCTGGTATTTCCACAGAAGATATTCGCAATGGCATCTCGCAATTACGCAATGAAAACCTCGCGAGAATTTTCCAAAGACTAAATTTCATAGAAACATATGGAACGGGCATAAGACGTATTTTCACACTTTACGAAGATTGCCCTATCCCTGTGACGATTGATGTAACACCAAACTCCTTTAAGATAACTTTACCAAATATGAACGCCGCAAAAGAAGGTTTGGTATCGCAGATTAAAAGTTTTGTGACGCCTCAAATGCAGTTAATACTCGACTATCTAAGAGAACATGGCGATATTTCTGACGAGGAAGTGCAAAAGCTTCTTAATGTTAAGCGAACACGAGCGTTTAATTTGACAAAACAAATGTCAGATGCGGGTTTGGTAGTAATTATGGGGCGCGGAAAGAATCGAAAATTTGTTTTGGGCGAAACTGAATGATAGTTAAAAACAAATTAAACTATGAGGTGCAAACATATGAATATGACTGATACACAACAACGAGCCGCCGCAAAGAAGTTTGCCGACTTTTGGAAAGATAAAGGCTATGAAAAGGGTGAAAGTCAACCGTTTTGGATATCTTTGCTTCGTGATGTCTTTGGCGTGGAGCATCCGGAGCAATTCGCTTCGTTTGAAAAGCAAGTTCTCATGGATAAAGCCAATGGATTCATGGATGTTGTTATTCCACATACAGAGGTTTTGATTGAGCAGAAAAGCATCAATGTAGATTTGAATAAGCCTATCAAACAATCCAGCGGACCTCCTCTTACGCCATATGAGCAAGCGAAACGCTACATAATTAATTTGCCTCGCTCGCAACACCCGCGCTGGGTTGTGACTTGCAATTTTGGTAATTTCTTTATATATGACATGGAAAAACCACGCGGGGAACCCGAAAAAATAAAACTGGAAGATTTACCGAACGAATACCACCGCCTTATGTTCTTGGTCGACAGCGGCAACGAACGTATAAAACGCGAAATGGAAGTCTCCATCGCCGCTGGCGAAATCGTGGGCTTGCTTTATGATGCTTTTGCTAAGCAATATGTTGATCCGACGAGCGAACGCGCACTTAAAAGCCTAAATGTGTTGTGCGTTCGGCTTGTTTTCTGTTTATATGCTGATGATGCAGGCATATTTGGGCGCAAAGCCATGTTCCATGACTATCTTGCTGAGTTTGAAGCACGACACATGAGAAAAGCTCTTATTGAGCTATTTGAAATACTGGACACACTACCCGAAAACCGCGACCCATATCTTGAAGAAAAACTCGCCAAGTTCCCATATGTGAACGGCGGCTTGTTTGACGAAAAAGATATAGAAATTCCGCACTTTACTGACGAAATTAGAACTTTGCTTTTAACAAAAGCAAGTGAGAATTTCAACTGGTCAGAAATTAGCCCGACTATATTTGGCGCAGTTTTTGAAAGCACTCTTAACCCCGATACTCGCCGTTCGGGGGGGATGCACTATACCTCTCTTGAAAATATACACAAGGTTATTGACCCTTTGTTTTTTGATAAATTGCAAAATGAGTTTGAAGAAATTTGCGCCATCGCTGTTGAGAAAACCAAGACGGTAAAACTTGATGCGTTTCAGAAGAAACTTGCCTCGTTGTCATTTTTAGACCCTGCTTGCGGCAGCGGTAACTTTTTGACGGAAACATATATAAGCCTGCGCCGATTAGAGAATGAATTATTGAGTATAAAGCAAAAAGGGCAAATAGTCTTATTTGATGGTGCATTCGACCCAATACAAGTTTCAATTGGGCAGTTCTATGGCATAGAGGTAAACGATTTTGCCGTTACAGTTGCGAAAACTGCGTTATGGATAGCTGAAAGCCAAATGATGAAAGAAACGGAGAATGTTATTCATATGCAGTTGGATTATCTGCCGCTAAAATCTTACGCAAATATTATTGAGGGCAATGCCCTGCGTGTTGATTGGGAGAGTGTTGTGCCAAAGCATAAACTTTCTTATATTATTGGCAATCCGCCGTTTGTGGGATATTCAAATCAAAATGCAGAGCAAAAGTCCGACATGCTGTCCGTCTATGTCAACGAAAAAGGCAAGCCCTTCAAAACCGCAGGAAAGATAGATTATGTTGCAGCTTGGTTTTACAAAGCCGCCGTGTATATGAGCGGAACTAAGGTTCGCGCGGCGTTTGTGTCTACCAACTCGATAACACAAGGTGAGCAAGTCGCGGCTGTATGGAAGCCGTTATTTGACATGTTTGGAGTGAGTATTGACTTTGCACATAGGTCGTTTAAATGGAGCAGCGAAGCGAGTGAAAAGGCGGCTGTTCATTGTGTGATAGTTGGATTTAGTATTGGATATGAAGGTGAACGGGTTATTTTTGATGGAGAAATGAGGACTGTTGCGGGGAATATTAGTCCTTATTTGATTGATGCGCCAAATATTTTTGTTGAGAGCCGCTCAAAGGCTCTTTGCGACTCTCCTGATGTAGTATGGGGAAGCAAACCTGTTGATGGAGGAAATTTAATAATTGAAGCCAAAGACTATGATGATTTTGTCAATAAAGAGCCCGCCGCAAAACCTTATATTCGTAAATTCGTTGGCGCGGAGGAATATATAAACAATTTGCCGAGATATTGTTTGTGGCTAAAGGGAATTACACCTGCGGCACTCTTAAAAATGCCATTGATTATTGAGCGAGTAGAAAGAGTAAGGCAAATGCGATTGGCAAGCACAAAAGCGGCAACACGCAAAAGCGCAGATACACCTACGCTATTTCAGGAAATAAGACAGCCCGATGATGATTACATTATTATTCCATCTGTTTCATCGGAAAAGCGTCGATACATTCCAATTGGCTTTATGAGCAAAAAAGTAATTGCCAATAATGCAGTCCATGTAATTCCAAATGCCACGCTATATCATTTTGGAATTTTAACATCAAACGTGCATATGTCATGGGTTCGAGCTACATGTGGGAGATTAGAATCTAGATATCGCTATTCAAAGGACATCGTCTACAACAACTTCCCGTGGCCTAATGCAACGGACGCACAAAAAGCTGAAATCGAAAAGCTCGCACAGCGTGTATTGGATGCAAGAACAGAATATCCCGAAAGCACCCTTGCAAATATGTACGGCGAAACATCGATGCTGTTCCATGCTTCACTATTAAACGCCCATCGAGAGCTTGATCGGGCCGTAATGAAGTTATACGGCTTCCCAGTAAAAGACTTCACTGAAGCCGATTGCGTGGCAGTATTGATGGAGATGTATCAGGGACTGGTTCGAGGAGATGTAGATTCGTAGGGGCGCGTTTCCTACAAGCTCGTAATTAGCTCAAGACACGGCTGTAGGGAGGGGGCTTGCTCCCGCCATAGTATGTATCGATTGTGTCAGAGCTGTTATCGGTTGCAGTTTTTTGCGGTGCGATGAGGGCATCGCACCCTACGATACATGGTAAATGGATAAAATTTTGTAGGGGGCGCACACTGAGCGACCTACCATGGGGTTCGTGGATTAGGGTTGCGCTTGCTTAGCCCGCGTATGACGCTGTTTGTAGGAAGTTATTGCTAATCGGAATTGCGGCGGGAGCAAGCCCCCGCCCTACAACGTGGCATTATGGCTTAGGAGATGGCTATCGGCATGATGATTGACTTTGCCGTACAAAGCCATCATTGACTATAACGCAGAGGCTACAACGACTCGGAGGAATGGATTCCATATCCGCCGAGATGTCCGACCGACCAACAAGCATCATCCTGCCATAACAAACAGAACGCGCAGGGGCGCGTTCCCTACAAGCTCGTAACTAGCTCAAAAACACGGGCTGTGGGGCGAGAAGCTTGCTCCCGCCGGAGTACCGATTATCAATAAACACTCCACAAACAGCAATCAAAGTCAAGAAACCTCACCAAAAATCTGTTATGCTAACCAAGAGAGGTGAGAAAAGTGCGCAAAGACCAACCCCAACCATCAGACGCAATAATAAAAATCAAAAACTACATAGCCAAACACATCCAAGACCCAATAACTGCAAACGACTTGGCAAAGGCTGCTGGTTATTCACAGTTCCATATGTCTCGAATGTTCAAAGACGAAGTCGGTATATCCCCCTTCGAATACATCCGCCAAGAAAGGCTGACAGCCGCCGCACATGCTCTTCGGAGTGGCGAACGTCGGATTGTGGATGTTGCGCTGGACTTTGTCTTTGATAGTCATGAGGGGTTTACGAGGGCTTTTTCTAAGGGGTTTGGCATTTCGCCTAAGAAGTATGCGAGTCATCCTTTGCCCGAGGGCTGGTTGATACCACGCCACTATCTCAACCGCTCTAAAGCTAATTTGGAGGTAATAAATATGGATAATGACAAGACAGCTGTGATTTTTACACAAATAATTGAAAGACCCGCACGCAAACTTATTCTCAAGCGCGGCGCGAAGGCTGATAATTACTTTGACTACTGCGCAGAAGTGGGTAGCGGCGACAAAGATGCCTCAGCGCCTTGGGATATCCTTTGTGGCATTAAAGAAGCACTCTATGAGCCTGTTGGACTGTGGCTGCCAGACAATATGCGCCCAGAAGGTACGGGAATATATGCGCATGGTGTAGAGGTCGCAATGGATTATGCTGGGGTTATTCCTGACGGATTTGATGTTATCGAGCTTGAGCCTTGCAAGCTTCTTGTATTCCAAGGCGAACCGTATGACGATGAGTATTTTGGCGATGCCGTTGGTGCGTGTATGGCGCGGATAAAAAAGTTCAACCCCGAAGTTTATGGCTATCGCTACGCGCCTGAGCTTGCGCCAAAGATGCAACTTGCCCCTATGGGCTGGCGTGGATATATTGAAATGATGGCTGTTGTTGATGTTAAATAGAGGGTATAATCACTTCTAGCTATACAAACAAGTATCATTCAAACAAAAGTAGGTCTCCCAAAATGGAGAGACCTACTTTTCATATAGCCAAAAAACCTTATCTCATCTCCCGATAAAACAATTCCCAAATCTCAGCCTTCTCAAGTCCCCAGACCCAAGCGGCGACTCCTGCTAAGTCATACTGATTCACAAGCTCTAGCTTTTTAGCCATCGACCTGTCGCACTCGAGCCATGTTCTGTACCTGTTAAAGACTCCGTCGCGGTATATCTCGAATTCGGCATAATATTTGCCGATATCTTCTTGCCATTCGAATACTGCGCCGTTTTGCTCAAAGGTCCTTCTTGCATAGTTCATGCCCAAGCTTCTGACGCGGAATTGCAGATTATCGTCTTCGTCGTATGTCTCTATCCACACACGTGTGTAGAAAGGCACACAGAGTATCAGCTGATGCGCAGGAACAGGAAGCTGCCCAGGCGGCGGGTTAAACACCATATTGTACACCGCGTCTCTGACGAATCCTATTGACGCATTCGGTCCAGGTTCAGGCGAGTGTATCGTGTGCTCATCATACGCCATAACAGCTACAAAATCGACCGCCTGAGCGATCGCACCTCTATCGTAGTACAAACTCCACGCGCTTGGCACAAACACAGCAGCAGACAGCACAGCCCCACGCTCGCGCATAGGCGGCCACAGCTCACGCAAAAATTGATGGAAGTATCGTATATCAACTTGACGCACACGCTCGAAGTCGATATTTATCCCATCCAAGTTGTACTCGTCGATAAAGTCAAGTATCTGTTCAATGACCCACTCGCGGCGCACTTGGTCTGTGAGTATCAGCCCTGTTACGTCGCCATCTTCATTGTCAAATATCTTTGGCCAAATATGCAGCCCATGCTCGTGTGCCCATGCCATATAGTCATGACACGCGATAGATAACATCTCGCCTGAATAAGTCTCTCGGTTAAACCTAAACCACTGCGGGCTGATTACATCCAGCGAGTCATGCAGCATCTTTGTCTCAGGGTTATTTTGAAACTGGAATTCCATCATATCCCAGACCATAACGACTCTGCCGTCTATCTCTCTAGGGTCTACAAAATAGTCGGGACGTACCAGCTCTTGTTCCGTACCTGCTGTCGTCTGCACTTCGCCCATCGCATCAAATAAGATATATCCAACAAGCCCATCCTCAGTCCGCACACGTCTAAACGAGTCGTCTATCAAGTCAAACCTGTTAAAGGCGCGCTCAACGTATGTCATCTGCCTTGAGCGTAGACGGTTTGGCGGTGCACTTGCGCCTTCTGGCGTGAATATGCGCACTCTGCTTCCAGAGTCCACATTTTCGATAATAGGACTCCATCTGTGCGGTTCAAAGCGCAGAGGCGTGCTTTGTGTCGTATAAGCGCTGCGCTGCGTCTCAGCTAAGTTTTCCACCCAAACTACACGTGGGAAGCCGTCGCTGTCTCCGCTGTAGTTTATCCTAACATTATACTGTTCTTCGAGCAAGGTCGTCGGTATAAAAGCCGTGCCGTCTCTATAAATCACAGCACGTTCAAGTCGCGCTTCGCGCCCATTCACTAGATAGTCAAGCTCCCCCGCTTCAATGCGTATCACAAAATACGGATTGGTTATCGTGAGTCGTTTTGTATAGTCGTCCCAGAATATCCACTCATCTATTGTCAGCTCCACAAGTTCCACAGAAAAATATATCTCACCATCATGGAAAATAGGCATTTGTACATGCGAAGTTATTTGGCCGCCATCAACCATACTTATCTGTCCCTCAGCAAGCTCATGAAATTCAAAATAATCCTGTAAATACGTGGCTGGCATAAAAGCGTTTATCAAAAAAGCTCCAACGCCAAGCGCGCCTGCAAATATTACACCCACAATTATCTTTAACGCTAGGAATCTTCTTTTCTTTTTAGGCTTTAGTTGTCCTGAGCCTCTTGTTCTCTGCTGTTCCATTATATGTGTTCCTTTCGACGTATAGCATATTATGTCCCCTATGTCGAATTTTAACACATTTTGCAGCTTGTGTGACATTAAGGTTTTTTTACGGCAAAGTAAAATAGGCGGCAGATTGCCGCCCCCACAGGATGCGTCTATCTGCCGCCCGAATTTTTTATATAATTATCTATAGCTATCTACTCTGGTTTAACCAACTCAATCTTGGAAATAGATATTTCGTAGGCACTTTTTTCCACGATACTGCCGTCGTCATACTTCTTTTGATACACCCTTGATTGAAGCCTGCCACCGATACGTACATTGTCAGATACATTCAAAGTCGATGCAAATCGCGCATTCCTACCCCAACAGATGCAAGGTATATAGTCACTTTTATTATACGAACGGTTCACCGCCAAAAGGATGTCGGCTATCTCGCGCCCAAAAGGCGTCTCACGGAAGACGGGTTTTTTACATATAAAGCCGTCCAAGTAGACATTATTGGGATTCTTAAGAGTCGTAGCTTCTGGGTCAACCCGCTCAATCTCACGCGCGAAAATTGTAATCAGCAGCCTATTCCTACGCTCCTCTTGGATATAATTGTTATATGAGCGCACCTGACCACGGATGTCAATAAGCTCGCCCTGCGCAAGCTCCACATCAGAAATAAGCCTCTCAGAGACCGTGACAGGCAAAAGGTCAATAGACTCAGAAAGCCTTGACGCGCCAATAGTAAAATTATAAAACCCCTCGCCATAAACTTCATGGCTGAAGCTAAAATCTGATGAAACAACGCCTCGTATTTCAATGTTGTTTGTATCTTGCGGATTATCATTAAGCATCTTGCAAGCTCCTTTCATTGGAATATTGTCTCACAGCAACATTCTAATTAAATTAATATTCCAATGTTTTATCTTTTATGCTGTTTTTATAGTCAAACAATCTTAAAACAGTACTATAGAACGCAGGATTTTTACCGAACAGCTAGGAATCTGGTTCCCGTCGTGCCCTAAAGGCACGATCGGGGTTCTGATGACAAAGACCGAAAGATGTCGGTGGCGTTTACGCCATTTTTGCCGTAGGTAAAAATCTTGAGACGCTGTTCGATAAAAAGACAAGTTATATGGTACTGGATTAAGGTTGTTTGACTATTATATATTTACAGACGATATCTCATCAGCGCTAACCCCACAAAGCAGAGCCACCGTAACTGCTGCCAGAATATCATCCTCTTTGAGTTCCAAATAACTTGTCCTTACCAAAAATTCCTGCGGCTCTAAAATCTCACCGCCCAAAGTAGTAAACTGCCGCTGAATACAGCACTGAAGCGAAATATACTCATGTATATCAACAGATGAAGCTGTTATCGTAGACTTTGGATTATATCCATAGGTTATCAGCTGCATAGGCTTTGTCAGTTTCAGTCCTGCATACGCCTTCTCATCAGCATTCATGACGATAATGCCGTTAGTCACTACCGCCTCAAAAGTCTTTTGTAAATCAAAGTTAGGATTTTCCCTATTTAAGACTAAAACTTGAATTTTATGACGCAGCTCACCATCCATAAATCCAGAGACGCTGGGCAAAAAATTATCCCGCTTTGAATCACTATATATTTTTCTGAGAAATTTGTCAATAAACAAAAGATTTATATCGTTTGCAAACAATATCTGATTCACACTCAAGCCTCCCGAGAAACAGTTTAGACCACATAATCAACAAACTTCAAAAACCAAACAATAAACGCGTTTGTTTAGTGCTTGCTTCTTAAAGCTTGTTGACTATATTCTTAGTTTTGTAAAATGAATTTATTAGATGAAAAATTTTCCATGAATATAAAAAGACCTCGTGTAAATCGAGGTCTAGGGGAGATGCTAAACGGATAATTGCGGATAATTGCGTATTCGAGAAGTGAGTGGTGTCTCTACATGCCCTTAAGCCGAATACGAAACTCATACCCACCGACTCTCTCATCCATCTCAAACTCAGTACTAAACCCAGCCTGCTCCATAAAGTTCAAGCTTTGATTCAGTGAGTTTACAAATATTTTTATGTCTTTTATCTTGAACTTCAGCTTCTTTTTACCCTTCTTATCAGCACCCACCGATTCCAAAGTCTTCGCAACAAGTACCTCTGTGCGCTTGACTGTCAAATTATCGCCTATAATCTTTTCAAGCACAGCGTTTTGCAAGCTCTCACTCGGCAGTGACAAAAGCGCGCGCCCATGCCTCTCTGACAACTTGTGCTCCAAAAGTGTCCCTAAAATATTACGTGGCAGTCTCAAAATTCTTATTTTATTGGCGATGGTCGATTGACTCTTGCCTATACGCTTTGCAAGTGCCTCTTGGGTAAAGCCGAACTCCTGCATCAGCTTTACAAAGCTCTCAGCCTCCTCTACAAAGTTTAGGTCTTCCCTTTGCAAGTTCTCTATTACCGCGATAACCGCGCTGTCCTTGTCATCCATTGTAGTAATCACTGCGGGGATTCTGTTAAGTCCTGCCATATTAGACGCTCTGAGCCTCCGCTCCCCCGCTATCAGCTCATATGTGCCACCATGTAGGCTGCGTACAGTTATTGGCTGTATTACTCCGTACTGCTTGATGCTCTCTGACAGCTCATACAGTGCGCGGTCGTCAAAGCTCTTTCTGGGTTGGTGAGGATTTTTTCGTATTAAGGCAAGCGGCAAGTAATGTATACGTTCTAAGGTTCTTGTAGGCATTGGAATTACACTCATAGTGAAATCTCCTTTCATCTCTGGTAATAAACGACAGCATTTTATAGCTATTGTTGATATTTTTTAAGGCATTGCCAGATATTTCCATATATTACCATCTATTTCCAGCCAGATAATCTTTGTCCGAATTTTCAGAATATTCTCCCAAATTTACAAACCAACAAAAAAACCTATCACACGATAGGTCTTTTGGCGATTATATGTGGCTTTCTTGGATAATTGGCAGGAGTTTGCGATAATTTGCGAATGAATATTAGGGTTTTTATGTTGTCAGAGTCTAGCGCAAACTCTTCTACTCTGTCAATCTTTGCGCCCAGAGCCTCTATAACGGCTTTGGCCTCTTCGAGTTCCTCCGCATACTCACGCGACTTATACGCGATAAACACTCCGCCCACTTTCACATACGGCAGAGAGTATTCACAAAGCACATTCATCTTTGCCACCGCACGCGAGACGGCTATATCAAATTGCTCTCTTAGCTCTGGCTCTCTCGCCCCATCCTCTGCGCGTGCGTGATAAGTATAGATATTGTCAAGCTCAAGCTCCGAAATAACCTCATCCAAAAAATCAAGCCGCTTAGCCAAAGAGTCAAGCAAAGTTATATCCAAATCTGTATCAAAAATCTTAAGCGCAAGTCCAGGAAGCCCAGCCCCCGTGCCGATGTCTATAATCCTCTTGCCACGAAGCTCTTCAAACTTCGTAACTATCAAGCTGTCCAAAAAGTGCTTAGTCCAAATCTGCTCAGGGTCTGTGATGGCTGTCAGATTGACTTTTTTATTCCATAAAAGAAGAAGCTCCATATAGCGTTCAAGTTTTTTCATACTTTCTTGGCTGATGTTTATTTTGTGGTTTTCAAAGATTTTCATTTGTTCTCCTCTATTTTTAAAGCGGTACTCTGACACTCATCCCCGCTGATTCTTCGCGCTCGATGCTATATATCTTCCATTTGCCAAAACTGTTTGGCTCTTTTAGCATGTTGATATTAAACAGACTAGCGCCCTTACCATCTACGACAAGGAAGGCTTTTGAAATGCAGTCTTTAGGCGTACTTTTATGAGCATCCGTTTTCAAAACGCAACTAACAGACAGCTTGCGCCCAGGAAGAAGCGCATCCGATAGCTCATCAAGGTCAACCCTATCCAAATAATTCCTGCTTATATAAACCCTCGCATCCTCAATCTTATCAAGACGCATCGCCTTCAAAAAACTGTCTATAGTATGCTCTGCCGTATCACCATAATCCACAGCAAAAAAAGGCTTCACTGACGGCGACTCTATAAACGGCAAAAATAGTGGCTTACGCTTGATCTCTAGTTCGATATACACAAAAATTTCCCCCCTGAGATTTATGGCTTGTAGCCTATAAATCAGCAATCAAGCGATTTTATACTCGCTTGATATGTACATGTCTCGTGGGGAGATTATCTAATATAATCTATGCCCCGCTTGTGATATGGTGACTTAAAGTTGATGAAGGGTGTATAATGCAGGGCGGTACTTGCTCAGTCTGCAACCTAAGCTGGAAAAAATGTAAATTTAGCTAAAAATCAATGATTGCTATACTATACAGGCTTTTGTAGGGAACGATGGCAATCGTCCCTAGTCAATATCGGGCGGATTGCCATCCGCCCCTACAAGTCGGCGTCTATGTTGAAATTGTTTCCAGCTTAGGTTGCGGCGTTGAGGACGGTACTTGCTCAGTCCACAATCGAGCGGTACAAGTAAGCGCACTCCCTGCGTCATTGCGTAACACTAAATTGTCTATCAAACTCCTTAGCACATTCCCGATTCAACTCATCATTATAAATATCCGCTTCGATAAACTTACCCGATACATTTTCAAGATACCCCGCTTTGAGTTCCATCGCCATAAACGCAGGGTAGTTATCACCATTGCAATCAGCAATTCCAAACTCACTCGCAGGGACAAACCCAAACCGCGGATAGTATTCAGGGTGTCCATAAAATAAAATCGCACCATATCCCAATCTCTTAGCCTCTTCAATAGAGTATCTCATCAACTCACTGCCAACCCCTACCTTTTGCATAGTTGGCAAAACACTAAAAGGTCCAAAATTCAACACCTCTACTTTTGAACCATCTGGTTGCATTATGTGTGCGCCGCTGTAAATGATATGTCCAACAATTCTTCCACCTATTTCTGCTACAAAGCTCAAGTCCATGATGCCATCTTTTTCTCGCAACATATGAACCATATAATGCTCCAAAGGACAGCCTATTTTTGACCGCTCAACTCTAGCTGGAGTATTGAAAGCAGCTCTTGTTAATTTCTCGACTGCTCGGTGGTCTCTTGGCTCTTCTCGTCGTATGGTTATGTTATCCATATACTTACCCCATCCCTTTAACAAAAATCATAAGCACCGCAATATCCGCAGGAGTAACCCCACTAACCCGCGCCGCTTGTCCA
>Ga0123355_10011988_pt1 | contig 13401 bp, 10 predicted proteins | sample TergutEmb28metaG_3_FD_89872 | JGI IMG/M metagenome (GOLD analysis project Ga0123355, IMG submission 89872) | Embiratermes neotenicus P1 segment gut microbial communities from Petit-Saut dam, French Guiana - Emb289 P1 | ecosystem: Host-associated > Arthropoda: Insects > Digestive system > Gut ...
GCCAATAGCCAAAGGATTTTCAGCCACATTAGTCATCATTACGCTTGTACCCGGTGCAACAACGGCTTCCGTGGTGATGTTGTCATTGCCATTTGCCGTAATGTCAACAATCTCAACAAATGCGCCCCTCGTACCACTTCCGTCCTCACGAGTGACAACAGTAACTTGCTCTGAATCGCCGCCACAGCCTGTCAGCGATAAGCCCATAACCGCAACCATTGATAGTCCTAACAAGGACTTGATAATTTTCTTCACCATTTTTACATTCCTCCAGGATGCATGGCGAGCAGTTCCGCACAGCGGAACGACCAGCCGTGATATGTTTTGCTTGCAAGACAATAGTAAACGGCGAATGTATTATTCAAATATCGGCTATGTAACTTCTATGTAACTTTTTTGATGGCTTGAAATTTAGGCATTCAACCTAAAACAGCAACAAAAATCCAGTCACCTTATTTTCTTTTGATTTCAACACTCTTCTGCTTGCAAACATAGTAATCATGTACCTTTGTTCGTGGTTGATTTTTTGATTTTGGGGAAACTCAAACTCAAACCCCTTGACAAAGGTTGAACCCCTTTTATATTAGAGTTCTTCTGAAATTGCAAAAAACGTAATTTCAAAAGAAGCAAACGATTGAAAATGTAACTTTTCCGAACCCCCACGGGAATTTCAGAAGAAGTCTACTATAATGTGCCATAGGATTTTCTCCTTCCTTTTAAAATAAAAAAAGCGGCTACGCCGCATTCAAACAAATTTCCATTTCATAACAGTTTCCTAGCATACAAAAAAACGGCAATTATGCCGTTTTGCTGGGAATCTCGACATCTGAAACAACGCGGATACGCACCATCACTATGCCGCGGTTATACATGGCATGTATAACCGTGGCATAGCCAGGCGCGGCCTCGGCAGCCATTATACTTATTTATCTTTGTGTAAAAATCGGAGCCCGGGCCCCAGTGATGCCGCAGCATATGAAAGATGCCGGCACAGGTGCGCTGCCCAGGCCGGATCCAAAGCCTAGTACGCTACCCTCTTTCATTCTTCGCGGCGGGTAATACAGATGCAACATACACAGAGGTTAGAGCGGGAGCGGCGCGGTCCGTTTCAGGAAAATCCCTTCCGGAGGTGGCAAGACCCGTCCATGGCATAGAAACGTCTGCTTTACTGTTGCAAAACCATAATATCACACAGCGTGTAATGTGTCAAGTTTTATTACCCCTCACTGGAATGATTGCAGCTACCAAAAGGATGAATCATGGTTATTTAATGCCATAAGAGAGATTTTCATACCAAGAGTTCAAGCAGTCAACCTTACCTAATAACTAACCCTTATACTATCCCGCAACTAAAACAAGTGACAAGACTTATCATTTATGCGATACTAGACATCTTTGAGCAAAAGGCTGAAAAGAGTCAGGTTGTTAATGTTTTAGAAATCAAAAAAACGCATGAAGAAGCACTAGGATGTTCGCTAAATGACGACAAGAGTCAGATTTATCGTGTCTTTAAAAGGCATGGCTGGTGCAAAGTTATACCAAGAAGCAAGTATCCCAACAAAGCCAGCGATGAGACTATAGATGTCTCAAAAAAACCAACAAATTTATCAGAGACGCAATGGCAAAAAATGACATAAACAGCAAGGTAAGGCTCACGTTTCAAGACGAAGTAGGCTTTGGTAGAATCAGCAAGCCAAAGTATTGCTGGTGTAATAAAAAAATTCGCCAAATAGTACCAAGCCAACATATTCGCGGATATCGCTATGCTTAAATGGCTTGTAGAGTGTTTTCAATTGCGGATAAATGTTAAAGACAGTTATAGCCGCTCCACCTAAAAACATTCGCATAGAACTTGTAAATTCCCCGCAATCCTTCGTCGCTGAAAACCTTGCGCACCGCTAGTGTGCGGCGGTTTTCAGCTTCTCGCCTTGCGAAAAATTTCCTGCGCCCTATGCGAATGTTTTTAGGTGGAGCGGCTATAAAACCTCGGTTTTGGGAAAACTCAACTTTTTCTTGACACGGATGAATTGAAACATGATAATGACCGCAACATGTAAACGAGGAGGCTTTGAAATAAAACGAATATTGAGCATCATTTTAATTTTAGCGATTTCGCTTGCACCGCTTACGGTTGTAGCGCAGCCGCGCGATGCGATGCCGTCGTCCCATGTGGTTTACGTAGACGGAACGCATGTGGTTTTCCGCGCATTTAACATCGGCGGAAATAATTTTTTCATGCTGCGGGATATTGCATACGTGCTTAGCGGCAGCGGTAGTCAGTTCGATGTGGCGTGGGATGGCGCGCGAAATGCGATAAGCCTACGCACGGGCGAGCCGTATACCGTTTCTGGCGGCGAAATGCCTGCGCCAGAAGGCAGCGCGCAAACCGCAACGCCTTCGACAGCCACAGTTTACATCGACAACACCCGCGCAAACCTTCGTGCGTACAATATCGGCGGGAACAACTTCTTTATGCTGCGCGATTTAAGTGACGCGCTTGGCTTTGTCGTGTACTGGAATGAAGCACGTAACGCGGTTATTATCGAAACGATAGCAGGTACGGACGAACCCGATGTATGGATGCCGGGGCAAATGGCAGGCGGCGGCGTAGAAACGCCACCAACTGCGCCAACCATGACAGCGGCCGGCGCAGTAGTCCTTTCCGTGACAACGCCCATTGAAATTACAAACCGCTTAAACGCGTGGGAAGGCCACGACATAAGTATTTCCGCGCTAAACCTCGTGCCGGGCGTGACGTATACGATAACCGTCACAGGTCGCGCGATAAACCCGTCAAACAACGCAGCAATGTTCCTTCAGCTTGCACGCGACGGCTCTTGGCCATGGCTTGCAGCTCACTATGTAAGCCGAAGCAATCCTGAATTTACGCTCACTGCGGCGCTTACGACAGAAATGCTGTTCTACGGCCTGCCGCTTACGGATTTTGAAGTGATACGCATACAAACCAACGCACAAGCCGCAACAATGTCATTCACCATAACAAGCATTTTAATCGAGCCCGTGCCATCTTTGGCAGCGCAGTCCGCACAAAGGGCGCGGCTCGAGACTTCCGAACCGTCATTGGTGGAGGCGTTTGCGGACTATTTTATGGTAGGGAATATTTGGCAGGGCTAGTCGAACGTAAACCGCCTTTTAGAACACCCTGCGGGCATATCGCATTTCCTCCACCATTACAACGCCATCACTGCGGAAAATCACCACAAAGCAGGGGGGATTTTGCCAGCCGCACCAAACTTTGACCCAAATACATGGCACTGGGAAATGGCAGATTTCATCGTTGACTGGGCAAACGAAAATGATTTGTATTTTAAATGGCATGTGCTTTTTTGGGGTCAAGATGGTGTTAGGTGGATGGTAAACGAGGTGCGCAACGGGCAAGTTACCAACAATCCCCTCACCCGCGCCCAGGCGATTGCAAATATGGAACTTTATATAAACACAGTGGTTGGGCGGTATCGCGGACGCGTTGATACGTGGGAAGTTGTGAACGAGGCGTTTACAGGTTGGGTTGGACAACAGGCTTGGAACGCAACCCCCGACTGGCGCAGGCATATTCGAAACCGCCGCACAGTCCATAACGCACAACCCAATTATGCATTTTGGTATGAAGCCTTCGCCAACGGCGCAAGAGGCAACGAATGCGGCTCTGACTTCATCTATTATGCGTTCCGCTTCACGCGGATTGCTGACCCATATGCGAAATTAATGTACAACGATTTCGGCGAGCACGAGCCAGGCAAGCGCAACGCCATGGCGCAAATGGTCGAGCAAATTAACGAGCGTTGGCGCAACGACCCGCTGTACGACGGGCGCCTTCTAATCGGCGTAATCGGAATGCAAGGGCATTACAGTACAAATCAAAATTTGAACGAAATCCGCGACTCCATCCGTCGCTTCGCACAAACCGGCGCACGAATCCACGTCACCGAGCTGGATGTTCAAATCCCCGGCATGTACGACTGGGGCAGAATGCATTTTCACATGCCCGCCGAACGCCGTCTTACCGCCGCAGAAGCACGCAGCCAAGCCATTTTCTATCGCGACCTCTTCCGCTTGTACGTAGACCACGCCAACCACATTGACCGCATAACCTTTTGGGGAATCGCCGACCAATGGAGCTGGCTGAGCCCGTCATGGCCCTTACTTTTCGAGATTGAGGGCGACGACATTGTCCCAAAGGATGCATTCTGGTCCGTAATGGAAGTGGTCGGTATACGGCCGTAACGCAAAACCTAAAAAAACCGCTCAGGCGGTTTTTTTGAATACAGAAAAAAGCCCAAACATACGGGCTTTTTCCTAAAAATAAAAACGACAAAGTTTTTCGCCCCGCTTTTTTCAAAAAAGCGGGTGGGTGTGGGCAAAGCCCACGGTCTTATCACCTATACGTAAGCACAACCCCATGAGGCGGCACGAACGCTGGCATTTCGCCATGAGCGTGGGTTTCGCCAGGTGTGGTGGTTAGGCTTACGGCCTGGTCGGTTGTGTTGAAGTAGGCTGTGTATAGGGTAGATGGTGCTTGGGCATGCCATATTGTTAGGCCGTTTTGGGGCTTGCCGGGGTAGGATTTTGTTATGGTTTGGTGCATTCTTGTTAGGGTTGGGTCTTGTAGCAGGGCTAGGGTGAAGTCGTCGTTGTCGCGTAGTTCGCCGCCGAAGAACATTGGCGAGCGGAAGATTGTCCAAAGTGTCATCATGGTGCGCTGCTCGTCTGGGGTGAAGCGTGTTTGGCGGTCTGCACCGGCTGCGCCCCAGGGATGTGGCCAGTTGCCGTCTACGGAGCGGATGCCAATATGACCAAGGGGTAGCATATCGCAATCTGGCCAGTTATGGTCGCCTACGAAGGGCCACCATTTTTCGCAACGTTCGAACATGCCTTTTAAGTAATCCCATCTATCCCAGTAATCGTCCGTCATGCGCCACATATTGGCATGTTGTTTTAGGAATGCGCCGTTTTCTATGGGCGCTGGGCCTGGGGAAAGGCTAAACACCATATCGCGGCCGCTTTTGTCTATTGCCTGGCGCATCATGGCTATTTCTTCTTTGAAGAACGGGTACAGCCGCGAAGTGGCAATATCGTCCACTTTTACAAAGTCCACACCCCATTCTGCGTACATGGCGAATATGGAGTCGTAATAGGCCTGAGCACCCTCTGCATGAGGGTTTAGGCCATACATGTCGGAATTCCAGGGGCATATTGAATTTGCGGCTATTTCTCTGGCTGTTTTGCTTGTGCCAAGTATTTTGGTGTTTTGGTGAACCGCCTGGCGCGGTATGCCTCGCATAATGTGTATGCCAAATTTTAGCCCCATGGCGTGGATTTTCTCGCCCAGTGGCTTAAAGCCCTGGCCATCCTTAGCAGATGGGAAGCGATTAACCGCTGGCATAAGGCGGGAGTATTCGTCCATTTCCAATGGAAAGAATGCATTGTAAATAGAGGACTTTGCGGCTGGCTCGTACCATTGGATATCCACTATCACGTATTCCCAGCCGTATTCCTTTAGGTTGTCTGCCATGTACTGGGCGTTACCCAGCACCTCTTCCTCACGCACAGATGCGCCGTAACAATCCCAGCTGTTCCAGCCCTTTGGGGGCAATGCCGCTACATTCTTTAGCCTTGTCATGCGAAGCTTCCTCCTACTAGAAATCCTTTTTGATGTTCCTTATCTTCAAGAGTGCCAACTGGGAACAATGCCCTAATCTGCTCTCCAGGTACACGCTCTTTTTCCATAAGCAATTCTACTATTTTGTGCATAACATCTGCATGCTGCTCTAACAGGCGCACAGCCTCGTTGTAGGCGGCTTCTACTATACGCTTTATTTCGCTGTCTATTTGTGCTGCTACACCTTCGCCATAGTTACGGGTTGTGGCCAGGTCGCGGCCGATGAAAACCTCGTCATTATCGTTGCCAAATTGGATTGGCCCTAGGGCTTCGCTCATGCCAAATTTTGTTACCATGCTGCGGGCTATGGCGGTGGCGCGTTCTATATCGTTGCTGGCCCCGGTGGTGATATCTTTTAGCACAATAGCTTCTGCCGCACGGCCGCCAAGCAGTGAGATTATCTGCTGCTCCATGTAGCGTTTGCTCATGGTGTTACGGTCTTCCCGTGGCAGTGGCATCACATACCCCCCGGCGCGGCCGGTGGGAATAACGGAGATTATATAGGTGGAATCCATATCTGGCAGCAATTCGTGGCATATGGCATGGCCGGCCTCGTGGTAGGCCGTAATGCGGCGGTCCTTCTCGGTGATAACGCGAGATTTTTTCTCTGTACCTATGCCCATTTTAATGAAGGCCTTGCGGATAGATTCCATATCTATGGCAAGTTTATTTTCCCGGGCGGCCAGCAACGCAGATTCATTCATTAAATTCTCTAAATCTGCCGGGGTGAAACCTGCTGTGGTTTGGGCCACGGTTTTAAGTGAAACCTCTGGCGACACCTGCTTCTTGGCCGCATGAACACGCAACACCTCTTCCCTACCCTTCACGTCTGGCGGGTTAACCACTATGCGCCTGTCGAAACGGCCTGGGCGCAGCAGCGCCGGGTCTAGGATATCTGGGCGGTTAGTGGCCGCCAATATAATCACGCCTTCGTTTTCACCGAAGCCGTCCATTTCTACCAGTAGCTGGTTTAGAGTCTGCTCACGCTCGTCGTGGCCGCCACCTAGGCCTGCACCACGTTTACGCCCCACAGCATCTATCTCGTCTATAAAAACGATGCTGGCAGGGTTGCGTTTCGCCTGCTCAAAAAGGTCACGAACGCGGGATGCACCCACTCCCACAAACATTTCTACAAAATCTGAGCCAGATATGCTATAAAAAGGTACATCTGCCTCGCCTGCCACTGCCCTAGCAAGATAGGTTTTACCCGTACCGGGCGGGCCCACAAGCAGGATACCTCGCGGGATTCTTGCGCCCATGTTTATATATTTGGTGGGGTCTTTTAAAAAGTCCACTATTTCTGTCATTTCTTCCTTTTCTTCTTCTAGGCCGGCTACTTCGCTAAACTTGACGCCTTTGCCGCCTTGCAGGTTCATTTTGGCGCGGGATTTGCCAAAGTTCATGGCTCGGCCACCGCCGCCCTGTGCCTGCCCCATAACAAAGAACAGCACCACAATAAACACCACAGAAATAAGCAAAATCGGAAGCAGTTGTATAAAAATGCTTGGGCGTGGCGCTGCCATGGTATCGAAGGCCGGCATACCGTATGTCTCGAAAGATTCCATCACTAAAGATGTGAACATATCGCGGTTTGGAATTTGCACGGTATGGCGCACATCCCCTTCCAGGGTAACAATGGCCTCGCCCACATTGGCCACATCTCTATCTGGGGTGATTAACACGTGCTGAATACGCCTATTAGCCAAATCGTCCAGTAGGTTGGCGTAAGTATAAGGCTCTCCGGAAATTGGTGGCTGAAAAAGCCTGGTAACAATCAGCACAAATAAAATAGCTCCAAGAACTATAAGCCAAAGGCTGAAGCCTCTTTGGTTTCTTGTTTGCACAAAAGCACTCCTTTACATTGGTAGATGTAGAACTCCTATATATGGAAGGTTTCTGTACCGCTGGGAATAATCTAGCCCGTATCCCACTACAAATTTATCTGGCACGGTAAAACCTGTGTAATCACATTTAACTCCCTCTGCTTCGCGGCGTTCTGGCTTGTCCAATAAGGTACAAACCTTTACCGAGGCAGGGCCTTCTTTTGCTATATATTCCTGCAAATATTTTACGGTGTAACCAGTATCCACAATATCTTCTACTATAATGATATTGCGCCCTGCCAGCACCGTACCGGGAAAATGCTCTAGCTGCACCACGCCGTCACTTTTGGTGCGGTTGCCGTAGCTAGAAGCCTTTATGAAGTCTATTTCGACATTTGGGCCAAGATGCCGGGCTAGGTCTGTAAGGAAAAATATCGCGCCCTTTAACGTACCCAGCAGCGTGGTTGGCTCATCGCCTATATTTGCGGCTATTTGGGCGGCTACTTCTTTTATCCTGGCCTGGATTTCTTCTGCGCTTATAAGTATTTCCACTTTTTCGCCATTATGCATATTTATCATTCTGCTCACTCCCATAATGATATCCATTTTATTTCGTTTACTGGCTTGTAGTTTGCATTTACGCGCCCCAGGGGGTGCAAAATGCACAGAACTTCATTGTTGCTGGCTAGTATTGGAATAAGGTCGCGCTGGTTTTTTGGGATTTTCGCATCTGTAAAAAAGTCTTGCAGCTTTTTGCTAAACCCCTCTAGCTTAATCTTATCCCCAGCCAGACGTGTTCTAAGAAATGGTCTGCTTGTTACAATATCATATTCCACCGCTTTAGTACATAGCAATTTGGGAGTTTTTGGGCTGGGAGGGTTAGCGATATCCGGCTTATTGTCTGAAAACGTGACAATTTTGCCAATTTCTTCAAGATGAACCATGGGCTGCAATGGGTATGAAAAGCCGCTAAATTTTTCGGCGGTGGTGGTTATCACTAGCTGGGAATATTCATGCCTGGCCACCATACCAGGCAGGTGAACCTCCCCGCCAGAAATGCCGCTGGCAATAGCAAGAATGCCGTCTACATGTGCGGCAGAGATATCTTGGATATCGCCCCTTAGCTGCTTCAGTGCCTGGCGCAAGGCGCGCCGGGCCACAACTGTGGGTAGCTTGGTGAGTTCCTCACGGTTTATGGCCGCTTCTATGCCGTTTATTTGGCAGATTTCATTTAGGGTTTTTACCGCAATATCTTCCAGGAAAGCATCGTCTTCCCGGACAAAGGCCGCATTCCTGGCTATTACCGCCCGTGCAGCGGGGTTTATTGCCGCCTCCATGGCCGGCAGGATGATATTGCGCACCCGGTTGCGGGTATAATCGTTGGAAAAATTGCTGTAATCAGTAATATGCTCTAGGGAATTTTCATGGATAAACTTGATAATTTCCCCCCGTGAAATATTTATCAATGGGCGGATTATATTGCCGCTGGCAGGTGCAATTCCAGTAAGGCCGCGCAGCCCAGCACCGCGGCATAAGTTCATTATAATGGTTTCTGCCACATCATCTTGATTATGCCCCAAGGCGATTTTTGTGGCATTAAACTCACCGCATGCCTCTTCAAAAAACCTTTGCCGCAACCTGCGCCCGGCCTCTTCTATGCCAATACCCTCGCCCTTCGCATGGGCGTTAACATCTGCGCTGTATACCTTTAGATTAACCCCAAGGGTGTGACATAACCGCCGGACAAAAGCCTCGTCTGCGGCAGAATCTGCACCGCGCAGGTTATGGTTAACATGCACCGCAAAGACTTGCCCCCCATGCAGCCGCAAAAGGACATGCAAAAGCACCACAGAATCTGCCCCGCCAGAGAGGCCAACAACCACGGCATCATCTTCGCGCAGCATATTCAACATGGTGCTTTGGACAGTTTTTAGCATAATTCCTCCTGCGGGGGTTTGTTGGTTTGTTGCAAATCCAGTTGGTCGGATTTTCCGACCAACTGGATTAAACCTCTTTCGAAATCGTGCTTTTGATTTCGAAAAAGTTACATTTTCAATCTTTTGCTTCTTCTGATGTTGCGTTTTTGCAATTTCAGAAGAACTCCAATGTAACATGCAAATAATTTTGCAAACAACTCTCACCGGCTAGTCAATATCAATACTAAGCATATGTGTTTAGTGTTTGGTTGTTTTTTATGTGTTCTGAGTACCTATTATCCCATTTATTCGGCGTTTGCCGATTTTTTGTTATCATTTTGTTATCAGCGTATACTCTATCTTTTATCAAACCTCTCCATCTTTGCCGCCTTAATAGCATCAACATATTTTTTGCCAAATGCTTTTTTCGCCGCCCGCTCGTCCGAGTTGAAATTCCAATGTCCAGTTTCTTCATCTGGTTCAAAATAATTAAACCAATATCCTTCATCATCAGTGATTTGCTTTACGAAAGGTTTATAATCTTGGAAAAACTCTACCGTGAACTCACCTAAACAAACATCTCCATTGTCGTTCATTGTTCCCATCGGTAATTCAATTTCAGGGTATATCGACGCATATGCTCCGTAATTTGGTTGACCTGTTAATATTATTATTGGGTGGTTCACCAGCTTAGTAAAAAGTCTATAATCATATACTTCTTCGTCAGCCAAGTTAAATTCAATTGGCTTAACCTCGCAATAGTACATTTCTTGCATGGGGGTAATTATCTTAAAATCCGGTAAATACCATCTTCCGTTTGGTAACTCGTATCCTTCTTCTTCATATTGCCACTTGAATCCGAGTGCATCAAAAAATACAGCCCACCGTGCCTCTGTCCTGCTTCGGAATTTGTATCCAGCATATTCCGTTTCAATCGCTTTTATTTCTCGCTCCATATTCATCCTCCGTGTGAATCCAAAAATTCCGAATAACGCTTCAACGCATTTATAACAGCCCTATTTGACTTATTTCCAACATCTTCTTTAGCACCGCCAATATCATACAATTGGATGAGGGACGTAATATTCATAGCGACTTCACTCCATGTCATATATTCCCATCTGCATACATTTTCAATTCTATTTGGATAATCATATACAGTGCTTTTATTTCCGCTAGGTGTCCGTTCAGAATACCCTTGCTCTCTCAGATATTGCGTGTACTGTTCTTTCATCCGTTATCGCCCCTTTCATCAACCAAGCAAAGTGCGTATCTTTTTCGCCAGTAGATTTTTTCGCTCCTCATAAAACTCCTCAAAACGCTCTATCTCAAAAGAAACATCAGCGGGTATGATAGCGGTTTCCATGAATCGTGTTCGCTGTTCCATATTCATTTCTGAGTAAAAATCAATTAACGGTTTTGCGCCCTTACTACTGTTGCTACGTCCTTCAAGTAAGTGGATATTTGGCAGCCTATTACGATTTTGCCGCCAACGTGTCCATATTTCAGGTGTAATTGTTGGCGGTTTTGTATTCGGATTAAATCGGCTCTCTGGGTGCAAGTGGTCTTGCTCATATTTGTAAGCACTGCTCATCCACTCTACACTCAAATAGTGTAGAACCTCACCTGCAACCCTGCTGCCTTTTTCCGTGTTCAAAATATCTTCAATTTTGCCGTCGGTTACACGAAGCTCATTGACATCATTATCAAGCATTTCAAATGTAATTTTATAGTTATACTCGTTGATACGGTTTCGCATTTGACTCAACTTGCTTGTCGTGCCACTTTGGAAATAGGTGAAAATTATTGACCGCAGAAGATAAGCAAGTATTGCTTCGGTATTTTCTTCGTAGTTATGGTCGTAGTAAACCGAATAAATAACAGGCAAGAGAACGTTCCAACTACCCGCAAAGCGTAGTATATCTATTTTGGACTCTTTCAATAGCTTTTCGACATTATTTAGAGCTTTTTTGAATTGTCCCCAATTATCCCGTAATTCATCTACAACTTTACGGCTGATAGTTGATTTAAGAACATCCCCATATAGCATAAGAGCAGTACGAATAATAAAGTCTGTACCGAATCCATTAAACGAACCTGTGAGTAATTTGCCGAACTCCGTTTTTGATTGCGACCAATATGCTTCAATTATCGCCATAGTTACTTCATGTTTCCGTAATGGTTTCCCGCCTGCATTAAAGCGTACAAACATTTCTAGGGCATCATCATGCCCCATTTCAAGAATTTCGGTATAGCGTACTAATTTCTCGACAAAAATTTTACTATAAAGTGTTTCTAAAATGTTGCGGGCATATTCCTTGCTATCAGGCGGAACGGTAGCGATTGCATCCTCTATCGCTTTTTCGCGGGTACTGTCGTTTTGAAACTTGTCTTGAAGTATATCTTTAATATTAAAATGGGTAGGGCTTGATTTCCCGTAATGAAACTTTATATCAAATCGTTTTGTGTTGTATTCTTCTTCGTCTGTTTCAGTTTTATTTTTGTTAAGCTCAATCATAAGGCGGGTCATGTTTCGCTCGCCGCCAGTCTTACGAGCATATGAAGGGCGTATATATGCTTCTCCAAGTAATGACAAGTATAGAGATGTAAGGCGTTGTTGACCATCTAGTATTGCTGTATCAGTGGTTTTTAAGTCTATAGTCACAAGGTCATAATCCACGCTATCAGATTCTTTGCGCCCATTAAAAGTTAAGTCCCGTCTAAAATTACTAAACGAGGTGTCCCAATTAGTGTTGTCATCATCAAGATTCCAAAATAGAAATGTAGCGATTGGGTAGTGCAACAATATAGAGTCCCACAATTTTTCAATTTGCTCCATACTCCATACAAACTGCCGTTGGAACGCTGGTATTATGTATTTGTTGCTTTTAATATGTTGCATCGCTTCATAAATTGTTATGCTGGTTTCATGCAATTTGCTCATTACGACTATTCCTCCCTAGTGCCTGTGATTTCCATAATGTCACCAATGTCACAATTTAGTGCTGCACATATTTTCATCATCGTTTCCATTGATACTGATTCGCTCTTACCGAGCTTGGCTATAACATTTGTACTTATGCCCGCTGATTTGCGAAGCTCTGTTTTATTTATATTTTTATCAATAAGTAGCTTCCATAGCTTGTTATAACTAATTTGCAAGCGAACACCTCCATATACAAGATATTGGAACATATTCATATTATCATATCGTATTTAATATATCAAGAAAATGTTCTTGTATCGTGATATTTATTTCTGCTCTTTGGATGAGGCCGGGTGTGGGCTGGCCCACGGTTTTAATAACTACCGACCGCCACACACTAGCGTAGGCGGTTCTATGGGTACAATGAGCGTAGCAGAAACGGGGCGCAGGGTGGTTTCCCTGCTCCCCGTTTTCGGCGTAGCCATTGCACCCATAGAACAACAATAGTCAAGGGTTTAAGCGAAGCGTCCCTTGACTATTGTTGAGCCGTAGCGGATGGGCATATATTACCTATCATCATGGCTATGGCTTTTTTTCTTTGCCTTTTGGGGTGATGATGTGTTAGGTTGGTTGTAAGATTTTAATTGCTCGGCAATGTTACGTTTTTTGGTAATTTTAGCCTCCCTAACTTTCAGTATGTCGGCCAACTCTGATGGCTTAGTCCTGTCTGCCATATCGTCCATTAACCATGAAACAACTCTCCAATCCTCAATATCTTTAAGCACACTTTGTACGGCGTTTTTAAGTTTATACCTACTAGCGTAATCCATCGCCGCAACCTCCGAAGCTACGGTAAGATATAAGCCTTGGCAACGCTTTAGCTTTTCGGAATCGCTGTCGTGGTTCTCCAAGGCGGCAAGCGTAACATCACTAATTTTTGCGTGTTGCTTGGCTATATCAACAATAAACAGCCAATCCTCTTTGCTAACGCTAACCTTGCTACCCAATACAGATAGCTTGGCATCTTTGCGGATGCGCTCTACCTTGTCCAAGTCA
>Ga0123355_10011990_pt1 | contig 13401 bp, 7 predicted proteins | sample TergutEmb28metaG_3_FD_89872 | JGI IMG/M metagenome (GOLD analysis project Ga0123355, IMG submission 89872) | Embiratermes neotenicus P1 segment gut microbial communities from Petit-Saut dam, French Guiana - Emb289 P1 | ecosystem: Host-associated > Arthropoda: Insects > Digestive system > Gut ...
ACACTCGCTGAGAAACGCATTTGTAGCACGTCTTGCACGAAAACGTAGAAATGCGTGACCCGTCAACAACGCATGGGAGAGCAATCACGCATTTCTGCGTGACCCGACGGCAATGTGTTAAGGTATCAACATCTCTACACAACTGACAAATCATAGTTCTATTCTTAGCACAGGCAAAAGAGCTTCTTATTCTTCTTCAAAGCATCCAGAACAGCTCCAAGGCCCACCCAGCCTCCTATTCAGTGGGTAGTTTAGGCTCTGCCCCCAGTGAGAGAGTGGCCAGAGTGTGAAGCTGACCACTTACTTTCATCTAGAGTCACAGTAAATAATGAATAGAGCTATACACCCAGTCTTCCATATGCCTTCATGGCATGGACAGGGAAAAATATTATGCTAATTTTGATTCCTGTGTCTGCAACAGGAAATCCAGTGCAGTGTGATTCTCAGCTTGTGGAAACAATTGCTGTAATGGAGGGCAACTATACCAAGCTATATGGCCTAGGACACTGCCTGTCAGTGAACCACACAGCCTCAACAGAAGCTCTTTCAGCCTAGACAGGAGAAGCACCATAATTCTTACAGCAATCAACTTGCTGCCATCCGGTCACATAACAACCTAATTTAGCTTACAGCTTCCAACACCAAAGCTGCTAAGTTTATGCTGTTCAACAAATCACACTCTTCATACAAATGTTATAGTTCCGTTCACAAGGATTGTACACACTTCTTGTTTCATTATTCATTCCATACATAAAAAACATGTAACATAAATGCAGCCTAAAACACAATAAACCTGCACATTGTAACAAACAGTGGCATTTTTGATAAAACTAAAGTAATATTTTTTGTTTATCGACCACAAAGGAAGGGTATAATATTCAGCAACAAAATATAGCTCTCTGTGGCACATCATGCTAAATGAAGCATCTTATATGTATGAATAACTGTGTCCTAGGTCTCACACTAAAATAATATTAAAATTCATCACTATAGGTCCATTAAAATCCAAGTTAATAATAAATGTTACGTCTTCTTAACATATTACTTGAGAAGGTTCTAAACAGCAATCATGACAATGAATACTTGAATTTTCATATAATTCTTATTGCATTCATACTGAAAATTAAAAGAAAATAGTAATGTTAATCTGATGTATGTTTGTCCATGCATCGTTGTATAAGCGTAGATAAGAAAACCAACTAGATGCTACTGAATGCTTTATTGCACTTATAAACTGCTCAACATGTTTCAGGCACTTATATGCCCATCATCAGAAACTCGAGACTATACTTGTGTTATTACCGCATGTGGTGTGTAATGCCTTGGTTGCTGGTGGTCGGTGCTCGAGCAGCTTCCCTCTTTCCGGACGCATAGCCTGCTGCCCTGCACCTGACCGCCGACCACCAGCAACCAAGGTATTACATACCATATGTGGTAATAACACAAATATAGTCTCGAGCTCCTGATGATGGGCAAATAAATGCCTGAAACATGTTGAGCAGATTACAAGTGCAATAAGTCTTTCAGTAGTATCTAATTGGCTTTCTTCTCTATGCTTAATGTTAATCTATCTTCAAAATATATTGTAAGATACTGAATATAGGACTGAGCACCTTGCCGACCTTACCAACCATTTGTTGAGTATCAGTCACTGAGAAACTTTTGCACTTAGATCAGAAGGGATTCATTTGGATGGTTATTTCTGCCTGACTTTTCCTTCAAACGTGGAGATGAATATACTAATTTGGCTTATATTCTTATAAGTGAGCAATCCCATTTCTTCTGCTTGATCATAGTTTTAGACCACCAAAAAGACATCAAAGGGTGCCACAACAGTGCCTTTGGGAATCTCAGTAGGTCATACTAGACCAGTGCTTTTCAACTGCTTTTTCTTGCACCACTGGTGCTATATTGACAGTTGTCTGGTGGTATGCAAAAGTAATTGCAAATTTTTATTTTTTCATAATTTATTTTTAAAAGTGAGAAATGTATTATTAAAATTACTTTAAATGTGTTGAAATGAGAGAAAAAATGCTGTGTTTATACAGTGTATGCCAAAATACTTTGTTATTGATAATGTCAGGTCTTCTGGGATATAATACTGTATCATTGTGTGTGTTTCCCAATCTTCAAGGGTCAAGCTCAAATATAATTTAAGATTGTTGTTTGTTGGCCAACCACAACTGATGTCTGCATATTGTAACATGTTCAAACACCAAACAGTGTGTCAGAACAGAGGAACTGAGCATCCTAGATGTTCTGATTACTCTTCTTGGCTGTTCAGTTGCATCTCTGACAGTGGCTACTATTAACCGAAAATTAGTCATCAGTCCTTACAAACTCACTAACCTTCAGCATCTGGTTGCAAGGAGCAAGCAGGAAATCACTAAGCATTGTGTGTGAGAGAAAGAGAGAGGGAAAAAAACGAATTTGTAACCCCCAATCCCACCGACTAGGGGTTGTAGCAAGCAATAGAACCTAGTAATACATGTATTTGCTGTAAAATTGTACTGTCAGTTGTTACTAATAGGCACATTCCAGTTTCAACAGAAGAGCCAACTGAATTATTTGAATCCATAAATTTTGTTTTAATTTACTGACATCACTTATGAGTATGTTTCTTTCATTTGCATTGCTGCAGATTGGTGCAGATAAAACATGTGCTAGCTGCCATAGTGTGATTGTTCAATTGCCTGCTTTTATTACTTAATTTTACTATTTTTCTAGTACATTAAAGTGTTATACAATTAATGTGAGCTGTACTAAAACCTAACGAACTAACTAATTAATTCCATGCAGCAGAGTCCTTTCTCAGGAGCTAACATGTCCTTTAGGTAGTCAAGAAATTCCCCCCATTTTACAGAACCCAAAGATTCATTATTACATTCACAAGAACCCACCACCTGTCCTATTCTGAGCCTAATCAATCCAATCCACGCCTCCCAATCCCACTTGTTGAAGATACATTTTAATATTATCCTCCCATCTATGCCTAGGTCTTCCAAGTGGTCTTGAGTCTCCCCACCAAAACCCTGTTTGCACCTTCCCTGCCCCTCATATGTGCCACATGCCCTATCGATCTTATTCTTATTGTTTTGATCACCCAAGATATTTGGTAAGGAGTACAGAGCATGAAGCTCTTAATTATGTCATCTTCTCTACTCCCCTTCCACCTCGTCCCTCTTGGGCCCAAATATCTTTCTCACCTTCCTATTCTCAAACATCCTCAGCCTATGTTCCTCCCTCAATTCAAAAGACCAAGCTTCATACTCACACAAAACAAGAGGAAAAATTACAAGTCTGTATACCTTGATTTTATATTATTGAATAGAAAACTAGAAGACAAAAGATTCTGCACCGAATGATAGCAAGCATTCCCTGACTTAAGTATGCTGATTTGTTAGGGTTGGTCCCAAATATGTGAACTGTTCGTTCTTTCAAAAGGTTTATTACCTGTGTGTTGTGATTTTTTTCTGCATGCTGGTCTCGAGACATGACCATATACCTCAATTTCTGAGCATTTCCACCTAGACCAATCTTCTTACTAGCAACTACTAAGGCTTCTGTGTTTTTCTTTTTAGTATGTATGCTTCAACCCAATATATTAACATCATCAGCATAAACCAGCAGCTGACAGTACCACTCAAGCCCTCCTGGTTTGCCTGAACCTTCCTAATGGCATATTCTAAGGCAATGTTGAAAAACAATGGCAACAGAGCATCTCCTTGTTTTAAACAGGAAACATAGACAAATGTTTCATTCAGACACATTTTTATTAGCATTACCAGTTTCATAGGAGTACCAGACTCAATGAGAATATTATACAAGACCTCCCTCCTAACTGAACAATAAGCTTTCTTGAAGTCTATAAGTAGCTAATGCACTGCCTCATTTTATTCCTATTTTTTCTCAAGTATTTGATGAATGCAGAATATATGATCAGTAGTTGATCTGTTGCGTCAAAATCCACACTGATGATCCCCAATGATTTCCCCTGCATATGGTGTTAATCTTGACAGCAGAATGTTGGATAGAATTTTGCAATTGACAATTATTGCGATCTCTTTTATCACACTTCTTATAAATAGGTACGATGAACAACTTCCACTGTTCAGGCAATTCCTCCTTATTCCATACAGAACTAATAAGGTTACGTATCTCAAAATGAATTGTTTCACCCACTGCTTTAATCAGTTCTGTTTGGATTTGATCAGTACTTGTTGATTTGTGTCTTTTTCACTTTTCAAGAGCCATCTCAACCTCACATGCACTGTTAATGGAACATGCAGTTAAATTAGTACAACAGAAACTAAATGTCAATCACAATTTCAAAACCTAGTGGTGCATGTAATTGTTTTGTTTGTGATAGTGGTACATGAGAAAGAAAGGTTTAAAAAGTACTCTTCTCAGAAACTGACAATACATCAGTCAGAGCTACTTAAGCTGGAACAACATGCCAAACAGCAATTTGGCTGTTATGCACATGACTTGTATTCAATAGGTACCATGTTCTAGTCCTGGACGGGTATTCTGTAGCTAAATTCTATGTTACTACCTTACAACACATGCAGCTGCTTGCTCCCCAGTCCTTGTTCACTCACTATGCAGTCCTCTTCTCAAGCTCTTCCATGTTATTGTAACTCTGCAGATGATACATCAGTGTTAAATAATCTATGCACCTACTGTTAGTGCATCATATTGCAGACAGCTGATGATTGTGTTGACATAATTACAGCCTTCAATACATCTTGCACATCTCATTCAAAGTCTTATCATACACCACTATCCTGATTGAGAATTTAAATTGAATTTTCACCTCCATTATTACTTAAATGTGCATCTTCACATCTTTACCACCTTTCCACTTGTTACTATCAAGGCTGTATTGTGTGTTTACAAGCCCAGACCTCTCATTGCTTTCAAAGAAAGTAGTTAGAAGAGGCAGAAGTGATCAGAAGAAATAAAGTATTTCTGTCAGAGGCTAGATTATTTGCAAATCAACACCATACTAATATAGAGTTTGTTATCTGTTTAAAGAGCACCCCCACCTCCTCCAAATTAAATTCTTCCTACACTTGTAGCTACTGTGCCTATGTTATACTGCCTTTGCTTTTTGGCTTATTAAATTCACTGTGAATGAGAGTTGATTGGTGCACATTTTATCACACTGAAATAACTGATTGTTCATTTGTCAGCCAGCAGTCTCATTACACTTTCCATTTTTCTTTTAGCAAAATGAAAATTCCTCTGCTGTTTCTTGTCTTATTAATGCACAACATTCTTATTCTTGAGAAACTCAATTTCTGCTTTTTATTAACCACAAATTATAATACCAAGAAATGCAGCCAATGCTTATGTCAGTTATAAAATGTGTAGTATCACAATGGTAGACACATTTGATCTTACAAATTGTCAACAGTGTGTTTGTGTAGAACCAAATAATCTGTACACAGATACTTCTTTTCCCAGTCCCACAAATTACATGTATAGAATTCTGCTCAACTCTTTGTAGCTCATTGTGAATATTCCATGTTGGATAGCACGTGGAACAGTATTGAATGAATGAATTGAAAAGAGGAGAGTGGGGAAATTTTGAATTATGGAGGGGAAGGTCAGTGCATGAGAATCTCTGACTTCCCAAACATGTCAGGACTCCTTTGGTATATACACACACATTTTCCTTTGATGTTCCCCCATCTGCCATCAGTGTTGCTGTAAGCAGAATGTTGTCTCAGGATACAGCACTCTTTAGAATACAGTGAAACATGAAGCAATTAAAGGTAGGGCATTACATGTTCAGTGAGAGATTTCATGTTTACATATTGTCTTTATGTCAAAAAGTGTCCAAACAATTAACAAACTCCTGTCAAGTTGTTTCCACTGTAGTGTACATAATGCACTGTATGTATCTGCTTAGATTCAACTTTACATGAGCAAACTTCCAAATAACTGGGGACTGTTTGTTTAACCAAAACTGTTGCTGCTCTAGATGACCTGTATATGTCCCATTAACTATCCAGGTCACTAAACCCCCTGTGCCTCAGCGCTTTAAACACTTCTGCTGTTGATATATGTGGACCCTTTCTTGCAAGAGGTACTGTCATTTTAACGAATGAAACAGTAGATCTAAATTTATCTCACTGTTTGAATTTCCAATCAGTGGAAATTGTATTGGTAGATACAGAACCCTCATGTTCAGAACCCACCTCATCATTAGGTTTACAATTTCTTAAGAAGTACCATATTTCTCATCTATAAATATTATATCGGAAATATCTGCATGTACAATAAAGTCCTAGTGATAAAACTAGAAAGTTGTAATAAAAGTAAGTAAGAAAAATATGTCTGTATGTGTATATACGTATATCAATTGAAAAGTGGCCATTTATTCTAGACAAAGTATAAAAATAACACCTACTACACATCAAAGAACTGTGTTAAGATAATAAAATGTATTTCATATTGTCTAGTCTGTAAAGAATTCATATTGTGTGTGAAAGTACACAGTGACTGCACTTGTGCCTAACATCATCTGGCAGTTACTGAGTAACAATTAGTAAACACTTTATCCACTTGTACTTTCTCAGAACTATTGATCAGTTTGTATACATGAGAAAACCTCTCCTGGTCAGGTGACATTTAATCAAACACAGTTTCTCAGAATTAATTACAAAGTGTATAATAATTGCATTGTACCTTAAAGTAAATAGATGAGACTCAACATTACAATCTCATTATCATTCACCAGTATGCCTGAACAAAATGCATCTCTCAAGTCACATATTGGATTCCAGTACAATCAACATGCTACTGCCTTATTTTTGTTACACATGAATGAACAGCCAACTACTTGTAATTTGTTTCTTTTTGGGTAATTCCCCGGCATCTGAGTTCTAACTGCCAACATTTCGGAACTCACCGTCGGATCCATCTTCATAGGCAGATGAATGAAGTATGAAGATGGAACCGACTGTGAGTTCCGAAACGTCGGCAATTAGAACTCAGATGCCGGGGAATTACACAAAAATAAACAAATTACATTTAGAACACGGCGAAAACTTAAAAACAAGAGCCCACTACTTGTCTGTCACCTATGTTCTTGCATACTGTGGATATTCAACAGCCTACATAGTATTGGAAATCTGTTATTAAGTAGGCTCAGAAATTACTCTGTTATTTAGCAGATTTTATCTCACTCTTCATCTGCCTTTAAGCATCCACCCATCCATCCAGCCATCACGCAGAGATCTTGTGGAAGCAATATTCACTAAGATGTTAATCCTGAACAAACATTTGTAAGCCCAAAGGCATAATCCAGCTCAGAGTTCACGAACTGTATAAAAGCGATTTACATTATGTATGTATAAATTACGCACGCATGTATGTATACAAGAATGTATCTGTGTATATCCCTATACAACAAAACACATGCATTTGTAAAAATGGTTAAGAATATATATATATTATGTGTTTTGGGATAGCATAGTCAGCCTAATAACTGGGCTGGACGATCAGGGAAACAAAACTTAACTCTTCTCCAAAACGTCCAGACCAGCCCTGGAGCACACTGTGCCACCTATTCAATGAGTGCTGGGGTTGTTTCCCAGCGGTACTGGTGCCAAAGTGTGAAGTTGACCACTCACCTCCATCTAGTGCTGATGTTAATGAGGAGCTATACCTCTACTCCCTATATGTGCCATCATGTCATAGATATGAAGCATATATTTCTAATGCTTATTACTAATACAGATGGCAACACACTGTATGATACTACATTGCCAACCAAAAGCTATTTCATGCTCAAAAGAGACTTATCTTAAACCACCAGTGTGTTATCACTACCTACAATATGGTATATACAACGGTCACAGCTTTTCCCCTACACTGCATCTAATCTCTTTGGCCTTCTCTGACACCATTACACGCACAGTCTGCAGAGATGTGTTGTTTTATATGTTCACGAGCTGTCATATCACTCCCACAAGTGAGATTCTGGGAACAGGGTTTGAAGGACATGGAAAACCATTTCACTAACAAAAACTACATTATGCCAAAGTTGTTTTTATTATTTACTATACCTACAAGTACAAGTTCATGGCACAGGCACACAGATTGTCCCCAATCTCATATAAAATTCTCTCTTACATGTAAGGAATATAATGCTCAATCTTTCAACTTCTACTTTACCCATGTCATGTACAGTAAAACCTTGATTATACAGACCGATTTCACAGACTTCAGATTGTATGGACAATGTCTGATGGCATTCCCCCATCACATCAACTGCAACTGTAAATCACACTGCTCTGGTAACTCTTAACTTCCGTCTGCAATTCTGGTGAGACATCGTTCATACAAACTGACTTGTGTCCCAAAGCTTCTGTTTTAATTAACAGAGTGTTATATATGTTTCCAATGGCTTTAAGAAGACGTGACAAGAAAAAGGTCCACACAACAATCAGTATCTGTTAAATTCAAGATAAATGAGAAGTCGCAGGCTAGTACATAGCTGCTAAGAGCAGAGCTGAAGTTCCTTTGCTGAACAAACTGCGTCTGATATAAAGAAAAATAGACAAGGTAAAGCAATTCCCTCTTAAATTTGATTTTGAACCTTCTAAAAGTTAAAATACTGGTTAACTACAACAGAGATCAGACGATGTTCATGAGATTCAATTGCAGGTGGTTACTGAAAGGCTTAAAAGACAAATAGATGCTGCAATGTAATGGGTCACTGTATTGCTTCTGTAGGAGACAACATCTATAACTGGAAAACCTGTCATGCATTTCTGAAGGCTGATGTTAAGAGCAAAAAATTATTCAGAAACTATATACCATATATCAATCAGGACTGAGCTTAGGTGAGCTGTACAATGTAGATTAGAGCTTTATCTGAGTATACTCACACATTTAAACACAAGTAAGGAGAAATTATCATCTCTTGTGTGCCAACACAGATGGAAGTCATCAGCTGAAATATGTGGTGGTAGGCAAATCAAGATGGCCTTGTGTATTTAAGGTCATTATGAATTACCTCCATGTCCTGTATTTTAATTATACAAAAGTCTGCTGGTACTCACACAAAGCACCAATGAATGGTTTCATCTATCACTCTGATCCTGAAGTTAAGCAGTTTCATACTGCAGTTCTCAGCATCCATTCCACAGATGTGTAAGGTCTAAAGCTTCCAAACAATGTTCTGTCTCATCTTAATATCAAGATACTTAGCAGCTGTAATGTTAAGATCAAGTGCCGGACATTCCTCACAGTACATTTATAACAAGACTCTTGGACGAAGTGACAACTGTTCGGGAAATGTCTGATGATGAACTGGTGAATACCAAAAGGAAGGGGACATTGGATAATATCAGAAGTTACACCATTAACCCTGCCATTGTTAACTTGGCAAGGCATTAAAGAAGACAATCCCTGCTAATGGAAAGACAAAGCTCCTGTTTGACCTTGACTCATGGAGTATGAAAGTAACAGATTTCTGCAAGACTGCAGCGATGGCAGGAGAATATGGTGCTACAGAAGAAAATGTTGTACAATGGAATCTGGGTATCAGACACCTGATGAGGAGCTTAACCACAACATTTTGGCTGCTGGCTATGAAGAATAAGATGGTGAGAAAGAGAAGAAAGCAGAAACAACAAACATGCATGAACTCTCTTGTCAGAATGTGCTGGAAAAGGTTTCAAGCTTCATGACTGTCACAGTATAGAAGGAAATGGAGCCTTACTATCAGCACTTGAAGACACTTAGAGAGATTATAATTTGCAAGCAACAGCACATATTTACCCAGCAGTAACTGAGCATGTTCCTCAAGGCAGCATCTGCACCAGGATCAAAATTTATTAGAAAATTCAGGTTGCAAACTACCACAGCAAGTATCTGAGAGCAATTCAGATTTAATGGTGTTGTACAAATTAATTGTGATGAATTACAATAACTGTGTGTCACCATAAACAGTTTTCCATAACTTATGTCACTAATGTATCAATATACTTTTCACTTTGAACTTACAGACCAACACAGACAGCCCTTCCTCCCTTCAGTCCACAGTACTGAAGTTTTACAAGGTACACTACATACTCTGGCTCAGGGGAAAAGTATTATGTACTCCCAAATATATGCATCCACAAATACCAGTTTTTCAAATAAATACCACAATATATGCAAGTAATACCAAGCACAGATGTGATAAAATCCAAATGTTCAGTCCTGCCTTATGTGTGACTTAGTTTCAGAAGAAAACCAGTGTTTTAGCCACGTACTTCAGAAAAATGTGTACTCCTGTCACATAAATCACATCTGTGTCACATTACTGCCATTACAGAAATTCACAATCTTACCTGCAAGTCTACATTAAAAAACAGTTCTGCATAGCAACAAGCCATGTTGTTCAACAGACCTGTCTATCTGACTACATACCACATAACATAAGACTAATATTTATCCAAAGTGCTGATCAGCCTGACTGATTAATACTGAATAAAAATTTAGGATGATACACTGCACTGTTCACACAGCCCCATACTAAAACAGAAAAAATAAAAAGTTCCATAATCTTTACTTTGTTCTGTATATGTAAAGTTGCTGCAGCCACTGTGCCATCATGACTGCAACAAGATGTTCTTAACAAATATTGCACTCTTCACTACCTTGGGGAAAAGTTAAGTTTCCTTTATGATGCTACATTGTTTTCACATTATAAGGCAAAGGGACTAAGAGTTCCAGCACAAGCACCAAGTAAAACACAGTTAAACAAGACAGGAAAGCAATATTCCAATGTGGGGAACATATACATGTCCCAAATGCATTCTTTGACTTTAAACCCCTCACTGGTCTTATGTTTATTTACTATGCAAACACATCTGCTATCAATAAAACCAATCAACAGATAATTACACAGCATAGTTATAAAATATTTCCTCCTCCTCCTCCTCCCACACAAAATACAATAACATTAAACTGAATGATAATTATAACCATGACAAAACTTCAATGTGAGCTGAAAATACAAATTTGGTACAGGAAGTCCCTATTATTCATTTCTCCACATGTGAAGGCCACTATTTTGTATATCAAAAATACATAAAAATTCCCCACACTTCAAACATCACATCCATGGCTCATAAATTCTACAGCAGCAAATGTTTTCAAGTTGTTCCTCCAACTTATTAAAGAACTGCATTCAAAAATTCCCTGTACTTCTGAGGATTACATCCATGAAGCACAACCTTGCCACCACAATACAGTCCTAGCATCATATGTATCCACCATTTTCTCCAACTCCCCTGCTCATGACGCAAGCTCTTGCACACAATTTCTGAAGAACCAATAAGATGCAACTCTAGACATTAATGGCCATTATGATACTTGTCATTCCATCATCATCATTCATTACTCTTGTGGTGGTGGCAGTAGTGGCTGTGGTCATAGTGGTAGTAGTATTATGGAAGCACACACAATATGCATAAAATAAATACACAGTGCACCTTGTAAAACATTAGTTATGCATATAGCTGTAGCACATGACAGATTACTATCTGCTTTCATTGCCACTGTCATGTCGGTGATCATTACACAGTTTCAGTAACGTAATTATTGTAATTCAAGCCAACACATGCACACAGATGTAGTAGTGTTAATTAGTGTTATAATACTATTACATTAACCCCAAACTCCTACATATACATGTTTTGGGCCTCACTGGCCCATCATTAGTGAGCAATACCCATTGCATACAACAACTGCAGAGCACTGTAACACTAGTACACCTGTGTGCACTTGTTGGCTTGAATTGTAATAAATGAATTGTAATGCATGGAATGGGAAATGTAAAACAGTTGCAATAACTGCTGAAACATCATCTGTAAACAGTAAACATTTAATTAATAATTCATTTTCTGTAAATCCAATGGTCTGGGATTTAAATTGCAACAAGTGTAGGGGATATTTAACTTCTGCACTAATCCAGACCAGCTCTGAGGCGCACCCAGCCTCCTGTTCAGTGGGTACCTGGGGGTAAAGCGGCCAGGGCATGACGTTGACTGTTCCTCTCCATCTGATGCCAAGGTTAGGAATGTGTGCTGCTATACCTGTACTCCTCGTCTACGCCTTCCTGGTGTGGACAAGGAAAAACTTCAAATTGTTCAATGTCCGTAATTTTTAAATTAATAATTTACTGCTTACAATTTGTTACAGTCAAGTGTCAATGTCTGGTGTACTGATGTTTAGACAGAAGAATGATGTACTGCACCCACTCATGGCTGGAAAGGGGGGATATGCAGATGAAAATAATGTTTACAGTAATTTCAAAATACTTAACCACGCAGTACAATAAAATTGGCTTGATAATATAATGAGCTGGCAGGCCTGAGTAATGACATTTTGTGAAAACATTTAGTTAATGTTTATTTACAAAAGGGACTGCACACACTAAACCATCAGCCATTAACCCATATTCATGTTACTTACCATGGGCAGAAATTCTCTAATGAAAGGGCACATGCTTGTGGCACGTTTCCAATCCCATGGACAACAAGAATTCCATCCATCATCACCTTTGTTGTCACCAACAACATAAACGTTAATGACGCTGCTACCACTACCACCACCACCACCACCATCCCCGAAATTTAAGACTCATGATGCGACTGTGTGTTACCTGGAGGGGGTTACAAGTTAGGAAGCACTGATCAATCATTATGGAGCAATAATGGAATGAAAATTGTCATGGGAATACCAAAAGAACTTGGAGAAAAATGTGCTAGTAGCATTTTATCCACCACGAATTTCATATAGAGTCACACAGGATTGAATTTAAGACTCTGCAGATGACTGTTTGAGGTAAATGGCACGGACACATCACTGTCATTTTGTCATCATCACCATCACTGTTGTATTTTCTATCCATTACCGTGTGTACAAGGATAGTGTACCATCATCATCATCACCATCATCAATTTTTAAATACATCACATGGAACACCAGTTTCAATATACTGCACACACATCATTCTAGTACATACTGAAACCCTTCCTGTCTTACCTCAGTGATTTATATTACTTTAGATATTTGTTACATTTCTGAACAATTAAGTTGTGTACCCAAAGAGTTCAAAGTTGTGATCTTTTCCTTAGAGCTCTTGTGTCATTACAAAGGCAAAGTAGAAACTGCAGATAACAAGGTTGAGACTATTAATAGAATCAGAAGGGAAACTTCTGACATGGCACCTTTCTTGTAGTTTATATGATGACTGGTAGATGGCTCTCACACTAATCAGTTATTGAAGGTAACAGTTCAGAATACATGTACAAAAAAAAAACAAAACAACAACAGAATAAAGTGTACGACTACTCAAAAATTAATAAAATTACATTATAATAAAAAACAGTA
>Ga0123355_10011991_pt1 | contig 13400 bp, 6 predicted proteins | sample TergutEmb28metaG_3_FD_89872 | JGI IMG/M metagenome (GOLD analysis project Ga0123355, IMG submission 89872) | Embiratermes neotenicus P1 segment gut microbial communities from Petit-Saut dam, French Guiana - Emb289 P1 | ecosystem: Host-associated > Arthropoda: Insects > Digestive system > Gut ...
CCGACGTTTCGAAGGATCGTGGTGTCTTCAACTTCATGGGAAAAACAGTCCAAGAATCCTCGCCAGCACCGCCATGACACCCCAACATTTCGCATTTTAAAGGGCTTTAATGCTAAACGAAATTACCCAATAGGGCTCTACAGTATTTTTCCACATTGTGTCATAAAGGGAACGATTTTTAGAAAAAAGAATTGTTTAAACATGACATGTGTGTTTTGATTTTCTCTACAACTTGTGGCTAAAACATTTTTCATTCTAAGAAGAATTCATCGAGATGCTATCACAAATGCATATTGGTCTTTATGTAAAGTACCTGTTATTCGTGTCATATTTTAATGAAACGTGAGTTTTCTCGATATATTTTCGAAAAATGTAGGATTTCTATGGCTAAAGCTGCATTCAACAGCAAGAGAGCTCTTTTTACTGGCACATTGGACTTGGATTTGAGGAAGAAGCTAGTAAAGTGCTACATTTGGAGCATAGCTTTATATGGTACTGGAACTTGGACGCTTCGGGCAGTAGATCAGAAACACCTGGAAAGTTTTGAAATCTGCTGGAGAAGGTTGGAAAAGATAAGTTGCACCGATCATGTGAGAGATGAAGAAGTAAAACTTAAGAGTCAAGGAGCAGAGGAATATCCTACATGAAATAAGTAAACGGAAGGCTAACTGGATTGGTCACATTTTGCGTAGAAACTGCCTTCTACAACGGGTTATTGAAAGAAGGATAAAAGGGGGGATAGAAGTGACAGGAAGGCGAGGAAGAAGACGTAGGAAGCTTCTGGATGACCTTAAGGAAAGGAGAGGATACTCACAATTGAAGGAGGAAGCTCTAGATCGCACTATGTGGAGAGCTCGATTTGGAAGAGGCTTTGCACCTGTCGTAAGAGACTACTGAATGAATAAATGAATGAATTTTCGAAAAATGATGAATAGCCAAATTTCACGAAAAGCCTCCAGTCGGAGCCGCGTTGTTCTACGCGGACGGACAGACAACCATAGCGAAGCTGACAGTCGCTTTTCGCAATTTTGCGAACACGCCTAACAGTGTTTAAACATCTGTAATGTAAATATTTGAGCACTTGAACTAGATTTGTTGGGTTTGGGGTGGGTTTGGGGAGTGTGTGGATGGCAACAGTGCAGCGAGGCTGTGACACAGTGGACCGAACTGCGTGGTATCTGGTATGCCGCGACAGCACTCAGTTGAACTGCACAGAGCGAGGATCCAGATGACGTCAGCGAAGTCAAGCTTGGCATGTACGCAACAGCCACGTTCGATTATTAGAGACTTTTGTGGGTGTCAATTGCGTGACATTTGTTGCAAAATTTTTGGCAGACTGCGCTGCCCTTAACGCAAGAAATGGGACATTACAGTGACGTTATGTCTCTTGCGTCTTCGTTCGCTTTCATCGTCAGCTGCTGCTAATCGCTTTCAGCGCTTTGCTTGATCGTACATAGCAACTGCAGACACGTAAACACGACGGATCTTGTTCCCTTTGTTTCAATTCAGAGCTGGACGCCACAGTTTAGTGTGACATGCATGTGGATCGTGTTAAACTGACGAATGACATTTTTTATTCTCGTTTCTCGTAGGTTGGTATGATTTTTTTTACTGTTAACACTGTGTACACTGAAGCAGGATGTACAAACTTTGCCGAAGCCTAAGTGTCATCTCCAAATTCTTGGCGCCAAAGTGTGTCACCAAGATAGTTCCATACTGAGTACCCACAATTCTGGGGTGACCTGTGCATCTGACAGTTACCTGTCGCTGTATGGTCGGTGCATGTGAACTAACACACATTTTTGTATGCAGCAATTGGGGGGGTGGGGGGGGGGGTCAGGGGGGGTTGGGTAATTATACAAAGATATGCGCAACCGTATAAAATTTATTCGCCCTAGCGACCAGGCGCCCGGGATTTGTGTACCCCAGACCTAATGTTGGGATTTAGTCCCCAATTAATGGAGACGAATTTTCGACATTTGTCAAATTGCGCTTCATGGTGGCGATCTTTTATTGACTTCATATCGTGAATCTTATGATGTGTTTGTATGTTCGCCCTCTTGTAACCGCTGAAGCCCGAGTATTATCCATGATTAGTCCACGTGGAATTTTTGGTGGGCGGTGTGGTGCTAGGACAGGTTTCTGTTCCAGTGGGTCTGCGGCCGTCCCTCGTCAGTTGTCATTTTGCCATTGCGTCACGTTTATTTTTCTATCATCCGACTGACGATCGGTGGACCCCTTTTGGGCCGCAGTTCCAACAGTCTTACCTCACGACAAGAAATAAACAGTCATTCGTTGAGTAAGTCAGCACGGTTTATTTAATAGCCCTTTTGCTGCCGCAGCTGAACCGCTAGAATACGGCGGGTTGCCTATATCGCACGGTTCGCCCTCGTTAAGCCACAGCTTAAGCGTCCTGTTCCGACCAACCGGACGCAGGAGACTGACAGGCCCTGCAATGGCTTAGGCGAGTAGTCGCCGGCCTTTCACCGCGGAGGCTCGGCTTCGATCTCAGGCCAGTCTGGAGTGTTTGTGGTGGACGAAGTGGCACTGGGGAAGGTGTTTTTATGAGCACTTCAGTTTTCCCCTGTCTATCATTCCACCAGTGCTCCAGCGTGATGCCACCAGTGCTCCCTACACATTCGTTCGTTCGTTCATTCGTCACCGACGGTATAAAATCTTAGCTGTTGTCATTAAATAATGTTGAAAAGGAATGGGACTGGGTTGGATCGCGGTGTATCTAAGGAATGGATAATGCAGTTTGTTTAGGAATGGGTTTGATCGCGGTGTGTCTAGGAAATGGACAATGCAGTTTGTTCACTCAATTTGTATGGAGCACAACGCATGTCTCGTTGGTTGTATTCTGCCACTGTTTCTCGATCAGAGCGCAGTAATTCAGTAATTCGTCGGGGTTTGAAGCGTCGCTCTGACTGTGGGACTAACACTGCTGACAGTAGCTGTGGGCGTGCTTTATAAATGTACATGTATATTGTGCACCATATCCATTGGAAAGTTGCAGTGTGTACTGTGCTGTATAATTCTATCTGTATTAGCAAATGAATAGTTAATGGGGATTGTGATCCAAATATTGAATTGCGCTGCATATTTACGGACGCCATGAAAACCGAAGGTTAGGCTGTCTCGCTGCTGGTCTGTGTCCTCGGCCAGATGATAGCCTCTCAATTATGGACGGACTGTTTTAACTCTTCGTAGCCCATTGGTTACTTTATGTGCCACCAGGTTTAACATTCATAAATTCTACGTTCTGCCCACACAGTGTATTTGTGTGTTTTGTGTGGATCTGAGAGCCAAGAGCGATTATTTCCCTATACAGCATTAGCCGACTGGTTTTTATAACCGAAACGGAGTGTTTAGTGTGCGATACGGACTGAATGTTTATATATAATTCTTTATATATAACCCTCTAAAGCCCTGAGATTACTACATGTACCACCAGTTTGACATTCAAAAATCCTACGTTCTGCCCACACAGTGTATTTGTGTGGTTTGTATGGATCTGAGAACACAGCGATTTTATCACTATACTGCATGAACCTGTTAGGACTAGTGTATATTGAGGTGGGTGGGGCATGTGGTAGGTGTGCGTACAGGGGGTTGGTGGGGTAACTGACGGGAAGAGACCACTTAGAAGACCTAGGTGTAGATGGGAGCAAAATATTAAAATTAATCTTCCAGAGATGGGATGGGAGGGGAGCGCTCTCTGGATTGATCTGGCTGAGGAGAGGGCTCTTTTGAAAGCGGTATTGAACCATCGGGTTTCATAAAACGCGGAAAATTTCTTGACTGACTGACAAACTGTTAGCTTCTCAAGAAGGACTCTGCAGCTTGGAGTTGTTTATTTAGTTACCGTGAACCAGATGGCTCTTATAACCGACACCGACTGCCTGTGCTCGCGGTGCGAACTAAATATATATGCATTAGGCGGTCTGTCACCATGGAGGCCCGGGTTCGATCCCTGCTCAATCCATGTGAGATGAGTGGTGCAAAAGTAGCACTGCCACAGGTTTTTCTCCCAGTACTTCTGTTTTCCCCTGTCAGTGTCATTCCACCAGTGCTCCACACTCATCTTCATCTACATGTTGCTCTTACCATACAGACGGAGTACTTCGGTTTTCCCTGTCACCATCATTCCACCAATGTTCCTTAGGACCCTTTATCTACATTTGCTCTTGACAGAACAACTGGCGAAGCTGACGGACCTTGAAACTAAGTGCTGCTGTTTCGGAACTCGGGCAGTGTTGGGTAGCTGTGAATACCTTCACTGTCTTTCGTATTTAAAAGCTTAACTGAGCGAGAGGCTGGCTTGTTACAGAGTTGCGAGACACATGAGTTACCGTTAACTCGTGGTTTTCATGTTCACATAGCGCTGGGGTTATAGTTAAGTAATTCTATTAAATCTAGAACAGGTTGGAGTGTATGTACTTGTCTAACACAACTATGTGATGGTAGATATATGTATAGCAATTCTATACATGTATCTACCATCATATAAAGTTGTGTTAGACAAGTACTACACTCCAATCTTGTTTATTTATGAACACGACGAGGATGACGAACCTTATGATTAAATCTAGAACAGTTTCACCCAGATATATATAGAGTTGGTATTGAAGTAACAGCGTCTTCAAAAACGAAAAGCCTCGTTGTGCATTTTAACCGAATTTACGTCGCGTCTGTCCTCCAATCTCCGGAAGTACTTAGGTCGCCTCTTCAGTCCGAGTTACGAGCAACATCGATTCGTCAGTGCAGACGTGGGCGACAGTTCGCACGTTTTATTTTTGTGGCAGCTTTCTGCTTCCTCTGGCTCAGACGTGGAAAGAAATGATGTGTCCTGACTTCTTTGGCATAGATTGGCGAGAGGTTCCGGAGAGGAAATGTGAGTGACGAGTGCTCTGCTGAGGACAGGTGACAAGTGGGCTTGACTTATAAATCGGCAGAGGAAATTTGTGCATCTGCACTGTATCATCGCGGACCCTGAGGTTTTAGCGGTGGTTCCCGATTCCGGTCTAGGATGTGACGTCACGTCGCTGGATGAGTGGTTATGGACGTTTCGAAAGAACTTATTGCCTTTATTTCTCAGGGGCTTGGTGGACCAGGATTATTCTTCGCGGGTTACATAGGTTCACCCTTGAGAATTGAGACATTTCGTTCCTTCGAAATGTTGAAAATTACCCAGCGACTCAGATTCTCCTCCCAGAACAGCGGGATCATCAGTTGTGAGTTTCCTTGGATATTGGAGATGTTTGTACTGCGGTTGTTGTATCTCATACTTTGTTCATTTTGTCAGCTTGATCGCACACATTTTGCGACCTCTGCGTGAATATAAGCGTCGTAATCGCTTACGATGTCTGACGTACCCGCGAATGTGGAAAAATTGGCTGCCCTCGCAACGAATGGCTTAGGTAAGATGCAATCGGCTGGAAAGCCTGTTACCTACTGCACGCGTGACTAACTGGAGATTGATGAGGCTATTGTTTGTTATTTATGAACAGTGTTTCGGTTTGCGTTAGTTGATGTTTGTTGCCAGTGTTTGACTTACGTAACGGCGTTTTTTTTAGCAAGGAAGTTGACATTAATTGAATTGGCGATTGCGTGTAGGCAGTGCTGTCCCAGGGTCCGTGTTTTAAGGAGAGTTCTTAGTAAGATCGCATGGGTAGGTACGTCACCAATGAGAGTATAAAGCGAGCGTAATAGAAGTCTTGAGGAAGACGTCTCTGAACTCGAAGACCAAAAGCCTTCAACTCTAAACTTCAAGGGTAGTATAGAATTGTGTGTAATGTGCGTTACGAATGTCTGGTAGCGCTGTACGACAGGGCGTAAAGTGATTGAAAGTGTTGTCGAATCGAGATGTTTTGCACGGTGCCACCTTCAGCAGTCTGTCACAGAAAGATGTGACATTGTTGAGCCATTCTGACGCTGTACACACCGTGCACCGTGTGTCACGACATTTTTATTATCCAACAATTAATACGCACTTTTTTGTAACCTAATTTTTTTTAACTCCGACGTGTTGAGGCGTCTGTCTACACCATCTGCAGGGAGCTCTCCACTGTTTTTTTACAGCACATCAAAATTACATAGCACTTATTGGTTCTAAGATTACAGTTTTTGCAAATAATTCACACTTTTTAATACCAGTTGCGGTCTCTACGCTGGTGTATATTAAAATATTTAAATGATTAAAATGATTAATGAATCGTTTAATCAATTAATCGTTCAGTATTTAATGTAGCACTTAGTCATTTTAAATGAGAAATTAATAATTTAAATATGCCAGTATACGCCGGTGTAGAGACCTCAGCTGGCATGAAAACGTGTAAATTCTTTGCAAAAACTGTAATCTTAGAATCAGTAAGTGCTTACATAATTTTGGTGTGTTGCAAAAAATCGAGAACTCCCTGAGGATGGCGTAGAAAAACGCCGAAACGCGTCCGAGTTAAAAAAAATTGATTATCTTACAAAAAAGTGAGCATTGATTGTTGGTTAATAGAAAGCGAAGTGTTGAGCCTTGTTCCCACGACCGCCAACTTCGACAATCATTTGTCACTGAGAGATACTTACCATGTCGTGGGAACGGTGCACTATCTTATATATCGGCCACCTCTCCGTTTCCAAACAACTGCCAGTAGATGTGACTTTGGTCAAAAGAATTACTACCAGTGTCTGCTTGTCGAGTCGGCCGTGTTGTTCGGATTACTAATGTTCGCCACATAAAGCAGCTGTGGGTACAGGATGACAGCTATCCACAGTGTGCAGTAACGGGAACAGTACGAATTTGCGATTATGTTTGCGCGCTGTCACCATATCAGATTTCACACACCGGGTAACAATGGTGATCGATTTTGTGCGGAAAAGTTGAGACTTGTATCGCTTTAGACGAACTAATATTGATTTTGTTGGTAGTGACTTGACATGGACTAATCGTGTAAGGCCTCGGTAGTTGGTTCAGGAGTCCACATACACGAGGGTGGACACGGAAATAGCTTAATTTCGTTTTTTGTAGGGAGTAAGAGGCGTCCGAAAGATATTGTAGTCTTCTGTGACGAGGACTGTGACTTTTATGTTCAGTAAATGTGGGCCTGGGCGGAGCCGGGAGAACTTCAGCCGATGTAGTGACTAGGCCACGGCAGGACGGTCAGGGGATTGAATGCCGGCAGGGACAAGATAGGTTTCTCTTCGCCAAAGCGTCAAGAACAACTCTGGAGCATAGCCAGCCAACTGTCCGTTGGTTAGTGGTGTTCATTTGCCGGAGGAAAAACGGCCGAAGCTGACCACTCACCTCCATTTAGTGCTGTGCTGAAGAATAAGTGGATATACCTCTTCCCCCCGGATATGTTTTCGTGGTCTGGCCGGGCACAGTCTTCTGAAATGCGCATAGAGTTTTGATAAACTGTACTTGGATCGTGTTTTGCTGCCAGGACAGTTCAGTTTTCACGTGTGAAGAGCATCGGCAGTGGCACTCGGAATCCTGGGGTATGCTATAGGCATCGCGCGTGTCGACGGTTTGCTGTCTTGTCTGCACCGGGTGGTCAAACATACTTTCTTCCGCACACATTGAGCTGTATTTGACGAACCTTACAAATATTGGCCTTACATTCTTTCTTGTTAGGTGCCTACCTTCTGGCGATGGAACAGCTCGCAGCTGTCAGTTAAACGTTTGTATTCATTGTTTCGGTTTCCCTATATTTTATTTGTAAGCGACTTTGATTTGTTAAGTTTGACTGAAATATACTTTACGATAATTCGCATAAAGCAAACAGTATCATAATTCTAAATGTTCTTATTTCGAGACCAATTCTTTCTGCTTTTTTCTTTTAATTGTGTCATAAGACTGTGAAAGCTGACTTGTTGGAATTGATTTTTACGCCTTTTGAGCCTATGTTTGGGCCACATATGACTTGAAGTGCTGTTATATGGCCTTAGGACTGTTGGTGCATGGCAGTTCGAGTTTTTTCCCGCAGATGGCGCGTTTGTTTACTGTCATGTAAACTAACTTTTAGCCATCTTAGGTACCTTGTTTAACAGGCGCCATCCCGTTGTGCTTTAGTACGAACTAAAAGGTCGTTCAGTCAGAAACACAACAGTATATTGATATCAGTAATTAACCAACTTGATGCACAAAAATTTTGTGCATCATGTTGGTTAATTACTGAGATCAATATTGTAAAATTTGCTACATATTTCGGTTACAAGTAATCATCATTAGGCAGACATTTCAGTACATGCACTGAAATGTCTGCCTGATGATGGTTACTTGTGGCAAACTTTACAATATTGAGTATATTGTTGTGTTTTTGACTGAACTAATTTTCATTTAAGCACCTTGATTTTCTTGCAGTTGTGACTGATATAAAGTGCATCCTTATAGCGCTCATGGCAGTACAAGTCTATTGTAAATACAAGCAGCCCTTCTGCAGCTTACATCCGTTCGGCAGTCGCACGCGTTTCGACACCTAATTCGCGTCACGAATCATGGTCTGCCCTACCCTAATTGCATGTTTTTAGCAGTCTTGTATCTGCATCACCAGTGTTAGGCCTTTTTTGGAAATGCCAAACAAGGATTGAAACTGATAATGTAGAGGTGTTGAAAGGCTGGTGAACTTGGTATGAGTGTTGTCATATTAAAACCCTTGGACATGCTAACCCTAAAACCAAATTGCAATTTCGTGTGTGAAATAAATTTGTATGTTTATTGAACGTAACCAGACAGGCAATGTACGTGTGACATAACATTGAGGCGCGTTCGTGCAATCATTGTTGCAGTGGAAAGGCAATAAGTATTACAAATTCTGAGTGTGTTTCTATAGATTTGGGTATCTAGCGTGCAATGCGCATGTGCCATATTGTCATGTGGCCTGCCCCGCTCTACAATATTTTTCCACATTATGTCATAAACAGCACGATTTTTGAAAATGTATTGAGTATAAACCGTGTGTTTTGATTTGTCTACAACTTTTGTCTGAAACATTTCTCAGTCTAAGAAGAAATGAGCGAGATATGATAAAAATGCATATCGGTCTTCGTGTACAGTACCGTTATTACGGTCAGATTTTAATGAAACTTGAATTTTACCTGCATGTTTTCGAAAATTACTCAAATATAAAATATCATGAACATCCATGTAGTGGTAGCCGAGTGGTTCCATACGGACGGACGGACGGTCAGACGTGACGAAGCTAATAGTCGCTTTCCGCAATTTTGCGAACGATTCTAAAAAGAAATGTATTGCAACTTTAAAATAGGTAATGAATAGCAGCAGTGCAGTAGTAATAGTAGTAGTAGTAGTAGTAGTAATTGTAACATGCATGATTGAAGGCTTCCGCCCCGATGTAGATGAGATGTGCGATCTTCTGGGATATTAGGCAGTAAAGTGATAATTGACTACCGACGTTTTGGGACCGACATGTCCCGAAACGTCGGTACGGAATTACCACTTTACGCTGCGTAATATTCTAGAAGAGCGTAGATCTCTATGGTATGTTTAACATGTTTGTAATTGCAGTCTGTGACATGTGCATGGAATTCCTTGCTAATCATAGTTATTACCGTAGTTCAGTCAAGTCCCTTAACCGGAAGTTCGATTTATATTATCCCACTATGAGTAGACATATGCTGTAAAGGATGCCCAGTAATCGTGCTGTAGTTGCTGCATCGGACAGGTATATCGCTGCTCACACATCTCTGCTATCTGTCAGCGCAGCGCGCGTCTGTGGAAGTAAAGTTGTAATTTATTTGTGTCCAGACGGTTACTTCTAAGTGCTTACCGTCAGACAATTGTAATGTGACGATATTCTGAGAGGTGACGCCGCTTCACTTCAACTCTGTCAGTGGTTTCATTACGCTCCTGAAACGTATGCACTTTTCTACCTGTACACTGTAATGTATCTTCCTATAATGCATTTGTGTGTGCTTGCTTGCATGCATCGCATTTTTAAAGGCTAAAATTAAAATTAAAAATCAAGAAGAATGAGACGAGTGGGACATGTAGCACGAATGTGGGAGGGGAGAAGTATATACAGGGTTTCGTTGGGGAAACCTGAGGGAAAGAGACCACTTTGAAGACCCGGGCGTAGATGGTACGATAATATTAAGATGGATCTTCAAGAAGTGGAATGGGGGGAATGGACTGGATTGATCAGGCTCAGGATAGGGACGGGTGGCAGACACGTTTGAATGCTGTAGTGAATCTTCGGGTTACACAAAGCGCGGGGAATTTCTTGACTAGCTGAGAACAGGTCAGCTTCTCAAGAAGGACTCTGCTGCATGGAGTAAGTAAGTAAGTAAGTAAGTTAAATTAACTAGGTTAGGTTTGAAAATGTAGTCTGTGCCGCGCAGTAAACACACTCCGTTTCGGTTATAAAAACCAGTCATTTAACGCTGTATAGGGAAATGAATAATTGTCTATTCTGAGATCCACACAAAACGCATAAATACACTGTGTGGGCAGAACGTAGAATTTGTGAATGTTAAACCTAGTGGTACATATCGTAACCACTGGGCTTACAGTGCAAGTCAGTTTACACTCCGAAGTTTCGTTTTATCATGTTCGGGCCACGTGTTTGTTATTGTCTGTAGTCGCGAATGTGGGACGAAAATTGCGGTAAAGCCACATTAAATTGCTGTGTCAGTGACTGTACGTGTTTATGACAATTATCAAAGCTCAGAACGTTCTATAACTGACAGTAATACAGCGCTCGAGAGAGCTGTCGTACCGACAGTCTAGATTGTGCACTGGAGTCGAACTAAATCACAGGCGCATGCTCTAGCGTCCGAACAGAAGCAAACTGGGTGCTGCTTCAGCATGGTGGATTATGGGAGAGACGAAGGGGAGACACGTATGGGGAAAGGAGGTACGAAACGAACGAAGAGATGAGAACGCTATGAGGAATTTCAGGGTGCGTACAGCAACGTAAGGTTGAGAGGCAAAAGCAGAGAGAGAAAGAGACAGTTCGACCGGACTGGGTGAAAGAAATAAGTGGAATGGAAATAAGTTGAATTTGGTGGAATAAAAAAAGGGTGGGGGAAAGATGATTAGATACGGCAAGCAGTAGCTGATGGGCGAATTTCTTTAGCAGAGCGCTCTCAACACTCGATTTTGGGTTTGAGTCTGTGTCAGGTCTTCGTGTGCAGCGGCTGCTGGCCGCGACTCCTTCCCTCCGCTGTCTGATTGTGTGTTGTCAGTGTGGTGAACGTGTCGCCCTTGGTGCACGACTTGGACACGGCTGGTGTACTTATGCTTCGCTTCCACCGACTGGCAGTCACAGAGAAGTTAAATTGCACGGTGACGATTGAACATAAACGTCTTTTATTAACACTTAATACAATCTCTGTGTGTTTGCGTGTCACAAAACGAGAAATTTAATCCTGGCGGAAGCGTTTGTGATTTTCTGTTATTTTGAATTTTTACGAATGATTTGTACTGTGTAACCTAGGTATGTTGTGGACTTTAAGGAAGTGTTTTAAGCGTGTGTTTCAGGGACTGTGAACTCTGTATGGGGACTTCCTATTATGATTTACAGTTTTACATATATGTGGCTTTAGTATAAAAATCGTGAATGTGGGGATTTATGTGGAGGGCCGTTCGCATCTGCGTGTGACGTGTTGTTAGACAGTTCCGCCGGCCGTTCTGACATTGTCAACTGTCCCACCAATCAGCGCTATGTTGACCCACAGTCACAGCGATGGAGAGTTTCCGATATATTCTCAAGGTAAAAAGCATGTTCTGTGTTACTGCTGTGGTGGCATGATCAAATGTGCTCTTGGAATGGTTAAATTAATAGGCACTTGTGAATGTAAGGGACGCAGTGTCTTAGCTGAACCTTTCCACGTTAGAGTAGGAATTGTCGGAAGGTCTGTCCTTGGTTCTTCTTTTTTGTGCGCGTCGGTGATTGGCGTAATAGGGGGTAAATACAGTGTAGAGCCGTCAAGAGGCTTGATGTTGAGTGCTGGGGGTTTAATTGGTGGGTCGGGGATATTTTTATTTCTATTGGCGCAACAGCCCCCAGTGGGCCAGGACCTCCTCATTCACGAGGTCTCCAGATCACACACAACGACGCACCACAGTCAGTGGGACTGCTCTGGACGAGTGATCAGCTCGTCGCAGAGACCTGAACCTGACAACACACAATACTCACATCAGACCTACATCCATGCCCCTGGTGGGATTCGAAACCACAATCTCAGTAGGCGAGCGGCCACAGACCTACGCCTTAGACCGCGCGGCCGCTGGTACCGGCGTCGGGGATATTGGTTTATCTAATTACTTATAACTTGATAAATAAAATATTGCTCTCATTGCAAGATGTGGACAATTTACATATATACGTATATGTGAATATATATAGGTCTCTCGCACAGAACTCACCAAAGGACGAGACACTTGAAGTTTCTCGTAGCTGGAAGTATAATGAGCCCTGTAAGTTTGCAAGTATATGTAAACAAGTGTGTTTGGCTGCCGTACATATTGGTAACAGTAATGGCGTGAACATCAAAATGTCGTTGGGCGTTACGTGTTAGGTCCGTAGTAGGAAGCACGGAATAGAGATCGGTATAGTTTCCTGTTAACATAGAAATTCAGCAACCCTCGTCTGGGATCGTTACTGATGGAAGGGTTCACAGAACTTGCGTGTATGACGCACCTTAGATTAGCGGGTGTTTCAATGAAGACCCAGACCGCTGAGCATTGCTCAGGTCCTGGACGGAATTCGTGCTGGACACTGACGCACCAGGCAATTGGTCCGGTATGCCCCGCTGCTTTTTAGATGTTAGAGATAGTATTGTAACTGTGTGTGGACCGGGACAGCTCAGTCGGAGCAACGAGAGCCTACGGGCTGGACAGTTATGGGTTCGGACCCCGGTGGGGGCAAGAGGATTTTCTTGTCTCCATACCGGCCCTGGGCCCCACCCAGCATCCCGTACAACCGGTACCGCGTCTCTTTCCCTGGGATGTGGCGGCCGGAGTGTGACGTTGACCACCTACCTAATTCAGCTCCGAAGGTAAAGAAAGAGCACAGCTATACCTGCACAGTCTCCTCTGTGCCTCCAGTGATATGTTACGGGGTGACCTTTACCTTTAGTATAATTGTGTAGTCTGGTGCAGGTTTCGGTATCGGCTAATACCTGAAATATGACGCCATTGTTTGCAGTATTGGCGTTGCATGTTCCATATCAGTCAAAATGCGTTTGCGGGATTCGAGATTCTTAGAGCAATGTTGCTGAATATTCAAGTGCTTTAATCCTTTGACGCCTAACGACCCCTCTAGTGGTCGTACCGCACCGCTAACCTCTAAACGTTGCATTTTATATATTTATTCAACAAATATAGGTACTGAATATTTTAAACACGGTATATACTCTCCGTTTTTTTTCTCTTCAAAATGCAG
>Ga0123355_10011992_pt1 | contig 13400 bp, 7 predicted proteins | sample TergutEmb28metaG_3_FD_89872 | JGI IMG/M metagenome (GOLD analysis project Ga0123355, IMG submission 89872) | Embiratermes neotenicus P1 segment gut microbial communities from Petit-Saut dam, French Guiana - Emb289 P1 | ecosystem: Host-associated > Arthropoda: Insects > Digestive system > Gut ...
GGCGATGGAACTACAATAGATCGTCACACTCCAATGCAAGTGCCAAACCTTACAAACGTGACTGCAATTTTGTGTGTGGGCTTTGTACTCCGAAGTGACGGAACAGTATGGGCATGGGGAAATAATTTCTATGGTACGCTAGGCGATGGAACTACAATAAATCGCACTACACCAGTGCGAGTGCAAAACATTACAAATGTGACAGAACTTGTAAGTGGTGGTATAAGCACTTTCGCACTCCAAAACGACGGTACGGTATGGGCTTGGGGAAGTAATACTGGAGAAAAATTTTCTGGTGGGCAATTAGGCGATGGTACTACAATAAATAGACTAGCTCCTGTTCGAGTTGGCAATGCACCAACAATTACAAGTGCAAATAGTGTAAGTGTGCCATACGGAGTAGGCGGAACTTTTCAAGTTACAGCAACAGGTTTCCCGACGATTACATTTGATATAAATGCACCAGCAGGCATAACTATTAATCGAACAACTGGAGTTGTTACAATACCGTCAACTGTAACCACAGGGAGTTTCCCGATATCCATATTTGCGTTAAATGCACATGGTACTGTACGACAAGATTTTACAGTGACAGTAATGCCAACGCCTATATACATAGTTCATGCTCGTAATGGGAGGAATGTTAACTTCAATAACCCACTGGGGTGGTATCTATCGAATCGTTCATCAACGATGTATTGTACAACAATCGCTTTAATGGCCGCAGCGTTTTCAGATGCAGTTTATAATGAAAATCTTATAAGAAGTTCACTAAGAAATCATGGATTTGGAGATAATATTTCTACAAGAAATATTATGAGTTCTTTTTATGCTGTAGCACATAAAAATGTAGCAGATACAGATAGAGTTGTAGCGATAATTATACGAGGGACTTATCCGAAAACAGCGTTTTTTGACAATCTTGATACGAATGTCGTTTCAAGAGGTTTTCATCGCTACTTTTACAATGTCGCTCATGATATCCTTTCACTACTAGATAGAGAACTTGGAGCAGGCTGGCCCCTTTGTAACAACACGAGATATTTCATAACAGGTCACAGCCAAGGCGGAGCGGTTGCTAATATCATCGCAGCAGAGCTGGAAAATTTACGCGTAAATCGAAATCGTGTTTTCACATATACATTTGCCACTCCTAGGGTTGCTCGTGCAAGTAGTAATCCACGGTCAAATTGGGGCGAAAGGTATACTAACATTTTTAATATATTGAATAGTAACGATAATATTACTAGTGTTCCTACAGAAAGCCCATTTAGCCAGCACAATCTAACGGGGGGGATATTTGGAAGCAGACATTTTTGGTATAGATTTGGACATGATGTGTGGTTTGCATGTGATTCTTCTATTAGAGTTGGTGGAACGGTTGCTCAAATTATGAGAGGTGATAGGCATGCAATGGGAACTTATCTTAATTTTATACAAGAGAATAGAACACCCACTTGGAATGCGGCACATGTCGCAAGGATTGTAAGAGCTAACAGTCCAATCGACATTACGATAATTGATAACTACTATAATGTTGTCGGAACGATAATAAACGGCGCTGCTTGGCATAATGAGGACTTTTTCGGTAGTATTGTTTTAGCCATTGATGCGGAAGGAAAGTTTGTGCATATGCCTGCCTATGATGAGTTTAGAATAATCATAACAGCAACAGATAGTGGTGCTATGGGCTTTGATGTGGTCGACATTAATCCAAGTACAGGAGAGTTTATAAGTGGTATGACTTTTGAAAACATTTCACTTGAAGTTGATACAGAAATTCTTGCGTTATTTGATGATGATGCAGTAGATACAAGACTGCTTATCATGGAAGATGGCGAAATAGTTGACGAAATCGAAGGAACGGTTATAGTTCCAGAACAACCTGAAAACGACACAGGCAATCAAAACGACACAGGTAACAGAATCCCAGGTGGTGGCGGTGGTAACGGAGGCATGCCTCCTATGGAAGCACGAGAGCAGCAAACACCGGAAACGCCTCTTGCAGAAGTTCCTGGGACAGTAGCACTTCCTTTCGCAGATGTTGACCCATCAGCTTGGTACTATTCTTATGTTAGGACAGTTTGGGAAAATTCATTATTCCAAGGAACAGCCAGTAATCTATTTAGTCCGCAAAACAACATGACCCGTGCTATGTTTGTGCAGGTACTGGCTAATTTGGAAGAAGTAGATACCACAGCATTTACATATTCAAGTTTTTATGATGTATCAACAAATGCTTGGTATTTTGGAGCGGTAGAGTGGGCTTCGCAGATGGGAATAGTTCAGGGTGTTGGCGGTGGCAACTTTGCACCTAATATGCCTATAACTAGGGAGCAGATGGCAGTTATGCTTTATCGTCACGCAGAAGTTATGGAAATTAAGCTTTCGCAAAGAGCTGTTCAGAATTTCAAAGATCAAACTTTAATGTCTGCTTGGGCGATGAACGCTATTGACGCACTGCAAGTTGCAGGGCTTGTAATAGGTAGACCAAATGGCACATTTGACCCAAGGACTACAGCAACAAGAGCAGAAGTTGCAGTCGTATTTGCGAGATTTCTTGACATAGTTCAATAAAAAGTAGTTTTTAAAACACAAAAATCGTAAATCACAACAGAACAAAACGTGAGTTGTCAAGGGAAAAAGACTCATTTACAAAGAAGATGCAAAATGGTGAAGAACGAATTTGTTACACGCCACTTGCATCTTTTTATTTTTCTGGAAGGGCAAGCATACAAATTTGCAACTCGCACTTGAATTGTACGCCCTCACGCTATATAGTATAAAGTATATGTATCTTTAAGAGACGCGAAATGGACGAAAACCAACTAAAAGAATGGAGGATGGCGAACGTGCTTGATAAACTCAAACAACTTATTCGTGATGGCGAGGACTTAACCGTAGAATTTAAGCGTTGTGAAAACGAACTCGCAAATAGTGTTTATGAAACTGTGTCATCATTTTCCAATAGATATGGTGGCTATATTTTGCTTGGCGTTGAAGATAACGGTGAAGTAAAAGGTGTAAATCCTGCAAGTATAATAAAAATGAAAAAGGATTTTGCTAATTCACTTAACAACCCACAGCGTTTTGCTCCAACCCTTTTTCTTTCCTTAGAGGAAGCAACTATTGATGACAAAGCTATATTGTGGTGCTTTGTTCCGCCAAATTCGCAAGTGGTGATGTTCGGTGGTAAAATCTATGACCGTGGAGAAGATGGAGATATGGATATTACACGCAATTCTGAGATGGTATCGCATATTCATCGTCGTAAATCAGCAGAGTATTTGGAACGTAAAGTTTTTCCATATGCCAAAGAAAGTAACTTTGATTTTGATCGCTTAATGCCAATAGTACGTTTGCTCGCAACTAATCGTCAACGTAACCATCCATGGGCGAAAATGACGGATATGGAAATCATAAAAAGTGCAGGGCTGTATGAAGAAAATATTGAAACCGGTATATCCGGCTTTAATCTTGCCGCTGTGTTATTGTTTGGGCGTGACGAGGTAATTCAATCTTGCACGTCAAATTATGTTACAGATGCAATATGCCGCAGAGATAATTTAGATCGCTATGATGACCGTCTCATTGTAACAACGAATTTGATCGATGCCTATGACCAGCTGAATGATTTTATTGCCAAGCACACACTTGATAGATTTTATATAATTGACGGTCAATCTGTAAGCCTACGCTCTATCATTTCTCGTGAGCTTGTGAGCAATATACTTGTGCATAGAGATTATGGAAGTGCTTATCCTGCGAAAATTATTATTGAACGTGACCGAATCGTAACGGAGAATTGGGCATTACCTAAGAAGCCTGGCAAAATTGACCCAAACGATTTTATGCCGTTCCCCAAAAATCCAATTCTTGCGCGATTTTTCATCAATATAGGGCGTGCTGATGTTCTCGGTTCAGGAGTTAGAAATTTGTATGAGTATACAAAAATATATTCTGGCGGTGAACCTGAGCTAATCGAGGGCGATGTGTTCAAAACCATAGTTCCGCTTAGCAAATCGAATAGTATTGTGAGCGATAAAGTGAGCGATAAAATGAGCGATAAAATGAGCGATAACTTTCATGAACAAATGATATTATCATATATGGAAACATGTGGTGAAATAAATGCGACTATAGCCGCTACACTTATTGATCGTTCGCCTGGTACAGCACGGCGAGTGCTTTCGCGCCTTGTAGGTAAAAGTGTTATTGTTGCGGTTGGTGCGAATCGGAATAGAAAATATAAGCTAAAAAACTGATTTTGTAGGTTTTGTGCTGAAATTTAACATGTGTATTATATCGATTCCTTACTGCTTTGGTGTATCAAAAACATAAGCATCTAATTCTTCAAACACACCCTCATTGCCTGCAAGGTGAAATGGCTCATAACCTAATTTTAGGAATCCCGAAATATCCTTTTATATTAAATTCCAAAAAAAATCCTCATTCCAATTGACAAGTCCATCGCCAGTTTGTATAATGGTATACAAATAAACAATTCGCAAAAAGGAGTATTCAAATGGGAAAAACTTTGACTAGAAAAATTCTTGAAAACCATCTTGTTTCAGGCGAAATTGCAGTCGGAAATGAGATTACAATTAAGATAGACCAGACACTAACGCAGGATTCTACAGGAACTATGGTATATTTGCAGCTTGAGGCTATGGACGTTGATAAGGTTAAGACGGAGCTTTCTGTAGCATATATCGACCATAACACTTTACAGACTGGATTTGAAAACGCAGACGACCATGCTTTTATTAGAAGTGTTGCACAGAGGCATGGAGTATTATTTTCTAAGCCTGGAAATGGCATATGCCATCAGCTTCATCTTGAAAACTATGGTGTTTCAGGAAAGACACTTTTAGGTTCGGACAGTCATACGCCTACAGGGGGTGGGCTTGGCATGATTGCTATAGGTGCTGGAGGTCTTGATGTAGCTGTGGCAATGGCAAACGGAACATACTCCTTGATAGTTCCAAAAGTTTTAAAAGTTGAGCTTAGTGGAGAACTTAAACCGTGGGTTTCTGCAAAAGACGTAATATTATATGTACTAAAACAGCTTACAGTAAAAGGCGGAGTAGGTAAAATCGTAGAATATACAGGAGAGGGTGTCAAGACACTTTCTGTTACAGATAGAGCAACCATAACAAACATGGGTGCAGAGCTTGGAGCTACGACTTCTATCTTCCCAAGTGATGAAAACACATATGAATATTTAAAAGCACAAGGCAGAGAAAAGGACTATGTTAAGCTTTCTGCTGACGATGATGCTGTTTATGACGAGATTCTTAAAGTTGACATGTCATCTTTGACACCGCTTGCAGCAAAACCACACAGCCCTGACAATGTAGACACAATCGAAAACATCGGCACTATCAAGGTTGATCAAGTTGCGATAGGAAGTTGTACGAACTCGTCTTACAGTGACTTAATGAAAGTTGCAGCTATCTTAAAAGGTAAAAGAGTTCACCCTGACATCGACCTTATAATTTCTGCAGGTTCTGCAAAGATACTGTCTAAGATTGCAGCAAACGGTGCACTTTCTGACATGATTAATGCAGGGGCGAGGATTATAGAAAACGCGTGTGGTCCTTGTATTGGAATGGGTCAATCACCAAAATCAGGCGCTGTGTCTGTTAGGACATTTAATCGTAATTTTAAAGGTAGAAGTGGAACGCTTGATGCAGGCATATACATTGTAAGCCCCGAAACTGCTGCGATTACAGCTATAACAGGTGTGCTTACTGATGGAAGAACTTCGGGAGTCACTTTGCCTGAAATTTCAAAAGAGGAATTTACGCCAAATGATAACTTCGTAGTTTATGAAACAAGCACAAGCAAACAAAATACAAACGTAGTAATGGGACCGAATATCAAACCTTTCCCACGAAACACAACGCTTGCTGAAACTTTAACTGCGAAAGTTACGCTGCATGCAGGTGATAATATAACTACAGATGATATCATGCCATCTGACTCTCGTTTGCTTCCGTACCGTTCAAATGTACCGCATCTTGCAAATTATTGTTTTGAAAAAGTGGATGGTGAATTTGCAAACAGATGTAAAGAAGCTGAAAGCTGTGCGATAGTTGGTGGTGATAACTATGGGCAAGGAAGCAGTCGTGAACATGCGGCACTTGTACCGCTTTATCTAGGCGTGAAGTTCGTACTTGCCAAGTCTTTTGCAAGGATTCATCGCTCAAATTTAATAAATAGTGGGATAATGCCACTTGTGTTTAAAAACCCAGATGATTATAATGATTTTGCACTGGGGCAGGAGATAAAACTAGGGGATGCAACGTCACAAGTTAAAAATGAAGTTATAAAAATTAGGAATATTACCACTGGTAAAACATATGAATTCGTTCCGAATTTTTCGGAGCAAGAGATAGAGATGATTCTTAAAGGTGGGAAGATTAATTCGATTAAGAATTAGAATTACAAAAATTAAGGGAGATAACAAATGAACTATACAGAACAGTTTGAACAGATAATAAAATCTCAGCTCGCTAGAGTTGAGAAGATGAAGGATTCTACGGATTTTTTGGATTACAAGTCACTCGATAAAATCATCATAGGTGTCATAGGTGGTGATGGCATTGGACCGGCAATTACTGCTGATGCGCAGAGGGTTCTTGAAAACTTACTTTCGGAAGAAATTAAAGCGGAAAAGGTTGAATTTAGAACGATCGAGGGCTGTACTATTGAGCGTAGAGCGGAAGTAGGCAAGGCGATTCCTGATGATGTACTTTCTGAAATCAAAAAGTGTCATGTCTTACTAAAAGGTCCTACGACGACCCCGCGAAAAGGTGACCCTTGGGCAAATGTGGAAAGTGCAAATGTAGCAATGCGAAAAGAGCTTGATTTGTTTGCAAATGTAAGGCCTGTTAAAGTACCTGCTCTTGGCATCGACTGGATATTTTTCCGTGAGAACACAGAATGTTTATATGCGATGGGAAGCCAAGGAATCAATATATCAGATGACCTTGCAATCGACTTTAGAGTTATAACTTCGCAAGGTTCTGAGCGAATTGCTAAGCTTGCATTTGACTATGCAAAGAACAATGGTAAAAAACGTGTTACTATCATAACTAAGGCAAATGTAGTCAAAACTACCGATGGTAAGTTCCTTGAAGAATGTAAGAAAGTTGCACAGAATTATCCTAACATCGAAGTTGATGATTGGTATATCGATATCATGGCTGCAAAGCTCATTGACGAAAAACGCAGGACACAATTTGAAGTTATGATACTGCCTAATTTGTATGGTGACATATTAACAGATGAGGCGGCTGAATTTCAAGGCGGTGTTGGAACTGCTGGAAGTGCAAACCTTGGAAAGCAGTATTCAATGTTTGAGGCGATTCACGGTTCGGCACCGAGGATGGTCGAAGAGGGCAGAGCGATTTACGCAGATCCGGCAAGTGTTATGAGAGCAGGGGTTATGCTGCTATCACATATAGGTTATCAAACGCAGGCTGACAAGCTTGCAAATGCTCTTGATGTATGCACGATTCATGAGAAAAAGATTTCTATCACAGGCAGAAGTGATGGTGCAACAAGCAAAGAGTTTACGGATTACGTTTTATCAAATATTTAGAAAGGCGAAGTGATATGAAAAATCAAAAGTCAATAGTTCTTCTTCCCGCAGGATTGCTTTCAATGTTGCGAGAGGACATTTTAACTAAAAAATATTTACCTGGATACAGATTGACGGAGCAGCAAGTTTGTTCGGAGTATAATGTCAGTAGAACTCCCGTTAGAGAGGCTTTACGCCAGCTCGAAATGGAGGGGCTTATAGAAACAATACCTAACAGAGGAGCTTTTGTTCTTGGATTTTCAGATCAGGATATACGCGATATGTTTCATCTGCGTAAGTCATATGAAGTGCAGGCTGTGGAGTGGGCTATCGAGAGAATTACAGATGAAGAACTTGATGCACTTGAAGAAACTTTTGAGTTTATGGAGTTTTATACACAAAAGAATGACATAGAAAAAATGCTGAACATCAATACAAACTTCCATCAGCTAATATATAATGCTTCGCACAATAAAATGCTTCAAAATGTACTATCTCTCTACCAAATATATGTAAAGCACGCTCATAGAAAGCATGACTATCAAAGTGATTATTTGGCTACGGTGCTTGAAGAACATAGACAAATTTTTCAGGCTTTTAGAACTAAGGATATAGAGCTTGGAATTAAAGCGACCACAGAGCATATGGATAACTCAATATATAGGTTTGGACGCTAAAGTAAACGTTAAAGACGGCCTACAAAGCAGTAAGCCGTCTTTCTTTATGTGGTTTTAAATCTCTGGTGATATTAATTATAGAGTTGGTCCGTCAAAGTTAACAGGCTTTCTCTTTACAAATTTACCGTGGCCAGCTTCTCCAACGAAATCTCCGTCTTTATAAACCAATTTGCCTCGGCTATAAGTTCTAACAGGATATCCTTCAAGCTCAGTACCTTCCCAGATTGTATGGTCTATAGTAGAGTGCATGTTTTTCTGTGAAATAGTGAACTTCTTAGTAGGGTCATAAAGTACGATATCAGCATCTGCGCCAGGGATAATTTGACCTTTTGCAGGTGCGATTCCAAATAGTTTTGATGGATTAGTTGAACAAAGCTCAACTGCACGCTCAAATGTGATACGACCTTTATTTGCTTCGCTTAGTAGATACGGATAGAAATTTTCAGTACCCATAACACCGTTAGGAATCATAGTAAAATCGTCTTTACCCCAATCTTTTTCAGTCTGCTGGAATGGGCAGTGGTCAGTCGCTACAGTTGAAATATTACCGTTTGCGATACCAAGCCATAATGCATCTTGACTTTCCTGATTTTTAATCGGAGGCGAACATACGAAGTTACGACCGTCAGGACGCTTGTAAACTTCACTGTTGAAGTTTAAGTATGGTGGGCAAGTTTCTGCAAAGATTGGATGTCCTTCAAGTCTTGCAGCTTCGACAGCTTTTACACCACCTTCGCAAGCAAGATGTACGATATAAAGAGGAGCACCAACGCTTTTTGCAAGTTCGATAGCTCTTATATCTGCTTCTGCTTCAACGAATTCAGGGCGACTTAAATAATGATACCATGCACTTGTTTTTCCAGCAGCTATGTATTCTGCTTTTAAAATTTCAAGTACATCGTGATTTTCTGCGTGTACCATAACTAGTGCACCAATATCTTTACTTCTTCTAAGAACTTTAAAGAATACGCCATCAGTTATTCCGAAAGAATATGTCATAAATACTTTGAAACTAGAAACTCCCATTTTAACTGAAGCATCCATTTCTTCCAAAATATCATCGGTAAGATCTGTGATAGCTACATGAAAACCGTAATCAACGCACGCCTTTGGGTCAGCCAGTACATCTCGACGTTTTATCGCATCAAGTAAACCTTCGCCTGTTCCCTGAATAACGAAGTCGATTATCATAGTTGCACCACCGCATGCTGCTGCACGAGTGCCTGTCATGTAATCATCTGCAGAAACTGTTCCGCCAAATGGCATTTCCATATGTGTGTGAACATCAATCGCCCCTGGTAAAACAAGAAGCCCTGAAGCATCGACTACATCTGTTCCTGCTTGTGGTTCAAGATTTGCACCAACTGCAACGATTTTGCCATCTTTTACAGCTACATCTCCTTGATATCTTCCATTAGAATTAACGACTACACCATTTTTGAATAATAAATCCATATAAAATTTCCTCCTTGTATCGCTATAGATAGTTAGAAGCCTTTTAATGCAAAGGCTTCTAACGTATGTGAATTTTAATATGTGTGACTAAGCTTTTTCAGTAATTGCATCAATGTCTGCTTCGCTAAGAACTGAATAATTATCTTTTTTCATGATAAGCATATACACCACAAAAGCTACAGCAAAGCTGAATATATAAGCGTTTGCTGTAATCCAGCGGAAGAAGTCATTTGTTTGCCATGGAGTTGCAGGAAGTGCAAGGATTCTGCCTACAGTTGGGAGGATGAATCCGCAAGCCCAAGCGATGATAGCTTTCATGTTAAATCCTGCTGAGTACCAGTAACGACCGCCTTCAGCAGAGAACAGTTCTAGGACATCAAGTCTTTTTTCTTTTACTATGAAGTAGTCAGCGATGAATATAGCTGCAAGTGGAGCTATGATTCCACCGTAAACGCCGATAAAGTTAAAGAACAAGTTGTCAGGTCTTGCAAGAAGATGCCACGGTTGTAGTGCAAATGCAAGAGCACCTGTGATGATTACACCAGTTCTAAACGAAATTTTCTTTGGCATTAAGTTAGAAAAACTGTTTGCAGGTGCAACGATATTAGCCATTACGTTAGTTGTAAGTGTCGCAAAAGCAACAGCAGCAGCAACTACGAATGTCAGAACAGGATTCCATAGATAGTCAAGTATACGAGTAGGATCAAAGAACGGATCGCCAAATACTAGACCTGTTGACTGTGCCATGTAAGCACCTATGAACGCACAAGCAAACATAGGAAGTGGCATACCGTAAAGCTGTCCCCTAAACTGTGCTTTCTGAGAACTTGCATAACGTGAGAAGTCAGGGATATTGATAGCTAGAGTTCCCCAGAATCCGATATTAGCTGTAAGTCCGCCTAAGAATACAAGTACAAGTCCACCACGCGCAGCAAGCTCTTCATAGTTGCTAGAAGCTTGCAGGATATCGCCAATAGTGAAGCCATCGTTAAGAGCTATAATAGTAGCCCATACAAGAACTCCAACAGTTAGAATCGATAGGGTTGGTGCTGCAAGGGCTTGTAACTTTTTAAGGCCTCTCTCGCCATAAACAGTAACCCATACAGAAAGTACTACGAAAAATAAAAATCCGATAATTCTTGCATTGCTCATCTCGCCAAATGCAGGGAAAAATACTGAAACCATTGCAACTACAGCAGCTGCACCAATCCAGCACTGAACACCGTTCCAGCCTGTCGCAGCAACTGCTCTGGCAAGTGACGGAATATGTGCTCCACGAATACCAAAACTCATTCGGCAAAACAGTGGGAAAGGTATGCCGTATCTTGTTCCGGCAGCAGAGTTAAGCTGTATAGGGATTAATACAAGAAGATTCCCTAAAGTTACATTAAGTACAGCAAGCCAAGGGGAGAGCCCCATAGCTACAAGGCCAGCTGCCATTGTGAAAGCAGGAATACAAATACATAGAGTAACCCAAAGCGATGTAACATCTCGTGTGCCCCATGTTCGGTTAGCTACCGCAGTAGGCGCGATGTCGTCATTGCAATACGGGTTATCTTGCAGTAGTGCTCGTGCTTCGTTTGTAAGTTCATACAAACCATTAATTTCTCGTTGTGTAGCGTTTGACATTAATACAACCTCCAATTCTTTAAAGTGATATAATTTTATGTATTACTTTACCAGTATACTATATATGGTGTCATAAAGTAAGCATTTTTTTAACAATTTTTTAACAATCGCAATATTTTTTTTGAGACAAGTAAAACAAAAGAGTCCCCGCCTAAGCGAGGAATCCGTTAAACATACATTCAAGAAGTGAATTTTGGTCTACTACAGGTGCTTCTTCTTGAAACATCCCAAATTCCGGATAATCGGAAAATGTATGAAGCATACCTAGATAGAAGTTTATGCTACCCATAAAACAAAGAGTTGCACTAAAAGGGTTTAAGTTTTTAAATTCGCCGGTTTTGATGCCTTTTTTAATCAAATTATGCACATATTCAAAGTGAATAAATATGATGTTGTGAATCGCCTCTATGATTTTCATCGAAAGCTCACTCTCGTTTCTGGCAAATTCGTTTCGCAGGTCGGTCACATTAACTGCATACTTTGCTGTGGTTTCGATTTGCATTTGCAAATACTTGCTTAGCTGTTCTTTGCAAGTTGGGAGTTTTTCCACCACATCAAACACTTTCATATAATCCTGTTTTGCCCTTGTGTTGACAAGCTCAAGGATAATAGCTTCTTTGCTTTCAAAATACTCATACACAGTACCTTTGCCAATTCCGGCTTTAGTCGCGATATCGAGAACTTTTGTGCTGGAATATCCTTTTGCGAGAAATAATTAAAAGCAGTATCTAATATTAACTCACGCTTGAGATTTTTTTTGTTTTGCATTTTTCTTTGCCTCCTCAAGCTTCGCATCTTCTTCTAGCCATTTTGCTTCAAGTGCTGCTATTCTTTCATGTCTTTTTTCTCTTTTCGCAACTCTCTTTTGCTTATTGTCATCTATGATAGAGTAAAGCACAGGTACGAATACTAACGTTACGATAGTTGAAGCAATTAGTCCGCCGATAATTGCGATACCCATAGGTGCCATCATTTCGGTTCCTTCGCCTATTCCAAGAGAAATAGGTATCATTGCAGCACATGTCGTAAGCGTTGTCATGAGAATTGGACGCATTCTTATTTTTCCAGCCTCGATAAGTGATTCATCGCGATCCATCGTATCTCGATACTTAGTAATAAAGGTGACGAGTAGTATGGAATTGTTGATAACTATCCCGACAAGCATGACGAGCCCGAGCAGCGATGTCATGGAAAACGCTGTTCCTGTTATAAACAGTGCAACGAAAGCACCTGACATAGCAAATGGAATCGACGTCGTTACAATGAATGGAAGCACGAGGGATTCAAACTGTGCAGCAAGAATCAGATACACAAGTGCAATCGCTATGATAAAGGCTTGAATAAGACCGCTAAAAGCATCAAACATTTCTTCCTGTGTTCCAAACGATTGTTGGAAATATCCATCAGGGAAGTTATAACTATCAAGTACTGCTCTTATCGTTGTAGCCGCTGCAGCAAGGTCATTGCTGTCTATACTTATATTAAGTGCTATAAAACGCTGCTGGTTAAATCTACCTATGCTGCTAGGTGCATTGTCAAATTCAAGCGTTGAAATCTGTCCTACAGGTACAGGGATGCCAGCAGAGCCAGTTACCATGATTTGCCTCATATTGTCTATTGATTCGCTAAAGGTTGGAGGAAACGTCAAAACAACGTCAGTTTCTTCTCCTGCAACTCTAAGCTGTGTTGCTGTAACGCCTGAGAGCGAAGATGACAGACTGTTTGCAAGTTGAAAAGCGTTAACTCCGTAATGTGCAGCGATATTTCTGTCAAGTACAACACGAACTTCAGGATTTCCTTCTGTTAGATCAAGACTAGCTTCGCGAACTTCAGGAAGCTCGGAAAGTATAGAAATCAAATCATTTCCTATAGACTCTATAGTGCGGAGGTCAGGTCCCATCAGGACTACTTGCATATCTATATCACCTATCATCATGCCAAAGGTTGAACTTTCTGTGACGGAAATTTCGGCACCTGCAACATATCTAAATCGATCCTCGACTTGCCTTACAATTTCTTCGGTACTTCTGCTTCTTTGAGCAAGTGGCACA
>Ga0123355_10011993_pt1 | contig 13400 bp, 9 predicted proteins | sample TergutEmb28metaG_3_FD_89872 | JGI IMG/M metagenome (GOLD analysis project Ga0123355, IMG submission 89872) | Embiratermes neotenicus P1 segment gut microbial communities from Petit-Saut dam, French Guiana - Emb289 P1 | ecosystem: Host-associated > Arthropoda: Insects > Digestive system > Gut ...
CTCGAGCCCTGCGACTTCTTCTTATTTCAAAAAGCAAAATCGGCAATGAAAGGACACCATTTTGAATCAACAGAAGACATCCAGACGTCTGTAACGCAGGCCTTAAACAACATTCCTCAAGCTACGTTCCAGGAATCCTACAAACAGTGGCAGCACCGCTGGAAAACGTGTGTGCAGGTACAAGGGATGTACTTTGAAGGTGAATGTATTTTAGTTGATAAATAAATAATACAAAACTATGTCTCATTACTTTACTGTCGGACTGGTATAAAGTTACTGGTCATCAAAGGGTCTCTGTGCTACCAAAGATAACAAATCAAGGGTGTATGTTCAAAAGAGTATAATAATTTTCAAATCTCATGTCAGTCTTGACCAACAAAATGATATCAGGGCAGTGGTTGCAGCAAGACTTCTTGCTACCAACAGCTGTCGTTTTGGATTGCAGAGGCACCTATAGTACAGGATCCTATCTATGAAAACCAAAATTATGCTGTATAAAACTCTTACACGTCTGGTAATATTATATGGTTGTGAAACATGGGCCATTTTAAAGGCAGAGGAAAAGAGAATCAAAGTTTTGGAAAAGAGAATTTTTGAGAAACACCTATATTCTGAAGGAGAAACAGTTCTGGTGGAGGAGATATAATTATGAATTATACTATCTTTTTATCAGATACAGCTATCATAACAAAGGCTGCAGGAATCAGACAGCTTGGGCATGTCATACAATGAATGAGGCACTCACACCTAAATGATTCCTGTTCACTGAATTCTAGGTTACAGACAAGTACGGAAACAAAAACTACAATGGTTTGATTGTGTGATAGATGACCTGGCAAACAATTATGGTAGGAAGTGGAGACAGGAGCCAAACACTGAGAAAAATGGTGAAAACTAATGTTACAGCCAAGGCCCACTAGGGGCTGTTGAGCTCTGCTACTGCTGCTGATAGCATGACAATTTCATTAATTTACAAGTACAGAAGATGGTACAGAATGTGCAATACCACATTTCAGTTGAAAAATATTAAGAGAAAAGTGCTTAACTGCAGTTCCAATACATTTTATTACTGCATATTCATTTTATATATTGTGTTTAAAGACTGCTATACAGAACAATGTGAATGCACCAATTAAAACTGCCACATTAACAAGCCTCCAGAAACCAAACTTTATTGGCACAGCAACTTTATATGATGCCAGAAACAAGTAATTTTTTAATACGCTCATAAGACAGGAAGATATGCATTCCAGAATACAGTATTTATTTTGTTTGAATTAAATTTTGTTCACTGAAGTTACTGGGTTTCCAAACAAGCAGTTTATGGTATCTGAAGGAACTGGCTCTGTCCCTCTACTTGGTATTAAAATCATTCCCTGCCAGTTAATCAATAGACAGAGTAAGCTTGCCACAATCCAACATGGCTAATTCTTAGAACCTGATCCTTCTGTTACACACAGTTTATGTTAAGTGATGGCACAATAACCGCAAATATCTTATTTTCATCATCTTCTATTTACCTCAGAGTTCTTTAAAACTTACTCAACCAGAGATATCTTGTACAAAGGGCCTCCCAGACACACAGGTTGTAGGATGGCTTTGAAGTATCAATGCTTACTGTGCATATAGGGTATATTAAACACTTCACAAAGTAAAATGAAAGAACAGAGAAACAAAGTCAATTTTAAACATCTCACCTTGCTGCGAGCAGCCTCTTCAGCCTGTTTCTTAGCAAGCAGCTCCTCCAGTGATAATGGTTCCTTCTTAGGCTCCTCTACAGGTTCCTCTTCCTCTTCCTCCTCCTTCTTGAAAGCAGTGGGTCTTCACACGAAAAACAATAAACAAAGTTTGAGAAACTCTGCTTGAAAAATATTTAATTTCTCTTCCAATTTGTATATCACTACAAAACACTCAACATCTTACAAAAACTATTTTATAATGATACACCTAAGCAAACCTGCACATAGTAATGTGGCATAAAATATTTTGTAGTGTCATGTTAACTCATGGCTGTGCTACTTCCAAAGCCTTTCAGCCTAATTTTCATCACACGTTTTCCTTTAAAAAATGACAAACAGCACTATAAAACTGGGATTATCATGGAATAAGTATTAAGAGTACAGTCTTCTGGAACTCTGATCCTGACAAGGCTATGTTCCTCCAAAATATTGGTATTGATCTACCAGACTAGATGGCATTACATCCCCAAAAAATGCTATCTTAATCTGAACAAAAATGACACTGGGGGCATTCAGGCATTCAAATAATTTATATCTGATGATCAAAACTGATAAAATTTCTATGGCAATTAGTATTAACACACTGCCATCATGCCACGAGGAAACTCATGATTGCTCACCCACGCGTTGTTGACGGGTCACGAGTTTCTTCGTTTTCTTACACTACGACCTGCACACGCGTTTGTCAGCTGGTCTGGCTCACTTATTGTTTCAAGGTTACTGACAGCTTGATGCTGGATGCTTGGGTCTCAAATTACAAACAAACAGGCAGTACTGACCCCCTATTTTTAGACCCATAAGACTGCAACCTAGAGACCACTCATTCAGATATTCTGTTTTCCTTCAGTTGCAATCATGGCTTCTCATAGGAATGTTCTGCAAGAGGACGATATTTTGTGTAAGTTATATGTGTATACACATTCTGATGTCTCTGATTATAGTGACAATGAAAGTTTCGAGAGTGACAGTGACGTCCCCACAACTAGTTCACATAAACAATTGCGATCTTCTAATAGTCTACTGACCCTACAATTTCCACACCCATTTTTCGTTACATCTATCAAGACAATTTTTATAACAGCGTGAGACTAGCTCAAACATTACCATACAGAAACGTGAGAGTCTGCAGCACTATGAGGGCTAACAGGGGCATTCCATGGGACCTAGATGGGGAAGGCAAGCGCTTGAAAAAGGGAAAGTCAGTGTTCCGGAGGAATGGTGACGTAATGGTGCAAGTGTGGAAGGACAAGACTTGTGCGAATCATAAGTACAATCCATGACGCAACAATTGTAAACAAAGGGAGGAAAGACAGGAAAACAACCACAGAAATAAAGAAGCCTTATGCTGTTGTCCAGTACAATAAATTCATGAAGGGCGTACACACGGCAGACCAGTACCTCAGTTATTACTCAGTTCTGAAGAAAACCGTAAAATGGTCAAAAAAGGTGGTATTATATCTGCTAAACTGTGTGCTCTTCAATACATTTTTTGTGTACAGTACACTAAATACAAAGTAAAGTACAAGAATTTCCTACAGGAGGTAGGAAGGTCCTGGATATCAGAAGCCCAGAATCAAAGTGGGTCAAGTTATGATGACCTTCAATTGCCAGAGAAGAGAGTCTAAACAGGACCAGCCAGGCAGACTCTCCGGTGATTTCAGAATACACAAACATGAAACAACTGTTGGTGGTGGGGAGGGGAAAGAAGTATCCTGCAATACAGTGCAAAGTGTGTGCTGCACATAAGAAGCGAAGTGAAACTAGAAATATTTGTAAATCCTGCTTTGATCCACTTCACAAAGGGTCTTGTTTTGAGAACTACCATTCAGTGACTAACTACTAGACTATCTATATGCAGCTTCTGAAGTCTCGGGTTCAGGAGCATAATCTACAGTGTCAAACTGTAACTAAGAATATGTTATGGGGATGAACATTCAAAGCGTTTAAAAGTCCGGGAACTAGGGGTATTTAATTAAAAGACCATCCGGTCGGATATGTGTTAAAACCTACAAGTTAAAATCTGAACTTAGTAACACCTGGTACTTTTCATCCCTCCAGTGTCACAAGGTTATAGCTACAGTTTTAAAGAGCAAACACATATATACAGGTCAGTGTGTAACTCACGGAGTGGGAGTGCGTTTTCGGTCCCTATGCCGGTGTCTATCTCGCTCTCGGCTTCGGCTACGAGAACGATCTTTGGATTTCTCTACTTTCTTCTTTCCACGGTCCTTCTCTCTATCTTTAGATCGACTGCGAGACCGACGGGATCTATCACGACGGTCTCTTTCTTTTTCCCTCTCTCTGCTGCGACTGCGTCGCTGTGATTTTTTCTCCAAACCCATCCTGATCACAAAGCATGGTCAGTCAGTTTCACATAAAAGGATTATGAGTGACACAAAATATTCAAATCTACATGTCAAGACTAAATTTATTCTGGTAAACATATTAATAAGTAAATGACTACTACTTCATTATACAACACATCACATAATTTCTGAAAAACAATGTGGTTTCAAAATTTGCTATAAGTATGTGAATCTTAATGCATAAATTCAGTAAATTCTCAATTGGAATGTTATAACTGTCAGTACCTGTCATGATCATAACCAAAGTACAGCTACCTCATGTTCTCACTTTCCAGCAGTGTAGTCATTTACATTATACAAACCTGCACAGTCAACTATTTAAAATTAAGATATGGAACTTAAAGAACATTTAAGAATGGTGAAGGTGGGTTCGTGTTGTTTCTAGAACCCATCACAAAATTCACATCCAGAAAAAGGTTGGAATATATCACAGGTCCAAATCCGCTGTGCCGGAAACTGGGTTTAATGAAGACGGTATATGAACAAATTCCATATCACACTAAGCAGCTGAGTGTTAGGTCTGACAGGCCCGCTTAACTTCCTTCAGCGACACAATTATACGTGTGGTGATTAAAATAGTTTATACCATTCTACTTATACAAGAAAGCATTCACGACTGCCAAAGGCAGTAACACTCTGAAGATTCATTTCTTCTGGGACGTTACGCCGTGTCGAATAGTAAACAGTTTCGGCGGGTCAAGTAGTCCACGAACAATTTACCAGTGGACAAGCCGTTAACATCCCCGATGATTTCAATCTTCATTAACCTCACTGCAAGAACCTCTATTCTCAAGACCTTCCTCGCCACGATTAACTAAAACTGCTGCAGACATATCAAAGTCTTCACCATATCATGAAACAGAATCCCCGGAACTCTGCTTACCGAAAACCAGTACGGGTATCTTAAAGCGAATCAGAAGGCGGTTTACTACTTACTGTGCTTAATCCCACCCTAACGGTGTCGTTCCAATGTTTAAAATTTACCTCACGCAGAAATTATTTCCTTCGGAGATAATACAAAGGATTTTTATCGGTCAGAGTACAAGTCACTACCAGCCAGTAGCACTCTCGAAGCAGGGACGATAGATTAGTACCACACTAACTACACTCATTGCCTAACCACTTCTGAACCACCGAATGTGTAGCAAGCATGGATAACTCGATACACACCACATGACATCACCGCGTACATGATTCCCTAGGCCTGGTCCGTAACGCAAATGTAGCGAAAAAGGTAGCGTGATGTGTTTATATTTGCGATGGTCGAAAATTCAGTTCCTTTGAAAAATATCTGGTGGGAGTATAAAGTACGGACGCGACTAATTAGCCGCGGCGTAGTTATCGTAACAAAACGTTCATGTTTCAAGAAATTTTTTTGTTCAAAATTTAATGTAGCATGGGAAAAGAGATGGATTTGAACTTTGATGAAATGTGTCGTTTGTGCGCCAGAAAATGTGAGGATATGCAGAACATTTTTCAGGATATTCCAGCTGAAACAGAAATTTATGTGGATGTTACTAAGAAGTTGCCGAACATGCTGGCATTTAAAATAACAAACGCCACGTCTATCAAGGTATTCAAGGAAAACTGTAGGAGTATAGCTGTACGTTAATCGGATGCGAGCAAGTGCAGTAATCGAGGGCCGTCTATGACTCTGGCAGGCTGTGCACTTGTATGGGGCCCCATCAGGGTGGTTGTACTGCAGAGTTTGTGTCGACAAAAATTTTGGTTTATTTAAATTGTATTTAAATTCTTGCGTTACTCCATCTGGACTGTGAGTGCAGGATTATGCGTGGGCAAACCCGAAGTTTATTATTGCATTTGGCCTAGAACTGTCTTAAACCAGTCCTGGCAATAATAATAATAATACATATCTCAGGGCGAAATAGCATTACATGTAGCACAAATTGTAAATACAAAACAGCTGCAACCCTATATGCCCTAGAAACATGGGTTGTTTCAGGTATATAATTGTAAATACTCTGCATAAGGATGATGATGATGATGACAATAATAATAATATAATAATAATAATATACTTTTCCTCAGTTGGTAAGGAAACAAACTCAAAATCATATGAGAGGAAACATATTACCAGAATATCTGACAAATTTTATATATTCTTGCCAACAGCAATAGCACATTCAGTTTGGGATGTGTATTAAAAGTTTATTTAGCCAGCTACATACTGTACAGGGATACCATGTGTTGAATGCATTTGTAAATAACACACTGTAGAAAATTAGATAGTGTAAAAAAAATAAAAAAAGTACAGGTGGTGCATGAAATCTAGTCTGTGACAGTGGAGGTAGAAGCACAGTTTTTAGTTACTGAGGAGGAGGTTTGGATGTGACAGAGAGGAAATGGTGGCACTTCAGATTTGTACCTTTTGTGTCATATTGTTAGGGACAGTAGAGATATATCTGAATATATGGTATAGTGCGTTCGGAACCTGATGGCACATGGTGACGCACGGGAGGGGAAGTGAAGGAGAAACTTGCGAGTGGAGTGGGTAGCCAGTAGTTTTGCACTCTACCTCAGAACATGGTGTATCCAGCATTACTACCATTACTACTGCTGATGCGCACACCTCGGCTGCCAGTAGTCGACTGAACTGACCCCGCCACCAATTTAAATGGACTCGTCCGTTTTGCTGAAGGACCAAATCTGGTTTCTGCGCGTGTGCCATCATGTTTCGAACGTGCTATACGTGTGCAGAACCTGTATCTGTGATTTTAACCACAGGTGGAGTTAGGGGATGGTCTGCCAGCTCAGGTGTGCAATGAATGCATTGCTCACCTGAATGCAGCTGTCACTTTCAAGGAGAAGTGTCTCACAGCAGATTCAGTACTGCGTCATTTACTAAACATAGCGGTGAGTGATGCTGTTTTGTTCTACTTTACCGGTATTTGTTGTTATGGTTAGAATTGATTGTAGAATTGTCTATTACAGCAAGAAGCACAAAGTGACAAAGAAAAGCACAATGAAGAGGCTATGGCAACTGATACATCTGTCCTGAACTGTGATGATCAGTAAGTATTGGTTCATTTCATAATTTTTATAGCATAAAAATAGTGCAAAATTGAGAGTAACTAGCTTGAGATGGCACCAGGTTTACTGATAATCCCTTGAGCACAGTAAAATGTAATGTATAAAGGTTAGAACTTATATATAAATTATTCTTTTTCATGTAAGACATTCCTTTCAGTGACACTGTATTCATGATTTTAATGGCATTCCCTTGTTAATCAGATACAGTGTCTTATCATTACTTTCCTTTCTTACATTTTATTTTCTTTGTGCAGGCTGGTCCCTCCTGGTGGACCTCCACATTCCCTGCATGATGTGGTCATTTGACTGCTTTAAACTGCAGAAACCAGAAACAATGGGATACTTGTCTTGGTTTCAGGGACACAAGTCAGGATGGTGTACAGGGAAGCTGGAACAGTGATGTGTGTTCAGAAACAGCAAAACCGAACAATGCTTCCATGAAAAGTGGCACATCAGACATATCTCATGCTGCAAAGAATGGTTCTGATGTGGAAGTGAACAGTTCACCTGCTGAGGAGAAACAGTACACTTGTCCTCCATGTGGGAAGCAGTATTTGTTGTCAGCTGCCTTCAGGAAGCACCTGAGCATGAAACATGAAATGAACAACAGGAACATAGATCTTATAATGACTAGCAATGGGGGTGGTAGCATCAGTAAGCCAGCAAACAAGAGAACACTCCTGTGCAATGTGTGTGGCAAGCAGGTAAATAGCATGCAGTTCAAGCAGCATATCCGTAGCCATGAACAAAACTTTCAGCATTTGTGCACTTACTGTGGGAAGAAGTACCTCACAAAGTTCCGCCTGACACAACACATCAGGGTCCACACGGGAGAAAAGCCATTCGCTTGTAATGTATGTAATAAGCGTTTTCATGAAAAGTCATTGCTCCGGTCTCACCAGAGACGCTACCTGAAACAGCGCCCTTTGCAATGCACGGTCTGTGAAAAGCGTTTTACGAACCGTTCACACCTTAACACTCATCTTATGGTTCACACTGGGGAAAAACCATTCCAGTGTTCTGTTTGTGGTATGGAGTTCAGGTCAAACAATCATTTGAAGCGACACTTTAAGCTGCACTCCGGAGAGAAGTCGTACTCATGCAGTGTTTGTGGCAAGGCCTTCATACAGAAAAGCAATTATGTACAACACCTCGCTGTGCACAGGGAAGACAAGCCATTTAAGTGCAGTGAGTGTGGGAAAGGTTTCTCGTACAAGTGCAGCCTCAAGATGCATGTTGAACTGCACAGGAAAAAACTGGACAAGTTAGTGGGAAGTAAGTGAAATATTTGCTTATAGTTGTTTACTGCATGTTTTATAATAAACACATTCATAAATATGATTGCTGAAATTATAGAGTTTAGAGAATTTTCTCATTAAGGATGACCAACTGAAATCCATTGAGGTTCATTATAAAGATGACACTTCATCCACACTTGTTATACTTACACATGTGTATCATATGAATTGGAGAAAATGTTAATTCAAATTTGATATTTATTTTTACTGCGTGTCTTCTTAATGATATTGTTTTCAGACATTTAGTGTTTGATAAATCATTTCCTTATCACTGAGAGGTTGAGAAAACTTGACAACAAAACATATGCTCTCACATTTTGTACTGTAGATATGCCCATCCATGATGTACATACCTTTGGGTGTGATGGATTTTTATTACAATTTCTGTCAGAAATACTCATAATATGCCACAGAAGGACAATTTTGTGAGCCCAGCTGTAGTTAGCAAGTTTCACTCCCTACAAAATGCCTCACAACACTCTTAATTCCATACAGCAGAATTGTGTGAAGGTGTTCATAATTATTCAGCTAACCAAATTTCTGGTATTTTGTGGAACCAGAAAGTCCATTACCATATCTGCAAGAGTCCATCACTGATCTCCATCGCAAGTCAAATGAGTGTAGTCTACCATACTAAACCTATTTATTTAAGATCTTTAATACTGCTATTTCATCTATGCCTAGGTTTTCTGAGTGGTCTCTTTCCGTCACGTTTTCGTATTAGTATTTTGTGTGTAAGTTCCTGCCATGCCTGACACACATCCCGTTCATCGCATCCTCATTCCGATCTTTGAAGGTGAGGCCACTACGTCTCGCTGTGTTGGGATCCAGTTACCTACTGACACAATGTCATATGCCAGAAGAACGGAATTCTGAGCTCTACCACTGCTAAAACCTAAAAAATCTATCGTTACGCAGTTTTGATTGGTATTTTCTTCGTCACACACAAGAAACAGGTTGCCTTGTTGGTAGCCAGGAATGCTACCAAAACATGCAGAGGTGACTGGGAAAGCATTACGGTAGAGCAGTGAAATTAAATAGTGCACATTTGAAAGGAATAAAAGGTTTTCTTTTGAATTTGGGCTGCCTGAAGGTACTGGTGCTATATTACCTTCACACCTGTTTGAAAGGGCTGCAAGGCAGAATATCGATTTCCAGATCTCCACCAAGTCAATGAAAAAGTAAAATTATTTCCCCACCGAAGCACGTACCTATGAAGACATACGTGGACATGGAGGAAAATTCCTCAACTGGGGCTGTCATGCCAGCTTCATGCTGTAGTCACTTATTCTCCAGTGTAAGAAATTTGTTGTCCCAGTGCTGGTATGCCTACACCTTGTTATGTTGTGGCTCTCTCACGTGTCCTGCTGGTGAATAAGCAGTCGTATGGAACTCAAAGAGCGCTGGAAAGGACAGAAATCTCGGATGACACCAGGAATGATGACCACAGAACAGAACTGTGGATGATGCTGTAAGTTATTCCCCAGAAATGTGTAAGGCAGCCTGTTGAGAGCTGAAACACAGTTCCATGTGTAAAACACGTCTTAACGGTTGGTGGAACAACAAAGCTGTAGGAACACAACTTGAATCTCAGCAGGGTCGCCAATTTTGGCAGGGGGGCAACAAGACAAGGGGCTTTTTGGAATGCTGCGAGAATTAATACATTTTCTTTAAACGTTCACAGCGTTTATCTAAAGGACACAGGGTGAATTAAATTATTATTATTTTGCTTATTTAACAGTGCTGTTGAGAGCTTAGATAAAACAGTGTTGCATGTTAAAGAGGTATGATATTAGATGAATTAGCGTCAGTGTGGAAGGAATTGAAAGTGGCCTGTTTTAAGGTTTTACCCGGCATTCGCCTGAAGAATCAAGGGATACCATGAAAAACTTGTCGGGAGTGTTGCTGTCCCGGCCGAATCTCTGCTGAATGCATGCCACAAGCATTACCACTTGAGCGACCTGAAGAGGAACTGGGAAGATGAATGGGATTAAAGTGGACAGTGGTCAAATATTTCTTTGTTTGGGAGTTCTGCAGAATGTATGTGCCTCACTGCATCTGATAGTCGGTTACAGTTAGGTCTTGGCTCCAAAGCAACGGGGAATCCGTGGACCAATTTGAGCAGAATGTTGGCCATCCTGAGAGACATGGTGACCTCTTATTGACGCTGCATGGTGTGTTTTACACATGGAACTGTGTTTCAGCTCTCAACAGGCTGCCTTATACATTTTTGGGGAATAACTTACAGCATCATCCACAGTTCTGGTCTGTGGTCATCATTCCTGGTGTAATCCGAGATTTCAGTCCTCTCCAGCGCTCTTTGAGTTCCATACGACTGCTTATTCACCAGCAGGACATGCGAGAGAGCCACAACATAACAAGGTGTAGGCATACCAGCACAGGGACAACAAATTTCTGACACTGGAGAATAAGTGACTACAGCATGAAGCTGGCCTGACAGCCCCAGTCGAGGAATTTCCCTCCATGTCCATGTACGTCTTCATAGGTACGTGCTTCGGTGGGGAAATAATTTTACTTTTTCATCAACAGCATGGCGTAGCGCTGACTTATGGCTATACCATATGTTTGAACTCTTAATATTTCCCATGTGTGCAGTTTGGCTCTCAATAAAGAGCAATTTTTGCTCCATACATTAAGCGAATGTTATGTAACAGGGAGATGTGTGGTTTCTATGAAGTTTGAACTACATATTAATTAAATCCGTGGGAACAAAGCTCCTTGAGAAGCTAACAACAATTCCTCAGCTGGTCAAGGAATTATACCCACTTTACAGAACCCAAAAGTATATGTTCACTTATAGCCCGCTACTGGCCCTTATCCCCAGCCAGACGAATCCATTCCACATCCTCTTAATCTGTTCCTTTAAGACGTATTTTACGTGCAAGGTTGCTGTGTTCGCTACCCTGAGGATGGGGTCAATACATAATCCGAAACGTCGTTAAAATAATACCAGATTACAACTGTCACACCACAGCCTATGCTACCAGTAGACCTAATCTTCACAGTAATCACCATGATAACATGTTGATGCAATAGGAATATCGTGGCATATTTTAAGGGCCGGAACAAAATCACAAAACGTGACCAGGAAAGCTGAAAAAAAAAAAAAAAAGTACCGATGCAGTTCCTGGGGCTGGCACTAAACGGCATTTAGGTGAATGGATGTCGTTTGTTGTCCGGCAGGAATCGCTCCGGAATAAACTTGTGTGGCTCGAGGTCCATGCGAACATGTTGGATACAGATCGCCACAGAACTTCCGGTGGGCACAACTACATCCGTTGCAAATACAGTGAAGACAGGCGCGAAGTGTTCGTGCGTGCAACTGCAACACCTTCTCACTCATATGGTGTGTAATAGCGTGTCAGTGCCATTATCAACTAGTATTTAGAACTTAACATACATTCGGTGTGCCATGCTGAACTGCTGGAGTTTCTGGCACGACACGGCCGGCTCCATACTTACAAGCTGTTACGTCTCCCGTCGAGTATCTGGCTATACGGGGAGCCCCTGGAAACATTCTAATGGCTTCCTTGATGCATAACTCTCAGTAATCCAGTTCACGCAGAACACGTGGCGTAGTCGCTTGTTTGGAGTTACCGAAAATCCTACGCAGTTTCTTGTACACTTTTTCCTGGAAAAGACGATTTGTGACTAACAGTAAGTATGCGTATGTGTTGAAGCTCTCTTACAGCGAATAAATACCAAATTTTTTTCCCGGGCTGACAGCCGCTTCAGGTGGTTAATGTAAACCAAATTCTCAGAGACCGATTTCGTCTCCACCATCAGGGTTTTGTATCAGCGGAGATTTTGCTGATGAAGTTTGTTAACCTCGGCTTGTCGTGGTCTGTACACCACACAAAGCTTACTTGTTCGGGCTGGTGGATCGCCAGGACAAGGAACACGAAGCTCGTCATCATGGCGGTAGTGTCGTTTCCCTGCAGACACAGCGAAAACATGAAATCATCCACAGGTAAAACCAAACCCTGCGCTAACGTTACAGTGACTCCACAACCTCAGCAATAGTAAGAGGCGAGGTGTTAGTCTGATGCTGCGACAGGCTTTTCCTGATTTAAAAACAGGTTGATTGTGCGCCGTTTATGAACGTATTCTGAGGCCCATTAAAAAAACTCTTAATTGTCCGTTCGTTGAGACAGGAGTACTGTCTTGTGGAATGTGAAGCAGCGTCATTATGTAGAGAGATACCAATGTTACAGACACCTGGGCTTCCACCTTCCTCTGTCCTCTCTTTTGCCCTGAATACAGAGACAGCAATTTCCTTCGAAACGATGGTACCTATCTACCAAACTAAACGGCGTCACATCCCAAAAGTATATTCTTCACATCACAGCTATGAGAACCACAAATGTCACATCGGTTCTACGGGCCAAACGTACAGGTAAAGCTGTCCTTGGTGAACTGTACCATTAATGCACATGGGGGAAATTAAGGTAAAGTGCACCCTTGTACAGACACTGAGGCGCTGTACAGGTCGTACGGCCCATAGGGGGAATAGAAGTATAGCTCTACTCTTTCTTGACCACGGCACCAGAAGGGGGTGAGGGGTCAGCGTCACGCCCCGGCCGCTCTTTACTTACTTACTCCATGGTGCAGAGTCCTTCTTGAGAAGCTAACTGGTCTGCAGCTAGTTAAGAAACTCCCCGCATTTCACGGAACACGAAGGTTCATTACCGCACTCACAAGCGTCCGCCAACTGTCTCTATCCTGGGCCAGCCCAATCCAGTCCATATACACACATCCCACTTCCTGGCGATCCATCATAATATTATCCGCCCATCTACGCCTAGGTCTCCCCAGTGGTCTCCTTCCCTCCGGTTTCCCCACCAAGACCCTGTACACCCCTTCTCCTCACCCATACGCGCCACATGCCCAGCCCATCTCATTCTTCTCGATTTTATCACCCGCAC
>Ga0123355_10011994_pt1 | contig 13399 bp, 5 predicted proteins | sample TergutEmb28metaG_3_FD_89872 | JGI IMG/M metagenome (GOLD analysis project Ga0123355, IMG submission 89872) | Embiratermes neotenicus P1 segment gut microbial communities from Petit-Saut dam, French Guiana - Emb289 P1 | ecosystem: Host-associated > Arthropoda: Insects > Digestive system > Gut ...
AGGAGGAGAAGAATAAGAAGAAGAAGAAGGAGAAGGAGAAAAAGAAGAAGAAGAAGAAGAAGAAGAAGAAGAAGAAGAAGAAGAAGAAGAAGAAGAAAGAACGAAAAGAAAGAAAAAATAAGACGTAAAAACTCTGACTGATATTTTCTCATTATTATCAACCAACCAGGATCATCTTTAATACAAGGCAATCGAATTAATCTTCCGCTTATTCCGGAACGAATTTACCCCGGCTTCTATTCACAGCAGTGAGAAAGTGCCAATTCTATATATGCTTGTGACTTTCGTAATGCAGGGAAGGCATTTATCGATTATCTTTAATGGGGTCAGAAAGTAAAGGCAGAAGGTTATGAATTATATATGAAATCTGAGTAAGGTGTTGATGAGATTCATTGATACTCTAAAAGAAATGAAGTTTATCAAGCACACTACGCCCTCTCATTGCCACTCTTTGCACATAGTGCATAGTTACGGCTGAGGTTCATGACTATAAACATTGGTTTATCACGGATTTTTTTGAACGCTGTTCACCATTGAAAAATCGCGACTTGTGGAATAAAAGGAAATATACACAGGAATTTTATGTGTCGGTTACAATGGCGTAAATGAGTACATGCTTCAGGCAATAGTTCTTAATCTTAAACTCCATTATACAATTTTGAGTTGCTTTTTATTGCAGCTGAAGATTTGGCCTAAGGATTAATTTTATACAAATAAGCTATCAAATCAGACTGGGAATTCAATAATTATGAGAGACTGCTGTTGCTTAAAATATTATCTTCCACAACCACGTTGCTACAACTATCTAATAATTGAAGCATACTCTAGAAAACATCTTGAGCTTTGTTAAACTGACGCCAAATTTCCAACTGCGGAAGTTTACGCCGTGGACTGATTTACCGACCAATTGTCTTCCACATTCGAAATACACCTGCGGGTAGATCTGACCTTCGCTTGGTGACCCGTTGTGATTACTCACAGACGGTTGAAATTTAAGCACAGAAATTTGTGGGTTGTGAGGTTTGGAGGTGGATGTAAATCTTTCGGAATATTTTCGAACGACCGTGCTAAGCCTTCCCGACAGCCACAAAATTAGGAATCGGCGTATTCAGCTGAGAAGAATTAAATCTAATTACATTTAGTCGCCTTGCACAGTTCAGTCTGATATTAATATAAAAGTGCAAAAAAAAAAATTGCGTTACACACTTTTAGGAGAGGACTAAAAACAGCCTCACGTTTAATTGTGTTGGACTGCTAGTTCGAATGAAACCTGAATTAATTATAACTAAACATGAAATTATAAACTGTAGTAAAATACTGTGTTATGTGCATATATATATATATAATGTGTAGGTATAAATATACAGAAAACTACATGAGTATATATAAATATATAGATTAATGAAGATCCATACTTTTCCATTCCAGTGTTGGGATAGTATCTCGAAACGAGCCAAAACATCCTACTTAATAATGCTTAATTACATAGAATTAATAACTACCTTTTCATATCAAAGTACACTGTACAGGTGTGTAGTCCAAGTACCATTATTAGACAGTCTGTTTCTTTTCTGTTATATTTACTCCACAAGTTCTATCAATATTGTGTACAGTGTTACAGCCTTGATTGTGTCACATTCATACCCTTGCTTTTCAAATTAAAAATTGAAAATGTTTTGAAAATCTTTGATGAAACCTTTTAATATTTTATAAAGCTATATCTTTGTGAATGGGGTAGGGGAAGGAATGGCAAAAGAAGGCATTTTGAAATACATTATTTCGGTGTAATGTGTCAAATTCTGTGATGTGGATAGCTTAATCGAAATCCTCTAAAGAAGACACTTTTATTTGGAATGGAAAGGTTCCTTATAATTCAAAGGACGCATTCAACGAATGGACCATTGTACTCGCCACAATTACCTTCATTTTACCCAATAAATCTTGTCTTGATAATGACAAGATGCGAGGTGAAGAATCGTTTTTACGACACAAGTGAGCATGTGAATTTGTGGTTCACATAAAAATATTTACAAAGTGAAATGTTTTGTTTTGTAAGTGTACAAAAATATGAACTTGTGGTCAAGAGCCACAATAGTATGTCGCTCTCACAGCAGCGCTGCCTTAGATACACCCAGCACAACTCTATTCAGAGAGAGTGTAGCTAAGAGATGAAGATAAACAGCTACAACGTTTCACTCATCTAAATGCTCGGTCTGTCAAGGAACTTGCATGTCGAAACCTTTCAAGCACTGTACCTAACAGTTTATAATATCATACAAAAACGTAATTGATTTAACCGCTTACCTGCATACAAATATAGTCGATCTGCAAAAATAATAATTTAACGGCAAAATAGAAAATAGGTGTCTGTATTTCTTTCTATCAGAGTAAAGCCGTAAGATATTATAGACATTGTCTTTGTACAGCAGGTAAGCACAAAATATCTTCCGAAATATTCTCTCGCACTCCAGTTCTTGATGCTACACTTTCAAACTGCAGTGTTAACTACGTACCACTATTTTCTAACATCCAAAATCTCTGTGTCTTCCCCACAAGTGCTATGTGGTGTAATCGACTATCAGTGTGAACAGATATGGTTATCTTTAACAACATGAAATTGTTCACCTTTTTACCTGACACCCATGGTGCTTATGTTTAAGGTAGAAACCAAATTTTAAAAAGTGAATTGTATTGACTCTATGATTCGAATAGCTAAAAGATGACGTAGTTCCTAAACTGCAAGCACTTTTGTTTGGTTGCTTTTAGTATTGTCGCACTCAGTTACTCTTTCTTCAGAGTTTTATCGAAGCACACTCTTAGCTGCTTAGGTTATGTAGCATCGATGACTGTTGAGGGAAGGATTATGGAGTATTTGTGTGAAGATACTGAAAGGGAAAACAAAAGCACATTGGTAAAAACCTGTCCCATTGCTACTTTGTCCACCAAAAATCTCACGTGGAATGGCCAGGTAACCGAACTCCTTTCTCAGAGGTGAGAGGCCGACGATCCTTCATTGCATCTGTAATATGCATCTGCCTGTAACTCCAATTGATTACCGAGGTAAAACTAAAAATTTAATTAAATTTGTAAGTAAATGTATCAATAGCTGGAATATAATTTGCGGTTTGTAGGATTATCACAACAGTCAGCCCCTGTTGTCGTTAATAATTAATTTTTAAGGTTGTTATTAAATATTAAATACTATTGCAAATGGGATCCCATAAATCTTAACAATTTACACACTACACGTAACCAACCTTTTATTATTTTTGTGCAGTATTGGCCTGATGATGGCCGTAATGGCCGAATCTAGTAGCCAGTAAGACAGAAAATACATTGTTGTGTTTGACTGTTTATGTACATATTTTATGACAACTGCATTTTAAAACACAACGTGATGCTCTCTAGCAAAATTCACTTTTGTTATTACCCTAATAACAACAGTGAAGGAAACATAGTTGTAATGCAGATGGACTTTATTCTGTGTGGTGTACGAACTGAGGATTAGTCTGTAACAATTCAACGTCAGTCTTCGACGGGTTAGTATACTTTGACAAGGAAATGTCCGTGCTGCCGGCCGCTAGCCCTGTGTTTAGTATTCAAAGATAACATCTGGTTCGGTCTAGACCCCAAGGTAACAGTTCAGTCGACTATTTGATAGGCCTTGCAGTTTCTTCTAGCAAAGGGAATGCGTTTAATCGTGTTGTGGCCTGACAGGATTACTTGTCATTTACTTACCTGCCTAAATCAAGTGTGGTGCGGGTAGCTAAGTCGGTATAGCAATTGACTACTGGCTGGACGGTCCGGGATCGAATCCCGGTGGGGACGAGATTTTCCGCCCATCCGGACCGGCAGTGGGGGCCATCCAGCCTTCCTATACAATGGGTACCGGGTCTTTCCCGGGGGTTAAGTGCGGCCGGGGCGTGCTGCTGACCACTCACCCCCTTCTAGTGCCGCTGTCCTGAAAGAGTAGAGCTATAACTCTACCCACCCTTTGGGCCACACCGGGCCTGTAACGGGAACACTTTACCTTTACCTAAATCAATTCGTGCTGTGTGCCAGTATAAATCATATCCGTTTGTATATTCAGCCATCACGGAAAAAAAGCTAGTAATGCGATTGAATCTCCTTTCTGATCTTTACTTTGCACGTATAATTTCACTCATCTCTTTAATCATTAAATTTTATTTATAAACTACTTGGACGTTGTGAAACTTGTAATGAATTCCGGTGCGGGAGAGATTTTCCGCAACCATCCAGACCGGCCCTGGGGCCCACCCAGTCTCCTGTACAATGCGTACTAGGTCTTTTTTCCAGGGGTAAAGCGGCGAAGGCTGGGCCTTAACCACCCAATCCCATCTAGCGCCAATATTTAAGAAAGACTAGAAGTAAACTTCTACTCCACGTCTTGACCTTCATGGCCTGTCACAGGGTGAAACATATCGTCACTTAACACATACAAGGAATATGTTGGCCAGATGATAGATAGCTTTTGAATGTACGACTGGCTGGGAATGCTGTCATATAACGATATATTCTAATTACCCTCTTGGAATGTTAACTTTCAGCCAATAACTGTAGTTTTTCGTCCGCTCCCTGACCTTTTATCAGAACCATAATTACTGCACTCCGCTTACCATTCAAGAATCTGCATTTTGTCTGTACAGTTTACTTAAGACTGCTGTATGATCCATAGAATAAACGGCTACTGTGTCTCTTACGAGCAAAAAATATTTTTCTCAAGTGTCAACGTTACGGGTGTGTGTGCTTTCGGGAACTTCCCTTTTTTTATCCTCAATCTACGTGGTTTCTTTTGTGAGTTTCATTATAAAAATGTGATTTGTTTTGTGTTATTTTCTTGTTTCAAACTTTGATTGCCATTAGATGTCGAAAGAAGTTGTTAATTACATGTCTTAATTATACGAATATGTTTAATTTAAAGAGCAGAATACTTTTAGTATTATGTACAAGTTAGCTGACTGTTATGATATTAAACATACACCAGAATATCCAATTAATAAAGTCAAGCTACATTTTCTCAAATGATAGCCCTACATGCTTATCGTCTGCTGTCAAACTTGCTGGACGTATTTACTTAATTATGAAGTTACTCCATTCCTACTTTTAGACTCAGAGCAACAAGATATTTAGATATTTCATAGTCCGTGCCAGTGATGAACAGAACAGTTTTCTTTGGTAAATTGTCGGCATTTTACTGTATATACAACGACTTTGAATTTACAATTCACGCTGGCACTAAAAATCTTGAAAATCATTAAGCCCCTTACTTATATATTCATAAACAGATATCGCCAAAGATTTGTCTTCAGTTAAGAAAGCACCTTGAGTGTTGTCTACCGGTCTGGGCCAACAAAACACAGGGCAATACATTTCTGCGTCTATTGAAACCGGGTGGTCCTTATCTGATGTTTTGAGAGTGGTTCACTGTAGGCTTAATTTAAGAGAGTTTACTTAAGTGAAACACGACATAGCTTCAAGTTAAAGTTGCTAAAATTTATAACAACCACTTTAACTGAAAATCTACTACGGATTGTTTAGACCCTGAAAGTAGAGAAAAATTTGACAATAGCCTATCTCACTTAGAGTTGTTAAACGTTTAGTTTCTAGTTACTCCGATATTATTTCGTTAAGGTGACAGAACATTCAGTTTACTCGCCCCTTATAAAACATGGAACTGACTAACTGAAAGTAACTTTTAGATGCTGCATATGTTAGGAAAAAGGACAATTTACGATCAGCCACGACTATTTTTGTTAGACTGTCCTTTATCTTATCTAAAGTTTGTGTGCTACTTTTTGTGGCTAAGTAAGCCAAGAGTGACTGAGGCATAACGGACGAAAAATGGTAAAATTATTTAAGTTAAGAGTACTGTTTAAAATTGGAAGTGAGATGTGGAACTTATATTTGTATTGAACAACGAAAGGATTGTCTAATAATAATATTTGTGGCGGACTGTCAATGTCCTCTTTGTTGCCTTCATTATGAAGGGATATTCGGCTTTAATGCTGTAAATAACAGGACACGGTGTGTGATTAGTTGAAAACGTGATTACGTTATTGACAAACAGGCGACTTTTGTGGCAAATGGCATTTGGAACTTTAAACTTAATTCGTGAAAGTTATATGCCTTTGAAACACATTTTGCAAATCTAAGCAGGATTGTGATTCGGTCTGAGAATCCATGCAACTCAATGTACAAAATATGTTAAAGAATAAGCAAGAATCAGAGAGATGTATTTAAAGCAACGTTAGTGAGAGAGGAATACCTCGTCTACTTGTTATAACACAAATGCAGATTACTCTGTCTTCATTAACTTATTATTGCTATGAGCAAGTCCCATATAGCTCGAGTCTGCCCAGTGACGAAACACTTGCTGTTATGAATGCAACACTCGTCGATTTAAAAGCAAAGTAGCCATACATTTCCTCTTAATAATTCAAGCCGTATTCTTAAAAAAAAACATTTGAACACCACTACATAATTAAAAGTGAAAATTTACCTAAAATACTTCATTTATAAATATCATTATTTACGCTGCCTGGAGACGAAGAAGCATTGTCACAGACGGTGTAGTGATTGGGAAACAGGACCGATAGAGAAATCGTGGTGTAAATGGCAGCAGGGAGAGAGAATTTCTTTTCCTCCAAAACATTCACACCGTTTCTAGGGCCCACCATCCTTCCTATCTGGTGGGTACCTGGAGGCTCTTTCCCTGAGGTAAAGGGGCCGGGGCATGAAACGGAATCCTCCTGTATCTAGTGCCAAGATTAAGAAAAGTGTTCAAATGATGTACACAGTGACGTAGTTACACAGACTTTAACAAGGCATTCTTTACTTTCTAAACGTATAGGTTTTCGTGGTATCGAGCAAATGTAATTTCATTTCGGCCCATAAGAGGGGTTTTGACTCTCTCTCTCGTCAGTTCTTATGAAACACTCGAATGGTCTTTGGTAACGTATTAATTAATATTTTTAAGCCGAATTTCGGCCAGATAGGACCATGAATGTGGAAAGAACGGAGAGAAATTTACTTAATCCCCTAATTCAAAAATGGCGTTCACTGATCCGAAGTTTACAAAATTCACACTCAAGCAGTAAATTTCTTTTGGTATCTCCTGTAACCAGACATATCTAAATCGGATGAAAAAATAAAATGCATGAGCAAAATTTCGTGCACGACCATCACGAAAATCCTAAGTGTTGAACTGCACTATGTGGAGTTCTTGTTGGCCAAACGCAACCCAAACTGGCAAAAAAATTTTCAAATTGTGTATTGAGATGTATTGACATCCTTGCGTGAATATGGACTGTCACCGCGCCGATATTCATGAAACTCGTGCCTGATATCTTCGTTCTTCTGGGATTTTACACGACATAGATTTTTAGTCAGTTACTGACGTTTCGGAAAAATGTATTGGTCCCATCTTCAAGGGTCAAGCAATCCACCCCAGAATTTCTTTTTGAATTGCTTGGCTCTTGAAGATGGGATCTAAGTTTGTCCCGAAACGTCGGTAACTAACTACCAATGTACGTTGTTTGAAATCCCAGAAAACCGAAGATCTCATTTACACCGCCGCATAAGCCGGGAATTACTCCAACCTACGCTTGTTATACAGCCTTTTGTAAGTAAATCCTATACTGAATTTCGTGCAAAACCAACAAACGGTTTAGTCGCTGATGTTAGGTAAACAGAGAGTGGGGAGACGGACGGAGGACAGTGGTCTTCACTTAAGGCGTTCTTATCTTAATCCCTAAAGAATGCCTATTAATGGGGGTTATAACTCCACTCCCCTCCAACTCTGCGTGGCATGCAGAGGAACTGTGGGCTGCCGGGCTTTGGAATCAACAGAATTTCATTTTTCGTTTAACCTGATAATGGAGACAGGCCATGTATACGAAACGTTGGTTTTAAGCTGAACTGTAATGTGGTTAATGGCCAAAGATGATTCTAATACATTTATTCACTATAAAATTTTAAAAAATTGTGGGTATTTTCCCTTCTCCACCACCACCACCACATCAGTAGCCTAGAGAGTCGATGATCTTTCCAGTACATCTAAACAAAAATAAAGGATCGTCAAATAACCGCACGCAAGCGCTGTAGGACAGTTAATATTCTAGAAGCCACACGAACCCTGCTATAAAGGCCAATCCATTGATAATAATCTCTTTCCGCCCTCAGGTCACAGTTTCTTCTTCCGTTAATGTCAAGCATTATTTAGTGGTTTCTTTCTTTATTTATATTTTAAGGACAATTTCCAGCAAAGGTACAAAGAACCCTTTCATGTGGCTCAAAACCTCTTCTCTTTATTCCATAAAAAACATTTTAGGTGTTAATTTTAAGAGAAGAATTAAAATGTTGTTACTGAACAGTCTATAAACAAATTCGTCTAAGCACCTTCGTTTTAGAACATCCAGTGTCGAATGATCGGTAAGGTAACCTTTTCAAACACAACGGTCAATATATGTGTGAGATATTTTAACTTTAAAAAGTCTTTGAATTTTGCGAACACTCTTCCTTAATGTGTTATTTATGATTCCGAAACAGAAGAGTGAACATTTATCTGAACTACACTAACTAATTAGCCGTGTAATGGAGACATGTTGTGTTTTCCGTGAGATATGAACTGAATATTTTTGTGTTATTAATATGAATTTTAAGCTTTGGAGGTTTAATTTTGGATACGGCATTTCCGGGAAGCTTCTCGAAGCTCGAGAATGTGTTTACAGTTGGCCGGCCAGAGAGCCACATGATCTGACGTTCCTCTTAAAACTTTGGTGCTAGCCGATCCGTTAATGCATTGAGCACTCTGAGTGATGAAATGAAGCGTGTAATAATTAACTAGGCCTAACTTAGCCTTTCTTTAGGAGCTGATAGTCTTGGGATTCGCCACTACGGAGCCCAAAGACGCATTACAGTATTCACAAAATGTTGCCATTGGACCATATTCTGTGGCATGCGAATCACAACGTATTTATTTAAGATTACTGTAAAAGCTAGTAATAAATATCAGTAATTTTTTAACCCTTGTATACTTTTTCACTACGGTACTTCATTTGATGTATGAGGAAATGTAACCAAGATGTCAGTCTGCGGACAGGGGAATGAGGTGTAGGATAGACGTAGCCTCTTTTCTTACATGATTTTTTACGTGGCGTGGCACGCTACATTCGTCACGAAATTGTTTTTTTTTTCACGTATATTAATACGAATTTTCTATTTTAAAATTATACCTCAACCTGTGGAGTGAATAAGACGTACGCGGCTCAAGTGGCCAAAACTTCATCAACATACTCCTCCGTCTGAGGTGAAAGTACCACATGGCACTTGGCACACCGTACAATAAGGTAAAAAAAAAGGTAAAACAGTCCCATTACAGGCCTGGAAAGGCCCAAAGGGTTCCAGAAATTCAAGGCTCCCAGTTTTCGTGACAACGGCACAGGATGGTGGTAGGTTGTCAGCCTTATGCACCGGCCGCCTTTACCCCCAGGAAATACTCCTGGTACTCATTTCTGTTAGAGGCTGAGTCGACCCTAGGACCATATTGCGATCGGAAGGATTTTATATCAATGAAAAATCCACTGACACTAGCTGGGATCGAACCAGCACAGCACCTTAACCACTGTGCTACCGCGGTCCCCCCGTACAATAAGACATCGCACAAAACTTAACTGCCCCATATTGTTTGCTAGCAAATGCCACCTCTAAAATGTTAACAGTTCTATACAACTCATCTTTGTACCTTGTATCTACATTTAATATTCTGAATGTATTGCATAAATTGTAAATATTGTGTAAGAAACAAGATACCGTTTCCATTAAGTGCAGTTTTTATATTCTTTTTAAAAATGCTCTAAACTATCCTATGATAAGGCCGCGAGGTCGAAACATGTCATGTGTCGATGGCCAACTGTTTATTTCTTTCATTAAAACGTTTTTCTGTTGATGTCTCTCTAAAGGAAACGGTTTTTAGTTCCGCATAGAGAAATAATGTGTTATTAAACTGGTCAAGTTTGCCCTACCTTTAGAAAGAAAGACTAATCCAAATTGAGTTTTAAAAATCAGTTCGTACCCGTCAGAAAAATTATTCGGTCAATGAAAATGAAAGAAAAATATCACTGCTTGTTCTGAGATCAAAACGAGTACAACAAATAAAACCTCTTGTCAAAACTGTATGTTATTTGGTGACGTAACTACAATGGAAACGACACTCCTAGTTACTTCTGTTTCAGAGAGAGAACTATAAATGTAACTGAAACGTTACGTAGCTAAACCGAGGTGACTTATGGAGGACAAAATCATTAATTTCCTCTGGAGATTCTGAGTTAGGTAGGATGTCCTCAGGATGGATAACCAGTCCCTCGCTGAGTAAGTTTGGTGGCAGCTAACCTCAGGGCCTCCAAACATGCCCGTTTTCTGTAGGGGTGTGCTCCCTTAGCCGAAACTCTCGGTTTTGAGGCGCCGAGAACTCGCCTTCATCCGCTCCTCTCTGCTACGACTAAAGTTGCTTTGCCCAGGGATCACGAGCGAGGACGTGAGGAAGTCGGATTTGCTGGCAGAGCTGACCGATGTCATGTCAGATGGTGTTTCCCAGGATTTGTGGATATTATCTATTGGTATTGATAATAACCCTTGGGGCCAATAACAGCCTTTGATCCCTATCATTAGTTTCTTAGCTGCATATCCGAAAAACCAATAATACGAGTATTTAGTGCAAAGGAAATGACAAAGATGATGATTTTATTGTGAGACGATGTATATTTCACTCTTGGTCGTGATCAGTGTGTGCTTTGCGTGACGTGTACAGCGCAGTACAGTGACGGACGAAAGTAAAAGTCCAAATAAACACACGATTCTCCCAGCAAAATACAGGCTACTTCTGTGGGTGTCATTCCCTATTTACACGTGCTACGTACAACAACGTGTCTAAAACGCTGTAAAATGTGTGAACTTGTGAAGGAAATCCCACTTTTATCTCTGCAAACGCAACATTTAATTTCTGTCTTCCAGTTCCCCGTAACCTTGCATTATACACAAATAACATTTAGAAGCTGAGTCCTTACGAAGCCAGCAGGCTGTCCACTAGTCAAAAGATTTCCTGCATTTAATGGAACCCGAAAGTTTGTTACTACCTTCGAAACATCACAACACTTGTCCCTATCTGAAACCAAATAAATCCAACCTACTTCATGCTACCCAATAAGATCATTTTAAATAAAACATTATATCTACGTCTAGGTCTTCCAAATGATATATTTACTTCAGTTTTCCCACCTAAACATGCCATACACTGTTTTTGGTATACATGGCGGGCGTAAAAGTATCAAAGTTGCAGTCCACAATACAACTATCCTTTCCCACCACTACCTAGCATGTTAGCCAGCCCACGCAATTCCGTCACTTCCCTACTGCAGAGGGTGGACTGGGGACGAGGATATTTAGATTCGTAAAACACCGTGTGACGTCACTCTTTCAGCATTACCGTCACCGAAATCTGCCATCTGTCACATTAACGGTGCCCTCATACCTCACAATTTTTACCGAAATTTTCTTATTATTTTCACTCTTCTTCCCTCTACTTTTTCTTCTCTAATTTTTGCATACATCCAAAGTTATTTTAAAAAGAAAAACTCTATCAGCGAAATATAAACTTACACCAATGGACAAGTACTTATGCCGGAATGTACAGTTGTATTTGTAAACGAATGGACAACCGACCTTCAGCTGCTTTGCGTTGAGTTTCTCCTTTATGCATATAAATTCTTATTCCACTGGTAAACTAATGAACAACTGACCTTCAGCTGCTGTGTGTTGAGTTTCTCCTTTATGTATACAAATTCTTATTCCAAGTCCGTGTTACCCTTGTTTTATGTACCAAATTAATTTCCCACTAATAGCAGGTCTGTGCTTAACGAACCACGGACTACAAACAGGTTTTCTGTGGCGTCTTAAAAATATGACCTAAGTAAGTATATACCTATACCTAACGCCATGGAGCACAGAAGCTGACAGTTGTTCAGCTATTCAAAATCTTCCCAATATTCCGCCCATGATGTTTCTTTTGTGCCAGGAAATTCATGATATCTGTGCTTTCTAGGATGTTACGAAGCGGACAGTGGCAATTAAATTCTTCTTGGACTTTTTGACCCTTGAAGGTGGGACTGATAGTTAGTCCCGAAACGTCTGTACTTAATTACCACTCTACGCTGTGTCATATACCAGAAGAGTGGAGATCTCGTCTAAATTGCTGCGAAAACCCGGAATCGCAAGTGAATTCATGTTAGATGTACGCCTCTTATATAAAGTGGCCGTGAAAGTGTGATGTGGAAGGTTGTGACACCTTGTGTTCTGGTAAATAATATGGGAATTTTGAAAGTAATTGTTGTCTTCACCTGCAGGATTATTTTGCAGTCCTCAAGACGTAGGATACAGGTCATTCGAAACATCGGTACGTAGTTACTGAGCTGCATGACGTAACTTCCCACAAGTCAGTATATTTCCAACGAAGCCAGTCCATAGCAGCTTAACATATGCCTGTGAGGTTTATTTATCATTATACTGCATGTTCCAAGTGGTTTCTTGGCTTCCGATTTTCCAATCAAAACATTGTACATTATAATTTTGTCTTCATATTTATGCGTGTTACGTTCACCCCCCCCCCCCTCCCCCATCACATGCTACTTCGTTTGGTCATCCTAATTACATTTGGTGAGGAGTATATATCAGTAAGTTTATCGGTACTCTTACGTAATTCACCCCTCCCCCCACCGGGGATACTTACACGCAATTAGGTCCAAAAATTCTTCTCGAAGACTCATATCCCAGAAGAACGGAAACCTCAGTCACACCGCTGCGAAAACCAAAAATTTGCACTTGCAGCAAATGTTCTTCTCTTCACGCGACAGACGAAGTTTGAAACCAAAACAGAAAAACGGACAAAAATTGCACTTTTAGATGCTGTATAATTGTCGTGAACAGTGCGAGCAAATACGGAACTTCTCTAATACCCATATACGAGTCAGGATAGCAGAGACGGTGTACTTCCGTAGGCTACGGGATGAACAATGGAAGAATTTCTATTTAATTTTCGGAAGGAATAAGATTTTTTTTTTCTAAAACACTGAAACTGTCTCTAGTACCAACCAAGCGTCTTATTCAGTGGGACACGGAAGATCTTACCGCGGGATTAAGGCATGGGACGTGAAGCTGACCAAATTGTCTTTACTTACTTACTTACTTACTTACTCCATGGTGTAGTCCTTGAGAAACTAACTGGTTTGCAGCTAGTCAAGAAATTCCCCGCATTTCACGGAACCCGAAGGTTCATTACCGCACTCACAAGCGTCCGCCACCTGTCTCTATCCTGGGCCAGCCCAAT
>Ga0123355_10011995_pt1 | contig 13399 bp, 17 predicted proteins | sample TergutEmb28metaG_3_FD_89872 | JGI IMG/M metagenome (GOLD analysis project Ga0123355, IMG submission 89872) | Embiratermes neotenicus P1 segment gut microbial communities from Petit-Saut dam, French Guiana - Emb289 P1 | ecosystem: Host-associated > Arthropoda: Insects > Digestive system > Gut ...
GTACGGGTAGACGATACACCGCCTAAGCGCCCTGCGGTACTTGCGGGGGAGCCTGCGCCACGGGTTGCCCGGAGCGTACAGTATCCCTTTGATGTCCCTGTCGGGCCAGCGGTGGATACAGTCCTGAATAAAAAACTGCGTCCATGACGCTCCGAGCGAGAAGCCGTCTACCCGGATGCTGTAATCAGGGTGATCGTAGCAAGCATCCAACAGAATATTTCTTACAGCCCGGTACTGCCGCAAGAATCCTGAGTGAACCCAAATGCCCCTAAACCATTCTTCCTTATACCGAAAAGTGAAATCCAGATTATCCATCCAGTCGGCCCTTTGGTTCGAGGCTTGCCCGGTTACGTGGATAATCTTTTCTTCATGGTCGATATTCAGGCGGCAATCGGTTCGCCCAACCGTTATCCACGGCCCGGAATTGACGGCCCTAAAATGCGCCGCGCTAACTTCAAACATCGCTATTCCCCCCGTTCCTTTACCAGCGCCAACGCTATTCCCTCGCAAATAGCGTCATAGTTTTGGCGGTACAGCCTCATGTCCGTTTCGGAGTTAATGAAACAGACCTCTATTAGAACGCATGGGCGGTTTACCATGTTCAAAACACGCAAGTTATCCCGCCGCACCGCTCCCCGGTTACGGAATTGCCCGTGGTAGGAGATAAGCGCCGATGTATGAGCGGCAAGTTCTCTTTCAGCGTCATTGCGGAATAATACCTCAACCCCGATGCCGTTAGCTGTTATTCCGGCTATGGCGTTAAAGTGGATACTTACGTCCAAGTCCCTTTCAAGCGAGTTATGCCAGTCAATGATTCTATTCAGGTTATCGTTTTGGTTTCTCGATACATCATCGTGGAACTCGAACATTGAAATGCCTTTTAACCGCAGTAGGCGGCATACGTCCTGTGTTACCCTGCGGGCTTGGAGTACCTCACTGCCTAATACGGTGTGCGCTCCGGGGACGTGAAGGCCGTGCCCGGAACTTATCGCTATTCCCACCTGCGCCCTCCTTGCGTCTCTCCTGTAGACCTGTTCATAAGGCCGCCGATAAGCTTTGGCATACCGTCAACAATAGCGTCCCTTGCGATTGTGGCTATCGCCAGCACCAACAGCCACAGGATTACGACCGTGGTTACAATCGGCGGTGTTAATGGGGAAAGGATAAACGCTATGCCAAGGGACACAAACAGGACAATCCACTTGACCGCTTTTTTCCCGTGGATAAAGCATTTAAGAAAGTTGACCAATCCTATGACCGCTACCGCTCCCATAAGGGCGATAAGCCATACGATTTCCGGCTGTGTGGTGATGAAGTCAGATACGTTTTGCATATTATTCTCCCCTTGCTTTATTTATATCCGCGATTCTTTCATGGTATTTATCGCAGAAAATATCCATGCGGTTTTCTTGCTGGACACGCAGCCAGTCATTCCAGTTTGGGATTATCAAGTCATTAGTGGCGAACTCGGCGACAAGGCCGTTCCCGGCCAAACGCAAGTAGCAGTCAAAGGCCCGCAGGCGGTCTATTACGTGTAATTTGTCATTGTAGATGTTTCCCATAAGGGCTGACTTTTCCACGTATCCGATTCTGCGGGAAAGCCTCGCTACTTCTTCGTTCAGGGCGGTAATTTTGCCGCATATCTCGTCCATTTGCCCGATAAGGTCGACGATGGTTTTCGTCTTGCCCCTGCCTTTAAGGAATTTGGAAAGATAGCCGTTATTGATAAGCGCGTAGGCAAGTAGAAATACCGCTATCACTATCAATGACGGGATGTTGTCTCCAAAGGTGTCGATTAGAAATTCCACAATTACCCCTCCCGGAATTGTTTATGCTCTCCGGCAAGACGCTACAGAGCTTTGCCAGTACGTGCATTTTATCGGGGGGCTGGAATTAAACAATATTAAAAGTAAAACGCTTGACACCCCAATTTTGAGGTTACTTGACAAAATATATAAAAATGATAATACTATGGTAGGTGTACTATTGGAGGCTTGCAATGCATGAATTTTTCACGGAAAAACAACAAGAAAATATCAAGTATTTTAGCGACAACCTCAAAGATTTCCTTAAAAACCCATTATATAAATTCAAATTCGCTGTAATCTATGATAAAGAAATAGTGGGAATATTTGATACTTCGGAAGCCGCTATTGAAGAAGCCGCCGCAAAATGGCCTGTTGGCGATTTTATAATCCAGCAGATGATCTCTGACGATGATGTAGTCAGCTTCCTTTCCCCTGCCTTATTGTGTCATAACGCAAATCAAGAAACAATATCGCCTTAATTAGCACTCCAGCTAACCGTACCATTATTGTTCAAGTTCAGCCAATTCCCGTCTGACAGTCTTAGCCCTTGCGCTCCGGCGGTGATGTGCTTCTCGGTGAAGCCAAAGCGGGTGCGCATAAGGGAAAGGGGACATAATCAATCACGCTAACGCTTTCTGTTTTATACTTTATCCGTAAGCCTGTAATCAGGTGGATACTGTAAGATCAAGTCCAAGAGCGGATGATACTCTTATAAAAGTGAGCAGATTGCAATTAACCCCATTTTCGATTTTTGACAATTGCTGCTGGGTTACACGGCTCTTTTGGGCAAGCTCTTTCTGGGTCATTCCATGCTGCTCACGGGCCTCCATTATCGTCAAGCCCAATTTAAGCAGACGGCTTTCTTCTTCGTAAGCTTTTCTGAATTCTGGGTTTTTCAGTTTCTCTGCCAGATGAGCCTCAAACGTTATCATATAGCCTCCTAATTTCAGCTTCGTTAAATCTGTTCAAAAAATCTTCACGGTTGCTTTTAGCGAGTTTAATTTCATTCTTCGGCACTTCCTGAGTATACTTGTCAAAAACATTCGTCAAAACAATAATATTTTTGTAACAGAAAAAGTATAAAAACCTTGCCTGCGTTCCTTTCAGCTTAATTCTTAATTCGTGTATTCCATCCTCTAAAAGATCGGCATACGGTCTGGGTAAGTTCGGCCCTTGCTCTTTAAGCAGACTGATAAACGCAAGCGTTTTGGCTGCTTCGGTTGCAGAAAGCCTGTCTATATATTCCTGTACAGGCTGTGATCCATCCTGCCTAGAATAATATATCACTTTCCAGTCATTCTTCATAGCTTTATGGTACATCATATTTAACGTAATGTCAAGCGGCTTTTTAGTAAAAAGCAAATCGGAAAGTGTCGATAGTTAAGGCATTGGAGGTGAGGCGTGAAAAGGGTCAAAAACATTAGCGGGACTGCTGATAGACTAACTATGCTCGTAGATCGCCGTCAAGGTTGGGAATAAAATGGATGGTAAGGCTGATCAGTTGCCCGTCATTCTGCCGTGTCCAACTCATCCCTTCTACAGAGCAGAGATTTATTCCCATGTGGTTGGGAATAACCGAGGGATCGAGAGGCCAGATTGCGCTGTTGATGGTCGTATCCATATCGGCGATTTTGTGGAATTCTGTCTTCATGTTTAACATGATACATTTGACATAGGAATAAACAATATCTTTGGAGATATTTATGAGAAAACTATTACTTGCCCTTGCCATAGTTTTTCTGTTCGCTTCGTGCGACACTGATATCATGGACATCGAAATCAACCCGTTCATAGGGACTTGGGAAGATGAACTGGGATTTGGTATCGGTTTGAAGGTGAAGCATTGATAATGGGCGGCATATCATATAATAGAGCGCCAGAATAAGAAAAACCTGTAATCATTCTATTCTCCCTTCCTTGCAAATGAGTTGTCAAGCGTTGATAGTAAATAACCGACAATAATGGGACATAAGGAGTTAAACATGACAGAAAAACAGGAAAGCAGGATGTTGTCGCTATTAACAGCTTCGATTATGCAAGCGTCCATAGAAGGGGATCGAAATTTTGAAAATATCCTTAAACTTGCCGATGAGGTCGAAAACATAGTAAGCGCCGGAAACAAGGAAGACAAGGATGTCAATAAATGGTCATACCTTGTCGGTGCGATGATACAGAACAGCGTTTGCGGCCCAAAGTCCATAGGTATCGGGAAAGCGGAGAACTTCTACGATGTTGCCAAACTCGCCGAGAAATACATAAGGCAAGAGTAAGACGGTAATGAAAGGCTAGCTGACTGGCTTGGCTTGCGCTGCCAGTAATTCTCTCCAGAGTTGCGTAGTTGGGAGATCTCCACTGTGAGGCAAGCCGAGTTCCACATGTATACGCCCAGCGTCATAGCGGTAGCCGTGAATGTCCACGCCAAAAGGCTTCACCACTTCCCGCAACCCAATGATGATGTCCAAAGGCTGGGGGTTTACTTTGTTTTCTTTGTTTTCGTTTTCCATGACTGTCTCCTATGGCATAAAGTATACGTTTACGCCATAGGGAAACAATAGCGAGGCTATTTTTTTGATTTACAAGATTTTTTGAAACAGCACCCCAAACATATACAGACAATAATGAGAACACAAATTAAGGCAATGAGAATATAAATTAAAATCAGGGAGATGATGTCTGCCTGCACATTTTGCACACACTCGTAAATACTAGCGATAACCAATCCTGTCCACGTAACCGTCAAAATAGCTGAAATGGCGAGAGCTATTCTAGCGGTTGACATTTTTGCAAACTTTAGCAGGTGGGAGAATTCATGGTAATGTGAGCTGTCAAAGTCAGCCTGTATTAGCTCAGACAAATGGAAAAAACAAAGATGATATGCCCTACTGTTCCAGAAAAACAACAATGAGGCAATGCAGCCTAATAATGAGATAATAATTTCGGTAGTGCTATCGGTCTTAAAGTTTATGTTAAAGTAAGCAGTGAATAACCCGCCATTTATGGCTATAAAAAAACCCGCCCATATATAAAACTCCGTAAAATGATAGCGGATAGCCTTAACCGGATCATAGTGTTTGTTTATCTTCCTGACACGTTCATATTTATCCATATATTTCTCACAAGCTCCTTACCTCTGTGCCTCACATTAAAACAAAAAAGGCTGACCGTCAAGTAGTTGAAAACAGGGCAAATTTAGCGGGGCTTCCCCTGTTGACAAACCTGTTCTTTGCTGGTGGCGGTAAAGAACAAATCGGAAAGTGTCGATGGGTAAGCATTGGAGGGAAAAATGAGAATATGTAAATTTTGCGGAAAAAAAATGGGGGTTTTCAAAAACAGACATCCTGAATGTGAAAAGGTACACAATATCAAAATGAAAGCAAAAAATACTATCGCAGAAATTGAAGATATGGGGAAAAAAGCCGTAGCCGAAATCAAAAGCATGGGTAAGTCCGCTGATTCTCAATTATCATCAAATAGTCCAGAAGATAATATTACTGACAAGGTAATAAGCAATATAACATCAAGCTTCACAAGCGGTAAGGAGTGGGACAATTACAAAAATAGCACAAGGGGGAAATATGAAACCACCCCTGATAAAATGCCCGTTTCAAAAGAAAAATTGATAGCAAAGCTATATACCCTTCTTGAAATGGAAGATATAGACATAATCAACAAAATAAACTCGCTTGGTGGACATATAGAATTTGATATAGACGAATTTATCTCATGGAATACGCAACCGTATCGTTTTTTGATAACGTCATTGAGGCAACTATCAAAGCTGGGGCATATCGATCTATGCAAAAGGCTGTTCCCGATAATTGATGAATATATAGAAATATGCGGAGACCCTTATATAACTCAAATTTATTGGGGGTATGTAGTTGAAATTTACTGGAAAAACAAAAATGATACAGAAAGCTGGGATAATGCAAAAATTTATTGCAATTCAATGATTGAAAAATCAAAGTCAACATCCGAATTTATCAAAAACGTAGCAGGGTATTCTTTGCCTGAACACATTGGATATAAACGCATGATTAGAATACTGGAAAGGGAAAAAGATTTTGAACAAATCGTAAAATTGTGTGAAAAAGCGAAATCCGAAGGGTGGAAGGGAGAATGGGATGTCTTCATAGCGAAAGCTAAACAGAAACTTACAAAGTTGAAATAAATGAGCCTCCTCAAAAATATATTTATGCCTCTTGACAACTGAAAATAAACCAGGTAGCCTAATTGATATGGAGGTTTCCCATGAAAAAATTAGTTCCAGCCGCTCTAGCCCTTGCTGTCGTTTTCCTGTTCGCTTCGTGTCCCAATGCCGTTAGGCTGGTTGAAGAAATACCAACAGAACCGGAACCGGGGTTCCGGGTTATCTATCACAGCGAAGGGCACACGTCAGGGGAAGTGCCCGTTGATGATAACGAGCGTAAGCCGTTTGGATCGCATGAGGTTATGGGGCCGGGAACACTCCAGAAAGACGGGCACTTGTTTCTGGCGTGGCTATTAAAGCCTGAATTGGATCGCCGGATTCCTGTAGGAACCCGGGTATCCAATACTGGCATAGTGACTGAAGATGTTGAACTGTTAGCCATGTGGATAGAGCATGGCGATAGCGAACCGCCTAACCCGTTTTTCGGGACGTGGCAAAGCGTGGCTACTTTGGAGGCCAATGAGGCTTTCTTTCTTTTCAGCGCGACTGAGGTAACATTTCATAACACTGACGGAGCAATGAATTGGAAGAGCACGTATACCTTTGATGATGCATATATAATATTTACCATAATCGAGCACACCCCCGGTTTTAATTTTTCCGGCCCGCAAAGGCTTCCGTACAGCTTTGACAACGAAGCGCTGATAATTGGCTCAATACGGTATTATCGAATATCACATTAAACAATCCCCAGGATGGTTAAGTTGGTTTGGGTTGGGTGTTGTATCCTGTACACTGTGCCCGCCGGTAAGCCGATACCACCTGTGGGTAGCTCTATGAAGCGCAGCGTTCTTCCCGCTGTCGCGCCGCCTATTTCGAGCCGTTGCGTGATTGTATTCGGAAAGAATAAAACAGGGTTTCCGGTAGAAAAAAATACTCTTAATCCATCAATTCGAGGGACATTAAAAGCGTTGGAGGGTTCAGTGTAAAACTCCAAACGGGTAATGCCTTGCCTCGCGCCAACCATCCCGCCTGCCACATTTAAAATCCTTGTATCAGTGCCGGAAATACCCAGATCGACTCTTATCTGGGTTATACGTGTTCCATTCGTCCATATCTGTCCCGGAGATGGAGTGGAAGGGTCGTTTGTAGCGACCAGCGGCCCTGAAAGCACAGAGCCCTCAAATATGGCCCTGTCCCCTATATGCACATTCTGGAATGATCCGCTCTCCGCTTCGACATGGCCCCTGAACGATCCGTCTTCCGCCACAATATGACCCCTGACCCGCGCGCCGTTGAGGATAGCCAATCCGTTTGAGCCAAACTGCCAACCCTCCGTATTGCTAAAATTAGAACTCTGTAGTGTACACAACACATTCAACACCTGCACATGAACCATGTCAGCGAATAGTTGCCCTATGAAAGCCGTGTTAAAGATACCATCGGGACTGTTCCTTGTAATGTCGCTTACCGCGAGCAGGTACTTTCCGTGGTTTCTTTCTATCGGCAAAAAGCTCCATGTCGAGCCGTCCCATTCCATCAGCCTGTTTGACTGCCAAATCCCCACTGTTTCCCCGGTAAACAGCACCCAGTCGCCCATGTTCATGCGCTCGCCGTTAATTACCCCGGTGTTCTGCAAGTCGGCTACCTCCGTAACGCCCCTGTACCTCGGAGCGAAGGCGGGTATGCCCGTGTCAACTCCGCCCTGCCAGATGTTGCCGTTATCTCCTACATTTGGGGGAGCGGGCGGGGGTATCCACACTTCCCTTGGCGGGGTCTGGTAGTGCTTCGGGGGCCGTGGCAGTATGCCTGACTTGTAAGCCGATATAGCGTCTATGGCGCTCGTCTGGTAGATTTCATCATCATACTTTACCAGCTTTAGCCTGTAGCCTTTTTTGGTCGGTGAAGAATCCATCACAACACACCGCTTGCTTTCCCTGTTTACCACGCTTACAATGTTCCCCAATGCTGGTTTGTCGTGGTCATTCAAAGGCACGGTGAAGTACAGTTCATTGGTGTATCCCCCGGTACTCCGTATCTGCCTTGTAACAACGTGGTTGCGCCCGCTATCCACTATGTACATATCAACCCAATAATCCCGGTCGCTTCTTATCTCGTACTTTTCCATTGTCTTTATGCCCACGGTAACGCCGTTTTCGACAATCCGCCGGGAGACCTCGCCGCTTCCTATGCCTATCCTAAAACCCTCATGCTGCGCTTTTATCAAAGAACCCGGCTTAAAGTAACGCCCCTCCCTGCCGACTTCAACCTCTATCTCCCCCGGCTGTAAAATCTCCCTCGCCATTGTTCTTCTGGCAAGCCACATCGCGTGATAGTGATCCGTAACATACTCCGGTCTGAAATCGTCATAGGAGTTTTTCCCCAGAATCCTTTTTACCCTTGGCCTAAGTACCCGTTCCGTCCGCTCCGCCCAATCGCCGTCCCGGTCGATGAACTGGACGGCATACCCGTCAGCCCTTCTTCCCAGATTGCGGGTTTCGTTCATGGACACAAGCCGCTGCGGGTTCAACAGGCCAACGGGCGTTGTCTGAAAGTCGTCATACCAAAAGGTGAGTCTGCCATACTCGCTGACATAAAGCCCGGCATCCGCCGTACCCAGCACCGATTGCAGCACATCCAGCTTCCTTACCGGGCTTGTCAAAACCCCGCAGGCTGACAGCTTTAACGGTCGTATGCTGCCCTCTACGTTCACTTCCCTTGAATCGCACCACTGATACAAACGCCCAAGGCTGTCCAGATTTATTTCAGACATTTCATGCCTGCTTGGTTCGTGTATCAGCCCTGTCAACACTTCAAGCGCTACAGACGCGGGGTTGGACGTGGCGTATTTTTCAAGGCTCCAGTTCTTGCCGTCCCAAACCCTGCCTGTCATCGAGGCTATCACGTTAAACCTGTCCAAAGCGTCTTGCGTATTCTGGTTGACTTTTATCTTTAGCCCTATCCGGCAGAACTTTTCAGCGAGAGAGGGGGCTATGTTTTTTGCCGCGACAAGTCTTGAATCGGTCGATTCTCTGGGCGAATACTGCTTTGTTCTTATGGCGGTTAAAATCGTCCGGCTCCTAAAGCCGCCTACGTGCTGCCTTGTTAGCCGTGTCGCCCGTATGTAAACAGGCTTGCCGTCATCGGAATACACAGACGCGGGAAGATCTTCCGCCGCCATAAAGCGCATCTGCCTCATGCTGTTTCTTGTCAGCGTCATATCGCCCCATCCCGGCAAAGCCGTCCAGCCCGCTTCCCCGTCCCGGCTCCATTCAAGGCGCAGCGCAACGGTAGCGTTGGTAGGCACACCATTGTTGCTGTCCCAGCCATGCAGTCCGTCAACCAGTATTTCCACCTCTATCCGCATGGGGAACCTCGCTGTTTCCCTTATAACAGGGTCGGGCCCGTCATCTTCGACATATATATCCCGATACGTTCCCGCTTCATCGCTACGCAGCCTTCCGATTTCAGCGTTGGCTTCCAGCGAATCTTCCCACCGTTCATTAAACACAGAGTTGCTGAAATACCCTTGTTGGCAAATTTCCACGAAGTTGCCCGGCTCATGGAATGGCGGCGGATTGTCAGGGTCAAAGGCAGCCGGACGGTCAAAGTATTCTTTGCCCGGAGGCGTTTGGGTATCCCCTGTAAGTGTTACAAGGTCTATCATCCCGTTTCTGATTCTTTCGATGTTTATTCCGGTTTGCCCGACAAGAAATGTGCCGTACCAGTACAGATCAACGCCATCGGTTCCGTCAATCTCTAGGTACGGCTCGGAAAGAAAGTAGGGGGTGAACAGATGCCGTCCCAGAATAATCGGCCCCTGTTTGCCCTCGGCGAATTCATTTCTGCCCCCTGACAGGTGCGGTATCGACTCCACATCCCGCCTGCGGTTATTGTTGTTCATTCTCCGCAGGGCATCGTTCATCTTCCGCTCGGCTTCCCGCGCGAGGTGGCGGGCATACAGGGCGGTTCCTATGCCAACGCCGACCGTCAGCACACCCACGGCGATAATCCCTATCGCCAGCATCGTACTGGTAACCACCCCCGGATACTCTTGTATGAATATTACGTCATCTTCTTTCACTTTGTAGCACGGCTTTAGTTCTTTGCCGCCCAGAAAGATTTTACAGCGTGTCCAGTCAAGGTCAAGGTTGCTTTTAATCTTGCCGTTAAAGGTATGTATTTCCCGCTTATAGTCGTCCAATTCCTTGAATACGTTTACTATGCCCATGAAGTTCTCCCCGTGAACGCCCAATATCCCTTCACCGGGTATGTCCCTATATCCTCGACAATCACCCCTTCGTTGATTGCGGCGTGGATCATTCTCCTATTGTCTATCGCGTAACCAAGGTGTAATCTCTCGTCCTTTACCATTTCGATCACGCATCCGGGTACAACTTCGTCAATCCTCTTAACGTTCATCTGATCCGCAAGCCTCATAAGCGAAGGGTCAAAGCCCCTGTACCACGGGTCATCTATCGGTGTGCCGTTTCTCTGGGCTAAAAGCCATATCAAGCCAAAGCAGTCAAGTCCACGCTCATCCCGCCCGTGGGGAGCGTAGGGCAAGCCTACAAGGTCGGAAATGTCAAACAAGCAACGCCTCCTGATCCAGCGTCCACGGATTAACGTGCATTATGAACCTGTCATCGGGATCGGGGTTCCATGTTATCTTTTTGCCGTCCCATGCCGCCGCCCCATGCCTTTGTACTATTCCGTCAAGCGGGATAACCTCGCCCTGCTCGTTGATTATGGCCTTTACAACAATCTCCGCCCGGTCGTCTGCCATGTCAAACCACCGTAACAGTTCCGCGCCGTAGCCGCTCGCTTCCCACGCGATTTCATCAACGGTAATTTCAAGCGTTCCGCCCTGAGGAACCCCGTCCCTTGACTCGGGGAATCTCCATTGCATCGCCGTGGCCCTGTATGTCCGGCCTTCCCATTCAACGTTGCTGTTGTCGTTTGTGAAAAACCACGAATCCCTGTCAGGATGGCGAAGCTCCATGAGGACATACATTGGCGGCGCTCCTGTTTGTGAGAGCCTTGAAAACTCGTAGAGGTTCATTCCATATATTTTATTGGAAGGAAAACGTAAAACAATATTTTTGAAGGAAGGGGCATTATGATTTACGGATATATACGAGTCAGTACTGACAAACAAACAGTCGAAAACCAGCGGTACGAGATAGCCAAATTTTGCAAAATCGAAAAAATCAAAATTGGAAAATGGATCGAGGAAAAAATAAGCGGCTCAAAATCGCCTGATAAACGCCAACTAGGGGTTTTGCTTAAAGATGTAAAAGATGGAGACATTATTGTCTGCTCTGAACTGTCCCGCCTTGGCAGATCGTTTTTTATGATCATGTCCATTCTTTCCGGGTGCATGGAGCGGGGAGTGAAAATCTGGACGATAAAAGACAACTACCGTTTAGGAGATGATATACAAAGCAAAGTGCTGGCGTTCGCGTTTAGCCTGTCAGCGGAGATCGAGCGCAATCTTATAAGCCAGCGGACAAAGGAGGCTTTAGCCAGACGCAAAGCGGAAGGGAAAGTATTAGGCCGCAAACCCGGACGGGCGAAAAACGTAAAGCTATCTGGCCATGAAGGTAAAATCAGAAAGATGCTCCGGGAAGGGAAAAGCAAAGCTGATATTGGACGGCACTTTGGGGTACACCGGCAGACGGTAAGAATTTTTGTTAATGAACGGATCACAAAGTGGAAGCTGAAAAAACTTTTTCCAGAAGAAAAGAAATGAACATTTGAAAGAATCGGTTTTTCGGCGGAATGGGAAAACAGAGGCATGGAGAAAGGCCGCAATGAGGGCATGGAACTGGGCGAAGCCAGAGGCCGAGAGGAGACAGCCCGCAACGCTCTTGCCCAAGGTTTGGCTCCCGAATTGGTACACAGAATAACTGGCATCGACATGGAAACCATACAAAGGCTCGCATCCGTCTCCCCCCGCCGTGCGTGAGCATTTCTGCCAAAAGCCCCGGCAGGGGAGGATATACGGTTTAAGAAGCCGCCCAGGGAACCCGCTGTGGAGCCACGGTCTCCTACGCTAAAGAGCCTAGGCAAATGGCTTCTTAAACCGTATATCCTCCCCTGCCGGGCATTGTCCTACAGGCTCACGCACAGCGGGGCATCGCTGGGGGGCTCCGCAGAACACTAGCCCCCGGGACATTACCCCTGGCAATGCGCTTACCACTGGCGGGGCGAAAAGCTTTCGGGCGGCGGTACAAGATCAACCGCTTCGCCCTTTAGCTCAAGAACAAAAAAGCCAGCGGCGTGGGCATAGTCACGCACGTCGGGGTCAATAACGCCGCAAGCAAACGCCCCCAGCAGCTTTTTGCCCACGGTTTCCGCTGGAGGGTATTTTCGTATTAGATCCATGCGCCGTATGTGGTGGTCTACATCGTCCTTTTTGGTTGATTCCCGCTTCACTTCCACCGCCATGACCCATTCGCCATCTGCGAGAAGGATGTCGATGTCAGTAAGCACCCTGGAGTTCTCGTCAAACAAGGGCACACGCTGGTAGGCTCGTCTAAGGTTGTAGGGATAGGCGGAAAACTTTTCCCACAGGCGGGCGGCTATGAGGGTTTCTAGGAGTTCACCAAAAGACCTGTTTAGGCCGCCAACGTTTTTGGACAGGGCGGCAATTTCCTTTTCGGTTTTTTTCTGCCGCTCGTCGGCCTCCTTTGCCAGGCGATCCATCAGGCGTTCTGTTTCTTTGAGGCGGCGATCCGCCTCCTTGGCATTTTCCCGCATCATGGCCCACACTTCTTCGGGGGTTACGCCGCGCGGGTATTCATAGGCTGTTGTCGCTTCGGTCATGGCATACTCCTACCATGCAGTATAGCGCAATTTGATGCCGTAGGCAAACACACCCCCCCGCCGTGCGTGAGCCAAGCATTTCCGCCAAAAGCTCCGGCAGGGGAGGATATACGGTTTAAGAAGCCGCCCAGGGAACCCGCTCCGGAGCCACGGTCTCCCCCCCGCCGTGCGTGAGCCAAGCATTTCCGCCAAAAGCTCCGGCAGGGGAGGATATACGGCTTAAGAAGCCGCCCAGGGAACCCGCTCCGGAGCCACGGTCTCCTACGCTAAAGAATCTGGGCAAATGGCTTCTTAAACCGTATATCCTCCCCTGCCGGGCATTGTCCTACAGGCTCACGCACAGCGGGGCATTGCTGGGGGGCTCCGCAGAACACCAGCCGTCGGCATTTCCCCTGCGTTTGTTATTCCCCCTGCGGCGGCCTATACTTGTACTATGGCAAAAACCACGCCGCCAAAAAAACCAGCCACAGCCCCTACCAAAGAGCGCATAGCGTGGCATCCGGCCTTCTACGAGGCGATCCAGATGGAACTCGGCGAGTACAGCCACGTACTGGAGTTTGCGCCGGAGCAGCAGCTTACGACAGAGCCCCTGCGCATTGACGTTGTCATTATA
>Ga0123355_10011996_pt1 | contig 13398 bp, 11 predicted proteins | sample TergutEmb28metaG_3_FD_89872 | JGI IMG/M metagenome (GOLD analysis project Ga0123355, IMG submission 89872) | Embiratermes neotenicus P1 segment gut microbial communities from Petit-Saut dam, French Guiana - Emb289 P1 | ecosystem: Host-associated > Arthropoda: Insects > Digestive system > Gut ...
AAAAATCCTCAGCACGCCTTCCTTCGGAGGGGAAGTAAAGCCATCGGTCCCATGTCGTAGATTTGCAGCATGTAAAAGATCCCTAAATTTACGTGGAAGTCGGAATTTAGGCAAAATTACTACTGGACATCTTTCTCGCCCACAGTTCCACCTTTCGCTGCTAGGATCTCTCTCATCGTTGCAGACGGAGGCACCTGGCGGCTAAATTGGGAACGTCTAAAGCAATGGCAAACTACCCCCAAGAACTTGCCCAGGATGCAGTGTGCCAGAGTCATAACGGTCACATGACTGAGCTCTGGTTCCTGCCAAGCCTGGCCTTCAAGGCTGAATACTAATGAATGAATGAATGTTTGTAGTTGTGGTGATTTACTTTATAACTCTGTCAGTATCTCACTATTGCAGTAATGGTAGGATGGCTGGTGAATGAGGGGTGGGGAAAGACGTGGAATTAAGTGGTTATGGCCTGCTGAAGGTGTTTCTTTCCATTTGTGAGAAAGGACTGAGGAAAATATAAAGTGCCTCTTCTTGCTGTTCTAGTAACATTAAAACCCACATTTTTATATTGTTTGTATTTTTGTACTTTCTGCACAATTTAGTGATTGAGTAGACTGGATCGAGTTAAGTTCTTTTGTGTTACACATGTTAAGCATGAATAAAATATCAGTTGTGTTTGACATTTGATGGTAATGGTGTCATTTGGATTGGCTCAGTTATATGGTCATGATGTAAAATTATTTCCTTATTCTTTTACTAGTTGTCAAGGATTGCTTTAAGGCATGGTTTCTCAAACTGTGGTATGCTTACCACTGTTGGTATGCAAACCATTGTTTACTGGTATGTGTCTTCAATAAAAAATCAAAATACAAGAAAAGGATAAACAATTTTAAAAATAAATAAAACACAAGCCACATATATTTGCCAATATATAGTATTGTGGGCAGTGAACTTGAAAGAAGGCATCACAAAGTGCTAGAATGAATATATAATAAAGTTAATTTAATACATCAGTACTATCTTTTTTATTAAAACATAAGACTACATATTTCAACCCATCAGTGAGTCATCTTCAGGCCTACATAGCAGACTAAGTCATTGGTGCTGTGTGCACCAATGACTTAGTAGCCTTATGTTTTAATAAAAAAAGGTAGTGCTGACATATGTAATTAAATTTATTATATATTGTGGACAGTGTTGTATAACTCATCCCCACTGTCCAATTTCATCTTTTTGTGTTTAAATAGAGAAAAATTATGGCTAATACACTTAAATTCTTAAATTTCATTTAGTGATATGCCAGGAAAAATGTTTGAAAACCACTGCTCTAAGGAATACTCACTTCTTTGTAGAACAGTATAGAAAACTCCATTTTTCTGTATAAAATAAAATTGTATGTAAGTCTAAAGATAATTCTAGTAAGTTATGTATTTATTGTTTCAAAGGCAGGAAATTATTGCACAGTCCTTAAGTCCTTAACGTACTCCTCAGCTTCCCATGACTGAAGTCCACACATATTATTTATCAACAGCAGAGAATGAGCTTGGTGTTGTGATAGCATACAGTGAATCAGGTGTGTATATAATTTAGTGCATGTTAAGCATACAAAGTGCCAGTTAAATTCATAATTACTAGCACTGCCTAACCTATGAATGAGTTAAGTTCCACAGCTCTGTTCATAAGTTAGTTTCTTCATATGTTCAAATTTACCTCTGTTGACATAAAAAATGATGTAAATAGTGCAAAGGTGGGGGAAGGGGTGATGTACAGAACACTTGTAGTATAGTATAGAGCAGTGTTTCCCAACTTTTCTGCTCACGGATCCTTTTTAACACTATTGCTCATGTAAATATAGTGTATGGATGATATGTATCCATAACTAAAAATTTATATCTCAGAACTGATTTTAGGTAGATACTACTATATACCAGTAACATACAAAACAATGTATTGCATGATTTGACCTTAATTAAAATGATTGTTGCTCACTTTGTGAGTACAGGAAGTTTCTTAATTAGATATTCTAATGGTCATACGAAATAAACATATTGCCAATTGAGTAAGTTCCTTGATTATTTTTAATAAATCATTATTCTTTTAATTAAAATAATAAGTAAATTTCAAAGTAGTCATTACAGAAATGTATCCACAGATTCCCCAGGGAACAGGTCACGGATCCCTTGGGATCTGTGGAGCGCACTTCAGAAACTACTGGTATAGAGCAAGGATGCATAAGTTTTCCAAAAAGGTAGTAGTTACCTCAAAACTCTAGGTACCAGAAGGGTGACACGAAACAAGTTCTGTACTGAAGACCCCCAAGTGTTAGGTGCCACCATACAAAATTCAGTTCCCTGGGTGACTTGGTCCCTGGGATTTGTATATCTGTGGTATAGAGTGTATCTTTAATTGGTTTCTTAAGCACAGGGAAGTATGCACTCTTTTGGAAGGCAAGTGGATGAAAGTGATGTTATCTTACTTGTGCTGGAATTGACACCCAGCTGTGTTTTATGTTGCATATGGAGCAGGTTATTGCTTGTGAGAAATGTTTTCTTTTGAGCAAAGAGAGTTCATTTGTAGTACTTTTGAAGACTATGTATCATGGAAAAAAATGTAGTCAAAAGTTTTGTAGAAATTATCCCTTGGCAACATCACTATGTAAAGGATGCAAAATGTGGAAGATTGAAAAACTTTTTAGTTACAGGTTTGGTGCTCGAGATAAAGTATGACAGCTCTGATGAGGTTTGGTTTACATTAAGTAGGAATGTAAACAGCCAAAATAATGGATGTGGATATTACAAAAGCACCCGTGTAGTTTATGAAGTTTTTTGTACATGATGTTAAAGTGCAGTGAGTGTCTGAAAGTCTTAGGGCCCATGTTTTTCAGAGGAACAAATTCTGATCACTATGTTAGATTAACCCTGATACTGTTATTTGGGAATCAGATTTACTTGGATGAACTGAAGGGAAATGTTTGAAGGGAAACTGTCAGCATTTCACAACAAGAGCTCAGTTATGTATCAAGAATTACTTCCAGAAGGTGTGAGGTGTGCTTAGGAGCTGGCAGTCAGCAATTTGAGACTGCTATGTATTGATGTCTGTTGAACTACAGGGAAAAAATTGACTCTAAATACTTGTTAGTTGCAGGCATCATGTGTAATAAAGCTCCTACGACAGCTGAGGAATAAGACTAAAGGTACCCTTAAAAGAGGCCAGTACAGTATAGTGTATCTTACCATATACTAGTAGGGTGTAGCTTTGGGTATGTGGAATAGTTTTAAGTGTTGTCACTAGTTACGCCTTTTCTGCAGGTGTAGATGCAATTGGTTCTTTATATTCTGCAGACATAGATGCTAATTCTCTATAATGCTCATGTTTCCAGTTTACTGTTCTTGGAAAAACAGCATGCGATGTTTGCTGAGTTGCTGTTTTCTTCTCTCCATAAATCATCTTGCAACTTGCAATGACATTAGGAACAGCTGCCAATGCTGGTAAACCTATCCCTACTTGGGTCCTGGAGTCAAAAGATGCTAGTGCCCTCTCAGCCATGCTGAAATTGTCAGTGAGGTATTTGATGTTGAACCTTTTGTGTCGCTCAGCCTTTTGCTCCTCAGTGACCTTACCCATCCTGTGTGACTGCACCTGCATCATATCCTTGTTCAGTGCCTGAATGTGGTATTTCAGCAATTCCTGGAAGTTTTTCTTCAGCCACACACTCAATAGCTTCTTCATTTCTTCAGTCACTGTATGTCTTTTCTTAATAATCAATGGACTGCATTGGCATGGAGCCTCTAACATCATTTAAAATTGTCCATATGTTTGGGTGATTTATACCAAAAAAATAGGGGGCTGTGTTTTCTCATCTCCTTCACAGTGCTGTGGTCTTCTTTAGTCATTTCACTTAGTTGAACCTCTTTTACCAGTAGGTGTAGAGGGGTCTTCTTTAGTTTCAATCATAATAGTGCTCATTTTGTTATTGCTGAACTCAGCATTTCACCATACTTATGCTTTTGAGACTTGGTGGTGGTTGGTTATGTTTGTGGAAACACAAAAACATGGTAGTGAACTGCAGTGTTACAACCCAACAGACATGTTGGTGGCAAAGGCAGATTTGCTTTGTAATGACACCAAAGCACCACCACCATCTAATGTGCAGTATTGTGCAGCAGTTGAACTTGTGAATTTGGTCTTAACTGGCAGTTGGATATATAGGCAAGTGTGTTCATATCTCTGAATGTTCTAAGTAGTAGATAGCCTGTATTGAAATGTCATTTAAGTTAGACACATATGAAAACTTTCTTTAGAAAGATGCCATGGATGGTTGGTGCAACACCTGGAGGAAATGAACCATCGCAAAATTTTATTTGAAGACCTGAAGGAAAGGGATTACTTTGGAGGCAAAGGTGCTGATGGGAGGGTGCTATGAAACTTGATCGTAAAGAAGTGGGTTATGATGTTTTGATCTGGGTTGAACTGGCTCTGTGTAATGCAGTGGTGAACTTTCATGGACACATTGATGTGATTTTGGCTACTACACAGGAGGACTTTTGTGACCTGAGTATCTACACACTGTGGAAGTAAGATTCAGTAGCAGGAAATTAATTGTTAATGTTTGGGAAGACTTCATGAAGCATGAGATTTGAGGTTTTTGTAGCAATAAAAGTTTAGAAAGTGATCTGTGGTTTGTGGTATTCTGTAGGTGTTTAGGTGCTTACCAACATTTCAGAGGAAGCTGCTGCTTGCAATTCACCATTTCCTGTCCCCCGTCTCAAGCCCTGATTGATCAGTCATCATTTCCTTGGCCTCATCCTTTCAGTGGTCTTATATAAATTTGCTTATATCCCTGCTCTGTTACTTCTGCACTAAGGTTTGAGGCAGGATGTTGCTTTGAAATGAAGATTTAAGTCTTCCGAAAAGTGATTGTGTCAACATTTTGTCATATCACTGAAGACTTGAATCTTGATCAACACCACTGGGAGAACCTCACAGCTTGTATTTCTTTGAAGTGTTGGTGGATGTCTGTGTCATGAAACACTTGTACCCTAGATGATCACACGTATTGTGTTTTAAAAACATTTTAATACTTTAATAATAATGTACTGGTCAATATAATTTTGCTGTTGCAGGTGCTGCAATGGTTCCTGTAAGTTGGACAGAGATGCAGTGCCCAAAAACTTATGTCAAGGAACCTCGGAAGGTTGCGAGGGTTGTCCCAGAAACAGCTGCAGTTGATTAAGTTGTTGTGTTCTAATAACACTGCTTGATATTTGGTAATAAAATGAGTGTGCCTTTTGTAATAATTGGAGATTTTTTATTCCTGTAAGGAAATACAGGGTGCCCTCATTATCCGTAGATGTCGTGACTAGAAAAATGCCACTTAAAGCAAACCCCCTTTAAACAGTGGAGTCCCACCTATAATACAGATGTAAATATGGGTTACTAGTGACCATGTCAGTGTGTGCAGTACCACTTGTAAATAAACATTAATTTTGTTTGTGAAAAATGCATTGTTGCTGTGGTCTGCCAGCTCATGTTACAAGCTAGTTTTATTGCAGTGCAGAGCTAAATGTATTTAGATGACAAGGCATTGTTTCTGTTTGCATATATCCCCCATTTCTACCATGGGTGTGTGTAACACTATTGTTTTTTTTTAAACATCAATATGTTGGACATTGGCGTATGATTGCGATATAAATGCTGAATACTGTGATTTTTTTTTTATTTAAAATTAGGTACAGTTAACTGGTTGTTGAAAAATCACTGGGTATAGGTCATGTTTCAACAATTATTGTTAATTTACTGGTAATGACTGACAAGCCAACAGCAATGAAATTTATCACTGGCTGGTATCAGTAAGTATCACACAGTATGGGAAAGAATAGTAGTAGTAGTAGTAGTAGTAGTAGTAGTAGTAGTAGTAAAATCCATTGATATGACAGGTATTTGTGCTTTGGAGTCATGTGTAATTGCCTGTCCAGAGATCATGTGCAGAGGACTGGGACAAAATGGCAGTGCACCTGAGATTAAAACTGCTGTGTTTCATGTTGGAAAATTTGTGATCCATGGAAGTGTGGGAAGTTGTGTATTTTATCCTAAAAATTTGGTCCCATGCAAACATATGCGTTGGACCACCATTATTTAATAATTTGTGTCAGTGGTATGTTTAACAACACGTCACTTAGTGGTTTATGGTAACTAAATGAAGACTCACTGTGCTGATATAAGATATGGGCTTATATAGAGCTGGCTTATTTTATTTCTAATTCTAGTTCTTAAGAAGCTATTAGTCATTTAAAGAAATTCTCCATTTTAGGTGCATTCTTACTGCTGATTAACATGCATGAAAAGACCTGCCTCTGGTCCCCTTCCACACCAAGATAAATCGAGTCCATATTCTCAAACCTCATTTCGTACACCCTTTGCGCTCACTTCTGCCTGTTGTATGCCAGCTAGCTCATTATATTTCTTTGTCTCAAGGACACTGAAAAAGGTTGAAACAATTGTGTATTTTAGTAGGAAAAACAGATGTCTCTGTTTGAGATACAAAAATGGACAACGTAATTTGTGCACTCACCCACCATCTTGCAGACACAAATATTTAGAGTGATGGAAATTTATGCTAAGTTTGATTATTAAATTGTGTTGAAACCAGTTCAACGAATGGCAGTACAAGGAAATAATGCAGCTGGATGTTGTTAAACAAGTGGTCATATAGATTTAAGAGCCATTTCAGTTTCATCCACTTTGTCATGCCTAGGTCTCCCAGTAGTTGTTTCTTCTTAGGTTTCAACTAAAATTTGTGTTAACAAGTGATACACCATCTACACACACAACCAGTTTTCTTACCCACTACTAGTGCTATATCAGTTTTTGTGTAATATTTTTCACTGAAAAGTTTATACATGATATTCTTTGGTGGAAATGTCACAAACAAATTAAATGGTGATCTTTGTTGGTGAGGTAAGGTTTCTCTGTACATTCCATAAGGGTTCTTGATTTGTGATAGTCACATAACTATCTTGCTATGATAAATATTAGTAGCCCTATAGATGGGCGCTGAAATGTACGTAAGTATTCATTCAAAGTGCCCATTATTGTGAGATATCGACCAAAATGTCAAAGATTCATGCTCCTGAGCAGTTTTCAAGATGTTAACATGTGTGCATACACAGGGATGCAGTGATGCTAATACACATTTTTTGCAACTTTAATTCCTGACAGGTGAAATATATGCTATACTTAAATACCTGAATGTTTAGTGACAAATATTTGATGGGAGTATGTTTATATCCTATTGAGGTGGAACACATGGGGAGTAATAAAAACTCATATCACAGGTGTTATAGATTGTTATGTTATAATTATGTGTCTTTTCTAATAATGCATCATCGCCGTAATTATATGCTTATAAATTGAAATAGTGGTTGCTTGGTAAGGCAACCATTTCACTATATTTTTATATTTATTTATATAAAATTGAACCATTGGTCAAAATGGTTATGAGGTCTTTATACTAACAATGTTCTGCGAAAGGAGTTAGCAATAATAACATGCATATAGTTTTAATTATGGGCTCCCATTACACTGTGAAATTAATTATGGAATTTTATTGAGTCGCTTCCTGTGTTTGAAATTGGCCTTATAGTGACGTAACACGTTTCTATGGAAACCATTTTTATGTGAAAATTCAGCCATCTGTAGGAGAAAGTAGGAAAGTCTACCCACGTGATCAGCGCCTTGGTTAATGTGGTGAGTGTGTGCGTGTGTTGATGTGTGCGTGCAAGGGAGAAGGGAACCACATGTGACAAGTATTTATACTTTCGGATTACACAGTAAGTTTGCATTAAAGAATGTATTTAACGATATATCCTCACATCTGATGAAGACGTTACTTAATATAATAACACCGTAGGTTTCTGGTAAGATATTTCCATCAGTTTACCTCTTAAATATGCGGTGGACTCGGGAGCGTGTTTTTTATATCGAGGTGCCTATTTTCTTTCACCTAAAAATATCGCGACCTTTTATTAATAAATTATGCGAAAGGGCGCGCAGGTGTTTTATTAATGAACATCACTGGAAATCATATGTTTCGAAGGAAGTCGTTAGGGTTAAATAAGAGACCACTTCATTCCATACCGTTATCCGGCAAGCGAATAACGCGGAATTACCATGCTTTGTGGCATGCATAGTTTGGCGCCGGTCGAAGACCTTGTAAAACCGTATATGCAATTCAAGTCCCAGAAATGTATTTTTGTATGTGTACATGACTGTGAAATGATAATTGTAGTTTCTTGTTTCGTAGAAGTAAGAATATAATTTGTTATCAGCTGTTCTTATTTGCGTGGACTTTGATATACCTGTGTATGCATGTATTGTATTGCAAATAGCAGACATGCTAGTAGGGCAGGTGATTACCGGAGTAGGTCACTTCCCAGTACCTGGTCAAAACTTTATACATACGGTGTAACACATTGATACCATTTAGCAGTATATATACAAAGATCTAATGAGATTGTTGTATTATGTAAAAACATATACCTGCAGGGTTTTATAACCTCAATTTTGCAGCTGAGTGATGCATCCAGTATTAAAACGCGCACTCTTCGTTGAGACGGTTTCGTTTTGTGATTCGTATATTGCTGCATTTAATAGTCTGTTAGTATGTGAATTGACACGTTCGTAATTGTAATAGTTATTACAGCGTGAAAAAAAAAATTCTGAAATTTTTTCGCGTTATTTCGTTCTTAGTTGAATTACTTACCGAGGCCGCGCATGAATGCTGTGCACTGTGTGAATTATTTATATATATATATGTTAAGGTTTTGAAACAGAATAAGTGGTTTTAGACTATATGTAGCTTGTGAAAACATTGTGGTAAAGCAAGTAACGCCCTTGCTGTGTGTTTGGCAAGTCTCAGGTTCAAATTTTGCCCTGGAGGTGGGTGTTATGACAGGTGTTTTATGTTTGTGTCAGGATGCCCAGGCAAATGTCTGGTGTAGTACCCCAGTCCACAAAATCCCCATCCATACCCTCTCCAATTCATTATTCACTTACAATCCTGCTGTTGGATGTCATGTAGTATATGCTGCTGCGATCATTAAAATGTAAAATTAAGTTTCTTCTGTGTTTTATTAACCATCGTGCCATAATGTCATATCATGACGTGGAGGTGGAGCTCCACTCATTTTTAACTTTGACACTAGGCAGGTGATCAGCTTTGTGCTCAAACTGTGTTATGCCAGAGAAAAAAGTCTCCATTACCTACTGAATTGGAGGCTGAGTTGGTCTGAGTGCTGGCCTTGTTAGAGGGGGGTGGAGAGGGTGTACTTAGACTTTGATTTATATGTCATCCACCCTATAGCCTAGTCATTTTAAATTTAAGCTGTCACAATATCAATTGTCTTTAATATGTGAACAAGTAAAGAAATTGGTCCTGTTGGAATGTACCATCAGCCTGAAAATGTGATAGCACTGTAATCAGTTTGTAAGTCTAGTAAGCATCGACTTTATGATTTTAAAGAAGCTGTTTATTTAAGGTTTTATTCCTACTTCTGGAATTTATAGTGTGTCACATGATTTCTTTCTTCTTATGAGAGTCCTGGGTTTGTGTTATGAGACAGGACAGAACTATTGCTGTCAAAGTTTAGCATCGGAATTTCTGTGGTCTAAAATATAATACTAATGAATTACTAAGTTTTTTTATACCCAGATCACCCCCACATCATCTGTCTAACTGAACACCACCTTAATCAACTAGAGCTAGCTAACAGAAGCATAGCTAATTAACACCTTGGGGCTAGTCTCTTTCAGAGGCAGAGATTGTGTTTTCATACACAAACATTTAAATTTCACTACCTGCTAGCTTAAACGTGTATTGCTCTGGTTATGACACTGAAATATGTGTAGTTTAATTCCCTTCTATATTATCCCACATATGTGTATTTTCCATCTGTAGAGCACCTGCAGGTAATTTCACTCACTTCTTACATAAAGTAGATATTATCTTAAACTTTTTTCTAAAATAGAATTTATTATTTGTGGGGATATTAACATAAACTGTCTCACTGACACACATAGAAAGAATCAAACTCACTGCTAATATCCTACAGCATCTTTGGCATGGTAGACTTTTGAACCAGACTTCAAAACAATTCCATTTCTGCCATTGACAACATATTACTGCAGGTGAGGTAATTATGAAATATCCCCTATACATGATGGTTTATCTGACCATGATGCCCAGTGATATCAATTCATGTTGTTGACAGACTTACAATATTTAAAATATAAGGAAAGTTAATAAATATTTGTTGGTTGAGTTTAACTATAATTTAAGTTTCATAACATGGGGTGATATGTTTGATGATAATGATGTAAATTCCATGTTTAACTCTTTTATAAATACTTTTTATGGCTTTTTTATTTTAATTTTTGTAAAATTAAGAAAACAAGCACTATTATTACAGATAATGGATGGGTAACACCAACTATTAAAGCCTTATGTTGTTTTAAAAGAGACCTTTATCTGCTTACTAAAAATAACAGTGACCCTAAACTAAAAAATTATTACAAAGTTTGTTGTAAAATATTGTCGAATACTGTTAGAGAAACAAAAAGGGCTTATTGTAATAGGCAGATCTTTACTTCCAAAAACAAGGTTAAAACTACCTGGTATATTGTAAAAGCTGTAACTGGTAGGAAGTCTGTTCATTAAGATATTCATATTTTGAACATTAATGATAATTTAACTAATAGCCAACAAATTATCTCTAATTCCTTTAAAGATTGTTTTTTGTGTACAGCTGGTAGAATAAATAGTAAAACATCTAATAATTCAAACCCCCATAGAAATTATAGCATTTCCATGGAATGTCTGTTACAAACTTGTAAGACTGCAACCCAGATATTGAATATAATTATGCACCAAACAAAGAAATTGAAAATGTTATCAAATATTTAAAAACCCACTCACTCTCTTGGACATGATGAAATTTTTGTTAAAATCGTAAAAGCTACTTTCCATCTCATTATTTCGCCTGTAACTTACATCTGCAATAAGTCATTATGAAGTGGGGGTTTTCCTTCTTGTCTGAAGTATTTGGTAGTAAAACCTTTATTTAAAAAGGGAGATAAGAATTCTATGCCCAGCTATAGACCAACTTCCTTCTCAAAAATTTTTGAAAATGTAAAATATGCTAGAATATATCAACACCTAATTGATGACTATACAGTGTCAGTGTACAGTTTGGGTTCAGAGTAAATTCCTCTACTGACAAGGCTACTTATAAATTACTTAATGAAATATGCAATGCCTTAAATAACAAATGAATGGTAGGTGGCATATTTTGTAATTTTGTAAAAGCTTGCGACTGTGTTAACCATAATATTTTGCAAATCCGGATTGCATTTTATGGCATAATAGGTATGACACATAAGCTAATAATATCCTACTTGGAGGACAAATTTCAGAGAGTTTAGATTGTTTCAAATGTCTTCCATAATACTAGTTATTCAGACTGGGGTAAGATTTCATATGGTGTCCTTCAGGGATCTATTCTTGGACCTTTGCTGTTTTTGATATATATTAATGACTTGTCTAGGATTTTAGGTAATATTTCCATACCTGTTCTTTTTGCTGTTGATATAACTAATTCTAATCCTATTAATTGCCAAACAAATTTTAAAGAAATATTTGATCATTTAAATAAATGGTTCTATTTAGATTTATTAACATTAAAAACTGATAAAAAATTGTTATTTATTTCAAAATGAGTAATACTCGCAGCATAGATATGAAGGTTGAATATGACAGTAGACTTATTGCCAATATGTCCTGTACCAAGTTCCTTGGAATAACTATTGAAAAGTACGTCATATTGGGAAAGTCATACATATCAACTTTTACCTAAACTTACTGCAGCCTGTTGTGCTGTTAGAGTTTAAAACTATTTGTGACTCAAGAAATATTGATGATGGTGTATTGTGCGTACTTTCATTCGATTGTAAATTGTGACATTTTCTGGGGTAAATCTGCATTTAGTATAAATATTTTCAGGTTACAAAAAAAGGCACTTAGAATTATTTTGAACACTTATTGCTGTAGATATCTATTTAAATCACTAAACATTCTTCCCCTGCAGTCTGAATATATTTTCTTCTTATTATGTTTCGTTGTCATGAATATGGATCAGTACAAGGTAAATTTGGATCTTAATGGTAAGGATAGTAGACAAAGTTCTAATTTTTATCGGACTGCATCTGCATTGTCACTTCATCTAAGAGGTACCTACTGTATGGGCATGAAGAGTTTCAGTAGTCTTCCTTTTCATATAAAGATTTGTCTCATGATATTAAACAGTTTAAATTGGTTTTAAGGAATTTTCTTTATTCAGATTCTTTTTATACATTGGATGAATATTTTAATTATGATAGTATCTAAGATCTTGATTGGTTACATAATATATTTCCTTTTATAATTGCTTTATTTGTTAAACTTTCATTACATTTAAATGTGTCATGTCTGTTCTTATTAAATTTGTAACCACCATCTTATAATATGACTTAGCGTTCTATGCATTAATTCTTTGTTTAGTTGGATATAATATCTAATTCTGTTCATTTTATTATATTCACAATAGGTAATCTTCCAGGTTTTTCTAGTTTTTATATTTGAGTAATTCATACTTAATTTATTCTGTTGTATTAGTGTTTTTATATTATTTGTATAGTTGTAATTTTTGACCAATTCTGTATCATATGGTCTCATGTGTGACCTTTTTTAGATTAATTGAATGTGAATGGAGAATAAATGAATGAATTTGCATTCATCTGCCCTTTGATCCAGAGTCATGTGCAGCATTGTATAAGAGAGGTAGAAATATAGTAAGCTTTAATTTAGGGAGTTCATGTGTATAGCTTGCTTGGCTTTGAATTGTGTCCACTGATCAGTTTTAGTATCAGCTGTGTTCGTGTTCTGCATTCCTTTTATTTTAGAACCTTTCCATTGGGTGGCAAGGCATTAGACTGGCAGGAGAATTGACGCATGCTTATCCAACCAATCACAACTAAAATTGACTGATACTGGCAGGAAAATTGACAAATGCTTGTACAAAAAAAGTCACAACTAAAATGAACTGAGATCATAGCAGATGCTGGAAGGGGTCACTTGTTGTTCAAGCCAAGCACCAGTGTGATTGTTATTTGTAGGGAAGAGAGGAGCAAAACACGTGATGCTCATAGAAGAGAAGTTGGGTGATACTAATTGTAGGCTTCAGCATACTCATCAAAAGCCTCAGATGCCAACCACAGGAGACTAGGGCTTCAGGTTTCTGTGCACTTAATTGCCAAAAAAAAAAAAAAAAAAAAAAAAAATTTTTTTTTTTTTTTTTTTTTTTTTTAATAAAT
>Ga0123355_10011997_pt1 | contig 13398 bp, 12 predicted proteins | sample TergutEmb28metaG_3_FD_89872 | JGI IMG/M metagenome (GOLD analysis project Ga0123355, IMG submission 89872) | Embiratermes neotenicus P1 segment gut microbial communities from Petit-Saut dam, French Guiana - Emb289 P1 | ecosystem: Host-associated > Arthropoda: Insects > Digestive system > Gut ...
ACAAGATATAGAATGGGCGAAACTTGATGAATCAACCAGCATACCATCACTGTCAAAAACAAGCATAGACAGTGTTTTGAGATATGTACCTGAATTTGACGAGCAAACTGCCATAGGCGAATTTTTTCGCACCCTTGACGAAAATATCACCCTTCATAAACAAAAGTTGGATGGGTTGCGTGAGATAAAAAAGGGATATTTACAACAAATGTTTCCGCAAGCTGGGGCAACTGCGCCAAGGGTGCGGTTTGATGGCTTTATAGAGCCATGGGTACAGCGTAAATTGGGGGAGATTGCAACCATAACGATGGGTCAATCCCCTGATTCGGCAAACTATACCGAAAACCCTCAAGACCATATTCTTGTTCAAGGCAATGCGGATATGAAAAATGGATGGGTAACGCCTAGAGTGTGGACTACCCAAGTAACAAAAACCGCCCCAAAAGGATGTTTAATTATGAGTGTTCGTGCACCTGTTGGCGACATTGGCAAAACAGAGCATGATGTTGTTCTGGGCAGGGGTGTCTGTGGTATCAATGGCAATGAGTTCTTATTTCAATCGCTGGGCAAGATGAAAGAAGACGGATTTTGGGCAAAAAGTAGTGCTGGTACAACATTTGAATCTATAAATTCTACTGATATAAAAGAAGCCATACTTATAATTCCTTGTGATAAAGAACAAACTGCAATAGGCAACTTCTTCTGCAACCTAGACAACCAAATCACCGCCCAACGCCAAAAGGTAGAGCAACTTAAACAACTAAAGGCGGCATACTTGCAAAAAATGTTTGTTTAAAAAAGTTTGCCGCCGTAAGCAGTTCGGCGTTTGCCCGCGGAAAAGTGATACTTCACTTTTTCGCAATCCTTTAGAAAAACGCAAATGCGTTTTTCAAGAAAGGGGTTAAGGGGACTTGTCCCCTTATGGGAGTTTGAGGGTGAAACCCTCAAGGTCTTGTTTTAACATCAAAACCACCAAATCTGAAAGGAAACGATTTAAATGACACCAATCCCCCCCAACGACCTGACCGCCGAGGAGTCAGTCCTGTCAAGTATGCTCTTTGATAGGGAAGCAATTGCAATTGCAAGTGAGATTTTGAGCGCGGGTGATTTCTACTGGGCGCAAAATCAAGCTATGTATGATTCCATGGTCGAGTTGTACAATAAATCTGTGCCTGTGGATATCGTAACTTTGGGGGATAAACTTTCAGAAAAGGGTTTATTGGAGGAAGTTGGCGGCCGCGAACGCATTGGAGCGTTGGCGGCTGATTTTTATACCTCCGCGAACATAAAGCACCATTCAAAAATCGTTGCCGAAAAATCTTTACTAAGACGGTTAATTAATGTAGCAAGAACCATATCAGAGGCAGGTTACAGCGGGCAAGATGAGGCGGCTATTATTTTGGAACGGGCAGAAAAAAGTATCTTTGAAATTTCTCAAAAACGTGTTACACGTGATTTTACTCCTATACAGCCCGTAATAATAGATGTTTTAGACCGTCTTGATGAACTATCCGAAAATCCTGGGCAGATTACAGGCGTTGAAACAGGTTTTATTGATTTTGATAAACGTACTGCGGGGTTGCAACCAGCAGATTTAATTTTAATAGGAGCGCGCCCTTCTATGGGCAAGACGGCGTTTTTATTAAATATCGCACAAAACGCCGCCATAAATAAAGGTGTTCCAACAGCTGTATTTAGCTTAGAAATGTCTAAAGAACAATTGGGCAACAGGCTTCTTAGTGCGGTTGCTGGGGTTGATGCCCAAAGAATGCGCACAGGTGCATTACGTGACGAGGACTGGGATAGGATATCTGAAAGTATGGAGTCTCTTTCTAAAGCCCCTTTATATATTGATGATACACCTGGGCTTAGTGTTGCGGAAATGCGTTCTAAATGTAGACGCTTAAAGATAGAAAAAAACCTAGGGTTGGTTGTAATTGACTATTTGCAACTTATGACAGGTTCGGCGGCAACTGGCTCTGAATCACGACAAATGGAAATATCTGAAATATCACGCTCTTTAAAAGGTATGGCAAAGGAATTAAACGTACCTATGTTAGTGGCGGCACAATTAAGCCGTGCTGTGGAAGCACGTAAAGACCATCGCCCAATGCTTAGTGATTTGCGTGAATCAGGCGCAATAGAACAAGATGCGGATGTTGTGGCATTCCTTTATCGTGATGAATATTACAACCCTGACACACTCAAAAAAAATCATGCAGAGGTCATTATTGCAAAACAAAGAAACGGACCCACTGGCACGGTGGAATTAACTTTCTTGGGCGCGCTAACTAGGTTTGCAAATATGCAACATACTTAAAGACCATGGGCTTTAAAACCCCTAACTATCCCAATTATGATACACGTTTTGCACATCATCCTCATCATCCAACAGTAACAGTAATTTATTCATACCCTTTAATTCTTCTGGAGTGGTGAGGCTGGTATATGTTTGTGGGAGCATAGTAACCTCTGCATTTATCATAGGAATACCTGCTACTTCCAATGATTCACGCACAGCCGAAAATTCACTGGGTGAAGTTAGAATTTCATATCCACCTTCCTGCACCAGGAAATCATTCGCGCCTGCCTCTGCGGTTAAAAGCATAAGCTCTTCTTCATTCATCCCACAATCTGTTTCAACCATAATTTGACCGACTTCATCAAACATAAATGACACACAACCTTGCGCGCCCATATTGCCCCCACCTTTAGTAAATGCATTTCTTACATTTGCCGCCGCACGATGACGGTTATCGGTGAGTACCTTTACTATAACTGCAACTCCAGCGGGTCCATAACCTTCATAAGTTACAGCTTCATAGTTTACTTGGTCAATAGCTCCTGCGGCTTTTTTAATGCTTCTGTCAATGGTATCATTGGGCATGTTTTCCGCTTTTGCTTTGGCAATTACATCTTTTAGACGGCTGTTTCCAGCTGGGTCTGCACCACCAAATTTCACAGCCATAGCAATTTCACGCCCTAGGCGTGTAAATATTTTTCCTTTTGCCGCGTCGTTCTTTTCTTTCCTATGCTTGATATTCGCAAATTTAGAATGACCCGCCATTTAACTATTCCTTTCTGCATACATATATAACGCGCATTCAATGCGTTTTTTTTGCAACTCACAGCTTATATAATCAGGTTTCATAATGTCACCATTAGTGTGATATGCTGTAGCCATACAACCACCACTACAATAATACCGCGCCCAGCAATCGGCGCATTCAGGTTTAGTATATACATGGCAGCTAGAAAAATCCGTTACATGATTAACAATCCCTGAATATACATCACCTAACAAAAATTTTTCATCTCCAACAAACTGATGACATGGATATAATTTACCTGATGGCGTTACAGCTAAATATTCAGAACCCGCGCCACATCCAGTAACTCTTTTTGCTAAGCATGGTCCGCCCGTCATATCCATTTCAAAATGAAAAAAGTGGACTTTATTTTCAATGGGACTCTGCCGTTCCGATTTTTCGCGTTCTAATAAGGCGATTACTAGTTTTTCATATTCTGCAAATAGTGTGGGCAAATCTTCTTCTTTTAAAACATAATCTGCATGAGGAGGAGCAACTACAGGCTCTACAGAAATATTTTTAAATCCAGAATCGGCTAAATGTAATACATCTTCTGCAAAATCCAAATTATAATGGGTATAAGTCCCTCGTACATAATAGTCCTTATGCCCTCGGGAATCTGCTAACGCTTTGATTTTTGGGTAGACTTTATTATAACTACCATCGCCATTGTGTAACTTTCGCATTTTATCATTTACATGGGGTCTACCATCCAAACTAAGCACAACATTATCAAAATTTTGATTTATGTATTCATGTGCCTCGTCTGTAAGTAATGCCCCGTTTGTGGTGAGAGTGAATCTAAACTTTTTACCCGTTTCTATTTCGCGCTGTCTGCCATAGGCAACAAGAGCCTTAACCGTTTCAAAATTAAGCATAGGCTCCCCACCAAAAAAGTCCACTTCTAAATTACGGCGCGAACCTGACTGTTCTATTATAAAATCCAGAGCTTTTTTGCCCACTTCCAAAGGCATAAGTCCTCTGTCTGTTCCCAGTTCATGAAAATAAGTACCGTCGCCTGCAAAACAATATGCACAAGATAAATTGCATTCGTGCGCCATATGCATACAAAGGGCTTTAATAGCGGGCTTACGGTGCTTCATATATTCGTGAGTATCATGATTATCTGGTGCGAACAATAACCCTTTTTCTATAAGGGTGCAAATTTCATTTTGAATCTCCATTGGTGCATAAAGAAAAGCCTCGGTAGAAGTTGCCGAAGCCCCGTTTATATCACGTTGGATATTCTTCAAAACTATCATCGTCGCATCGTCAACTTGGTGCAATGAGCCACTGCCCACATCCAGCACCAAGTTTTGCGACTTTATAGTAAAACAATGAATCACGCTTTTTGCTCGCAATGCTGATTCGCTACGGTGCAGGAAGTTTTACATGCAGATTGACAGGATGTTTGGCATTCACCACAGCCCATAGCTTCTGCTTTATCAGATTTTAAGTTTCCCTCAAAAATTGTTTTAATATGTTTCATATAATAGCCCTCTCTTTTTCTTTTTTAAATGGGGCGCTGCCCCTCTCACACACCGCTTTGCGGTGCGTTCGCATGAAGTCCCGCCGTTCCGCTGGGGAAACCCCAGCTACACTTCCTTCGGGAAGCGACGTAGTCGCTTTTTTATATACACATTACTGTTTCAACTTTTCAACTAGTTCTGCAATTACCCTGTCAACATCTGGATAGTCAATTTGACATGTACCAACTTGTTTGTGGCCACCACCACCATAACCCAACAAAACAGAGCCGATATCAACTGTGCAAGTACGATTTAAAACACTGTAACCAACTGCAATAGAGCAGTTTTGCTTGTCTTTACCATCAACAATCCACATAGAAACATTTTGCTCAGGGTATAAGCTGTAAATAAGAAAGCGATTGCCCGCAGGAATAAACTCTATACCACGTAAATCTGTAAGAATTATATTTCCGTTTACAGTTGTGCGCTCTTTAAGCATTTTTTTAAACACTTCTGTTTGTTCTTTATACAATGCAATACGTTCTTGAACATCAGGCTTTTTCAGAATTTCACCAATAGGCAACACACGGCAAAATTCGATCAGCTCTTCCATTAATTGATAATTACTAATGCGGAAATTGCGGAAACGCCCAAGGCCTGTGCGTGGGTCGGAAAGGAATCCTAGCATAACCCAACCCTGTGGATCAAGAATATCGTCGGCAGTAAGTCGTCCAGAGTCTACTCTATCAACTTCGGTTAGCATTTCTTCAAACTTGGAAAGGTCATAACGGTCTTTAAAATATTCATAAATTACCCGCGCTGCACTGTCCATTTTGCGTAGCGAACCAACAAAACCTTCTGGTTTGCCAATTCTCTCCCATTCGCTAGTATGATGGTCAAACCACATACCACAGCCTGCCACATATGGCACATTTGCTAGGATATCAAAAGCTGTTACCCTAACATTACCATCTTGTAAATCTTTAGGATGAACAAACTTCCATCTGCCAATTAATCCTATGTCGCGAAGAAGTACGGCACATGCCAAGCCATCAAAGTCTGACCGCGTAAGTAAATCCATACTATGCCTCCTATTTATAATTTATACAACCCAACCCGTGCAATAGCATATTTTGCTAAGTCGTTTTTGGGGTTGATTTCATGTGATGCTTCAAAATATTCTCTTGCTAGTTGGTATTGCATTTGATTAAAATGTTTTACGCCTTTATTATAAAACATTTTAGACCTAAAGCGCGGATTGCGCCATTGTGCATAAATGTGAATTGCTCCGATAACACATATCAGTAATGAAACAGCTATTACTATTAAATTCATAGATAGTATGCCAGATGCCACCGCAATCAATCCTAAAATACCCAACCAAAGGCGAATTCCAACATTATCTGATTCCATTTTCATGCGTTTTGGATAATTTTCTACATAGTTATCCAAATCGTTGGGTGTTCGCTCGTCCTGCCATTCATCATAATCATCTGGGCGCGGGAGTGAATCAGGAATTGGTACATCTTGGCGTACTGTTTGATATTTATTCATTTGTCCTTTGTACAGCTTAAACAATATATTGATGTTTGTTCTCAAGTATGTGCCTTTGAGAGAGCAGACCTTATTTGATATCTTTAGCAAATAATACCGCTCTTCTTCATAACTGTCTAGTGGTGAAACAGATATAAGGTTTGCATGTGGCTGATAATTGATGACTGTACGCATAATATAACCATCAGTGTCAGTAACTTGCATGGTTTTCCCATTAACTGTACTGGGGTCCAGTGGTAAATTAAATTTGATATACCAGTAAACCGAGTCAAGCGGTGTCCCCTCTTTTATATCAACTTTCAGCTTGTCTTGCAAGCTAGGCAAGGAAGTTGTGACACGAATACGAGGTTTGCCTTGTGCTTGGTTTTCTGTCAACGATGCCCCCTCCTTACCGTTTTAAAAACTGCATTCACTATATTGTACATTCTACCCTATCTTTTAACTTTACACAATCAAAATCTTTGCAATGAGATAACTATAATGGTATACTCCAGACGAAATATAACATATCTATTGGAGGAGTTTATGAAAAAACTTTTACTTACAACAATTATAATGGCAATATCAATGATAATGTTTGTTGGATGCGGGCGACAACAACCAGCAACATTACCAGTTTTACCAGAGGCGGAGAACATTTCACAAGAGGCATACCCTACACCAGAGGTATCACCTAAACCAACTTTGATTCGTGTGGCGGCATTACGTGGACCTACGGCATTGGGGTTACTTTATTTTATGAATGAACATGAAGAAGGTTATCACTTTGAGTTATTAGGTTCTCCCGACGAAATACCTCCTATGCTAGTTCGTGGCGATATAGATATAGCCGCCATACCAGGGAATTTAGCATCAGTATTATACAATCGTTTGGATGGTGATGTGCAAGCATTAGCGATTGTTACATTGGGTGTATTGCATATTGTGGACACTACAGGCGAAATAAATTCAATAGCAGACCTTGCAGGGCGCACAATTTTTGCACCAGCCCCAGGGGCAACCCCTGAATTTGCCCTAAACTATGTACTCACACAAAACGGGCTTATACCAAACGTGGATGTAGACATAGAATTCCGTACAGAACCAGCGGAAATAGCTGCCCTAATAGAGGCAGGACATGCAGAAATAGCCCTTCTTCCAGAGCCATTTGTAAGTACAGTTTTGGCGCGAGTTGAAAATGAAAATCTTGAAATTGCACTGGATTTATCAGAGGAGTGGGATAGCGTCCAGCCTGATTATAGTTTAACAATGAGTGTAGTTATAGCACGGCGCGAATTTTTGGAAAACAACCCTGAAGCAGTGGCAGTTTTCCTTGAGAAATATGCCAATTCCATTGAATTTATGACTACCAACATACCAGAAGCCGCACAACTAGCCGCCGATTTTGGTATAATTCCCAATATAGCTATTGCAGAATCTGCAATCCCCCGCACAAACATTGTATTTATTATAGGGGAAGAAATGAAGCGAAATTTAATGGGTTTTTATAATGTATTGTATAATGCAGAACCGCAATCAGTGGGTGGGGCAATGCCAAGTGAAAGATTCTTTTTTATTCCATGAAAATGAATAAAAAGGCAACTGCGTTGCTTTCAAACTTGGGCATTATTCTTTTTTGGTTATTGGTTTGGGAGGGGGCAAATGCTCTTATACCAAGCAATATAATTATTGTGTCGCCGCGTGTAACATTTGCGCGGCTTTTCCAATTGGCTGTAACGGCAGAATTTTGGTATACGATCGGCACTTCTTTGGAGCGTATAATGCATGGTTTTTTATTGGCATTGGGTGTGGGGGTTCTGCTTGCTTTAATTAGTGCGCGATTTAAATTATTCTATCAACTCGTGTTGCCCGCTGTTAATGTAATTAACGCCACTCCAATAGCCTCCTTTGTTGTTATTGCGATAATGGCTGTAGGAACGGCTAATCTTTCTCATTTTGTGTCGTTTGTTACTGTATTGCCGATTGTTTTTTTTAACACATACAAGGGAATTGTTAGTACAGACCCTATGCTTTTGGAAATGGCAAATGTGTTTAATGTTCCGCTGTGGAAAAGAGTTGTCTATATTTATTTTAAAACCACAGCACCCTATATAGTTGCCGCCGCTCAAGTGGGAATTGGATTTGCATGGAAATCTGGAATTGCTGCCGAATTGATTGGCTTAGTACGCGGAACTATAGGTTTTTCTCTGCATACGGCAAGGAGTTTTTTGCTAACAGCAGATATTTTTGCATGGACAATAACTATTATTTTGCTAAGTTATCTTATGGAGAAAATATTTTTATTAATTTTTGGACGAGTGATTAAATGGAAATCAGATTAGAGAATATTTGCAAAAGTTATGAGAATAATGTAGTGCTTTCGAATATAAACTTAACAATCAGATCTAATGAAATAACCTGTATAATGGGGCATTCAGGACGAGGCAAAACTACTCTAGTTAATGTCATTGCAGGGCTGGTTAAACCTGATGCAGGAGCGATTATTTGGCTTGATAAAAAAGCGGCTATGTCGTTTTCCGAAGGAAGTGTAGCGGGGAAGCATCCCATTGATTATAATGCAAAAATTTCGATTGTATTTCAAGAAGACCGCCTACTAAATTGGGAAACAGCGTTAAGTAATGTGCTTTTTGTCACTAATAAAAAAACAACGTCACTTTCCGAAAGGGCGCAGGAGCTTCTTATACAGGCAGGGCTTGGGGATAGCATAAATAAAAAAGCCGTTGAACTAAGCGGCGGAACGAAGCGGCGCGTATGTATTTGTCGTGCTTTAATAGCCGAATATGATTTACTAATCTTAGATGAACCATTTAAAGGACTAGACAGCGATATTAAACCCATAATTATGAATATGGTTAAGGAACAAAAAAACTCCAACAAATGTATAATATGTATTACTCACGACCCTAGTGAAGCAGAATATTTGGGTGGTAAATTAATTATGTTGTGAATGTACATTACGCAAAATTATGGTATAATTTAAGAAAAAGTAGGAGTGATGTATTATGAAGTCAAGGCAAGAAATCAAAGCCTATGCAAAAACCGCAATGAAGGAACAGCATGGTACTGCAATTGTTCTTCCTCTTTCATTGATGGCAATAGGGATTCCATTGGCAGTAATAGGGCTTATTGTAACATTTGGACCATTGCCAGAAATTTTGTCAACAATTATATTTTTAGCTGTTATTCCCGTTAGTGTAGTGCTGGAAATTAATATGAATGGTGAGTTCATCAAAATTTACAACAATGAAGAGGCTTCCCTTAATGCCATATTTTCTAATTTAAATGTTAATTTCCTTCGCAAATTTGGTGGTGCGTGGTGGATGGGACTTTGGGTTGCCATATGGTCTATTCTATTTGTTATCCCTGGTATTATCAAAGGACTATCTTATTCTCTAACTACTTACATTTTAGCGGATTGCCCCAATGTTTCCGCTCGTGATGCTCTAAAACTTTCCATGAGAATGACTCATGGTTATAAACTAAAGATTTTTGTATTCGGATTAAGTTTTTTTGGCTGGATGCTTTTAAGCGGGTTTACATTTGGTATTCTGTTTATAGTTTTTGTTGGTCCATACATGCACACCTCTTATGCAGGGCTTTATGTAGAACTTCGTGATAACGCATTAAGGAATGGTGTTGTTACAGCAGAGGAATTGGGAATGTATTCAATGGGTAATAATCAAATAGGAAATTTCAATTAAATAACATAGCAAAAAACCCGCGCATATGCGCGGGTTTTTTATATAAAGTTTGTGAGTGTGGGCAAAGCCCATGATTTTAATCTTTCGACTTTGAATTAGTCTACATCCTACCCAACACTTGTGCTAAATTAACAATTACAGCAAGTGCTTCGATGCGTGTGGCATGTTCGCGTGGGCGTAAAGTGAAATCTGGGAAGCCTTCCAAAAGCCCAAAATTCATAGCCCTTTGAATATCAACAACATACCAGTCATTAATTAAAGGGAAATCTGTAAATGCGGCAACCAATGGACGATGTCCAATTGGTTGTACAGGTTGCCAAATGGAAGTGGCAACACCAATAGTAGCAAGCATTTCCTCACGAGTGATGGCGGCATTAGGATGGAATATATCACCACCAAAATGCAGAAGCACCCCTGCGGCTCTTGCGCGATTTACAGCATCATAGAATGGGCTGTCTGGCGTAACATCCACATACCCAGAAGATGGTATACCATAACGCGGAAGTTGTAGTGCATAAGCAAGAATGCGTATAAACTCACCACGGGTAATTATTGCATGTGGGCTAAGTTCTCCACCTGTAGCTACAATAAGACCAGAGTAAGCCGCTGTAAATGTTTGATTAAAGCCCCAATGGTTGAGTTCAACATCATGAAAATGAGTCCCGTTGTGGGCAACAGCGTGGATACCTGTAAACATAGAACGCACAGTAATTTCATTAGCATTTAAAGCCCTATGAGGTGCAAACTCTACACGCTGGTTTGTTTGGTTAAAATACACACCAGCGGGGCGAATATGCGGGCTTCTGGTCATAACAACAAACATCAAATCAATAGGGTTGGTTAATTCATGTGCATTCATTATAACCGCACCTGTGCTTGCATTAATAAGTTCAACACGTAATTCTGCAAGAGGGCTTAAAATTTCACCATTTGGGAACAAATTGTTATACATGTGACCCCAATTTCCATCATTGCTACGGTCTGTAATGCTAATGCGTATATCAACTTGACTGGGGCTTAAACCATGATTAACTAATGCTGCCCGCCCACCATGAATCGAATCAAGAAGATTTAAGGGAACAGTTACCCTTGTTATAGGAGTGAAAATTTCGAAACTTTCACCAGCATTTCGCCATGCCAATTCGTCAAGAACATTTGCACGAATAGTTACAGTAGCAGTTCCGTTTTGCATAACAGGATTAACTCTAGCGCGGTTGAGCGCCCAATATAAACTTTCAATGTTAATCGACTGCCCACCACTCAAATAGAAGAAAGTTTCATTTGGGTGAGGCTGTGCAACAGGAGGTAACGGTGCTGGAGCAATAGGATTTGGTGGAATTTCCTCTACTATAGAGCTGTCAATGATGGTAAGCCTTAAAACAGGATTTGTTCCGCGACGGGTAACAAATACTAAATCCCATTCACCAATAGGCAAACTTGCCATAAAGGAAGCGTAGATTACAAAGGCATCACCGCCAAGACCAAGAGGAGAAAAATCTCTTTCTTCACGCAAATTAAAATTACCAAAGCGGATAAATCTAAAATCTTGGTCATCTTCAAATGCACGTACAAATACATTAATATTTCTGTGTTGAAGCCCTTGCGGGTTGATATCAAAAGTCGCCGCAGTTGGCATAATTAACGCACTTGCAAAAATGGGACCAAGATTGTCTAATCCCTCACGCACAACCCCAACGTCAATTGTTCCGCGGTGAAAATTACGTGCTGGAATAGACGGCTGTGTGATTAAGTTGAATGAACTCATTGTGCGTGTGGGTGTTCCAGTGATGGGTACACGAACTTCTGTATCACTGACTCTTATAGGTGCGCCCGCATTTAAACCTGGGGGCAAACCTGTTACCCTAAAATCTCCAGGGGTAATATCCCTTGAGAAAATATTCCTGTGTAGTCTAAAAACTACATATGCAGACACTGGAGTGCCAACATAAAGTGATTCTAAGCCATACACAGAGGCGACGATTTCACTGCCTGAAAAGGTAATTACAAACTCGCGAATTAAATTACTCCTGTTTGTGACTGTGCCTGTGGCATTTAATATTGTAGCCCGCAAGACAACCGTACCTTCTGTAGTTGCTGTTACAGTAATTTGGTCTGAACCATAAGAGCGTGGTGTCACAGTCGCGCCCTCACGTGCAGTACCACCAACAATTTCCCAATCAATATTTCTTTCTGTAGCAATTGCTGGATGAATTGTGGGTGTGACAGGCAGACCTACACCAGCTTGCCCAAAAATAGGTGTAATTGTGATATTGTCTACTGGCACAAAAGTTTGGGTTACAGGAATTCTTAATGCCTGTGTTGTAACAATTTCCATGGCAGGATTAGCTGTAGTTGACCAAGGATGAATTACATAGGCGGCAATTGTTATTGGAACACCGTGTTCAACATGTGCAGCTAATGGTGTTCCTGCAATTCTGCCAGTTTCCTCCAAAAATGTCCAGTTTGTGGGTACAGTTACGTTTAATCTGAGTGGCCAATTTGTAGCAGGACGCAAATTGTGGACATAAGGCGTATCAACTATACCACGTGGTACTGTTCTTGGATCTACAATATCTGCAATCATGGTGTTTTGCAAATTTAACCCAGTCAAGTGTTGAATGCCCAATTCGCTGAGGCGCGTTCTTGCACCTTGCACAAGATAGTTGTCGCGAACTTCTACCCTTTCAAGGGCAAGGTTTCTGGACAAGTCCAGTGTGAGTAGGCGATTGCCTGCCACATTAAGCTCACGAAGATTTGTAAAGTTCTCAATACCTGAAAGGTCTATTATGCTTGCATTGTTAAGTTGTAACACCGTAAGAGCTTGAACATCTGCATAACGAATAGGACCTGAAGGTATACTCACTCGATGACGTACAGCAGCCAAAAAGTTGTCGCACCTAAAATCTGGTACAATGTTCCTGTTGGGATTTGCTGTATTTCCAAGTGCAACCAAGTGAGGTGGTAGGAATGCTACTGTGGAAAGTACCATTATTATTGCTAGTAATAAAGCAATTGGTTTTTTCATATTTTCCCCCTCTTCCATATTAGAAGATTATTTCCAATCAAAACGTCCTGTCAATTTGCAGGAGTTTTGATTGCTGTGTATATTGTACCTTAAATCGGAGCATAATGAAAGTGTTTAATACTTTTTTAATACAATTGTTATCATTCACCAATTGGAAAGTAGGGCGTGCAGCCACTAAGCCGCTAATTCAGTGTATTTTCACACGTAATAACAATAATAATTTTCCAGTAGAAAACATTTGACATATCATGGCATACGTGGTAGTATACCTAATGTAACTCGTCCATGGGTATGGACGCACTTTTATTTTTTGTAAGTCTGGCAGTTTTGGTTCTGTCAGATTAGGAAGGATTTGCTTCATGAAAACAGGCACAGTTAAATGGTTTAATGCCGAAAAAGGGTATGGATTTATCTCTATCCAAGGCGAAGATGATGTATTTGTACACTTCTCTGCTATCCAATCAGAAGGATTTAAAACTCTGGAAGAAGGACAAGAAGTTCGCTTTGAAGTTGTTCAAGGTGCTAAAGGCCCTCAAGCAGCTAACGTAGAACGCGCATAA
>Ga0123355_10011998_pt1 | contig 13398 bp, 15 predicted proteins | sample TergutEmb28metaG_3_FD_89872 | JGI IMG/M metagenome (GOLD analysis project Ga0123355, IMG submission 89872) | Embiratermes neotenicus P1 segment gut microbial communities from Petit-Saut dam, French Guiana - Emb289 P1 | ecosystem: Host-associated > Arthropoda: Insects > Digestive system > Gut ...
GCTGGACAGCGTGGTGCGAGCGTCCCTCCTCCTGCGACCGGGGGATGGAGATCTGTTCTCGTAACCGGGTCAAGACGTCGATACACCGAGCACGCTGTTGAGCAAACGGATCGCCGAGTCGGTGTCGTGCGCGGTACTCCCCCGTCTCGCGTACCGCGCTCAGGATGGCGTCCACCTCGTTTGCGTCAACGTTGGAATGGTCGGTCAGCGCCCGAGCGATGAGGTTCTGTACACGTTCGCGCATCAGATCGAAACCGAGAAGGCCGGTGGCGGTCGTGCGCGCGTCGGCCATGAGCAGGGACAACTCCTGTTGCGAAACCGGACCGATCGATGCCATTTCGGAGGAGACAGTATCGAAACGGACTGTTTCGGAAGATGAGATACCGAAACCAGCCGTCTCAGAATCCTCCGGAGGGTACAGTATCGGAAGGTGCCTGGTCATTTCGAGCATGACGGCCTCGCCCTCATCTCAACGAGTCCTATCTCAATTGGGGATAATTCTAGACTCCCACTGGGTGGCCGGGCTATGCATATTGCGCCAGTCGCGGGACTGGGCAGAGATCGTCGCATGTCGTCGATCGACGTCGCGCCGCCCATCTCCCCTAGACGCAAAATGCAGTGACCGATCCAGTAACAAACTGACAATTGTCGGGCTCCACGAGCTTGCCAGCGACTAAACTGAGCGCTCGAGAGTTCGCTTGCTGCGAGGGCTGATCATCACCGACCAGTTGGTTTCCGGAGGGGCAATGGATCAACGGCAAGGAGGCGCCCGATCGCAACCAGCTCGCCGCAGATACGCTGTTGCGACGGGCGGGCTCGAACCGAGGCAATCCCTGAAATCGTCGCCCCGGGGACGAGGAACGGCTATTGGACCGCGGCCCATGCATCCGAGCCGACGAATCTGGGCGGGGAGAGCCGCGGCGTCCGTAGCCGTAGTGGCGCTCCTTGGCGGTGCGCTCGGTGGTTGCGGGAGCAGCGGTCCGTCCGCATCCCAGAGGGTCTGCGACAAGCGCGCTGCGCTCAATGGCGCAGTGTCGACGGTGATTTCGAGCCTGCGGTCGGGCAACCTCGGCGAGGCGAAGACGCATGTTTCAGATGTAAGTCAAGCGTTCACCGAGCTGGCGAAATCCGCGCAAGACCTCAAGGCCGAGGAGAGCCAGGCCCTCCGCCCACAAATAGATGAAATGACGAAGACGGTCGACGAGGTAAAGAGATCTCAGTCGCTGGGAGCTCTCGGCGCGAACCTCGACATGCTTGGAACCCAGGTTCGAACCCTCAGCGCCCAGATCGGGGACACGCTCAAATGCTCTTGAGCAGACAAGTCAGTTGGATTTGACGGATTCAACGCCCGAAGAGGCGATGCGCAGCGGCCGAGTAGGCGCGGGCGACGGACCCGTCAGCGTGAGTCCCGACGAGGTTCCTCGCGCGCCGGGAGAGTCAAGCCCGTCCGACACTGAGTCCTCGGACCCTGCACAGGCCGGGCCGGACACGACACCTCGGGCCTCCGCCACCGCGAGCCCGGGAGATGCCGAGGCCCTGCGGCTCGAAGTCGAGCGACTGAAGTCGGTGCAGAAGGACCTCGAGGATCGCTTGGACAAGATGACCGAGGCGCGCCGCGACCGACATGGGAAAATGCGTGGTTCGATCATTGCGTTCCTGGCAGGCCTGTCCTGCGTGCTCGTCTACTTTTCCGTTGTGACGGTGTGGGTCCATCAAACCGTCCTCAGAACTGATGGGTTCGTGTCAACGGCCGCTCCGATCATGAAGCGACCGGAGGTGGCTCGGTCGATCAGCACGGAGTTGACCGGCCAACTGTTCACGTCCGTCGATGTCGAGGCAAAAATCAAGCAGGTTCTGCCCGCCCCGGCGAAGTTCCTGGCCAATCCCCTCACGTCGACAGCCCGAGGCTTCATTCGCGGCCAAATGGAGAACGTGCTCGAGTCGGGACGATTTCAAGGGCTCTTGACCGCGGCCCTCCGGACCACGCACGGCCAGGTCATCGCCGCCCTCCGGGGCCAGTCTGGCGCGCTCCGGGTGTCCAATGGCGCGGTCGTGCTGAACCTGCTTCCCCTGGTCAACGGCGCCTTGGCGCGGGTGCAGGAGGCGTCCTCGGGCGTGCTCGGGCGAAACATCACCATCCCGCCGGTCACCAGCGGGGAGATACCGGCAGAGATCCGGTCGAGGCTGTCCTCGGCGCTTGGGGTTCAGCTGCCGGCCGATTTCGCGCAGATCGAGGTGGCCCGTAGCAGCTCGATACACGCCGCCCAGGTCTCGGTTCGGACCTGGGACCTGCTGCACTGGCTCCTACCTCTTGCCTCGCTGTTGCTCATCGGTGCCACGTTGTGGCAATCACCCAACCGCCGGCGCACCGCTCTTCAGATGCTGATCGGCACGGCCGTCGTCTTCGTGATTGGGAGGGGAACGAGATCTTGGATCACGTCGCGAATCGTCTCATCCCTCGATCCGATCCACCGTGCAGCCGCCCGGGTCGTGGTGCAGGACTTCCTACAGAGCTTCAACACGGTGATTGTGTGGTCGCTCGTCGGGTTTCTGGTCGTCGTCCTCCTTCTGCTGGTTACCGGGCCGTACCCCTGGGCGAGGGGGATGCGCCATCGCACCGCTCACTTGGTGAGTGGTCTCGTGCGGCTCATCGGCCGCCCCTCTGCCAATGAGCAGCCGGCAGGGGCCTGGATCGTCGATCATCACCGTGTGCTCCAAACAGCAGGCGCAGTGGTCGGTGGGCTGGTCCTTTGGATCGTCCCCGGGTGGTGGTTCGTGGTTGTCGTCGTGATCCTTGTGAGCTATGAAGTTGCCCTGTGGCGCATCGCCGCCGGCAGCGCCCGAGAACGAAGAGCGGACTCGGCAGAGGTGTAGCGCATCGTCAGTAGGTGACCTTCGGTGGCCTCGAACGCCTTGAGATCTGCGTCTTACGGGGGCGATACGCTACGCCGGGCCCGTCGGGCTCGGGGTTGCACAAGATCGGCGGAGTGTCTCGGAAGGCCGCTCGCCGAACATCTGCCGGTATCTCACCGCGAACCGGCCTAGCTCCCAGAAGCCCTGATCGATCGCCACATCAGTCACGCTCACTGTCTGGGGATCGGCCTTCGCCAACATCAGCCGGGCCGCCGACAACCGTCTGGCCATCAAGTACTGCACCGGGCCCATATCCAGCGTCTCGTGAAACGCCCACTCCAGACTCCTGCGGGATAGGCCGAACTGCCCACAGACATCGGAAATCCGCACGGGCTCAGGCGCCTTTGCGGCCACCCAATCCTCCACCGCTCGCACCAGTTTGGCGCTGTGATGCCTGCGGCGCTCCGGCTCGTTCTGGTCGAGCGCGATCCGGGATAGAAAACACTCAACCAGATCCTTCTGGAATGACTCCAGGCGCCTGCCCGACATCTCTCCCTCAGGACCTTCCAGCACCCGCAAGAACCCCTCGATCGACCGGCATGTCCGATCCCGGACGTGTGCTGGGGCGCGAAACTCGTGCGGCCTTTCCCAGATGCCTGTGTCACCCTCCCAGGCGTCCCCGCCGCCCAACGCAACGAGCGTCGACACATCGAGGGACAGCACCGCGTAGGCAATCTGCCCCACCACCACGCTGTCCTGCTCGCTTCCACCCGGCAAGAGGGACACGTTCCCGGGCAGGGATGCCCGCCCTCGACTGGTAACCTGACCCCGCCGAGAGGTCCGCACCGCCAAGCCCACTCGCGGCGTATACACCCCCCGAGTACGCAAGTCGGCCTCATAGTGAGCCGCGAGGAAGTCGAACCCATCCGCCTGCGCGTACATGAACCGACCTCGTGGTACGCCCGAACGAAGTTGGACCACGCTAAGGTCGCCATTCTTCATCAGGCCCTCCAGGTCCTCAATACCCTGGAATGCCACCTCACGGACCCGTATCCCGAGCGACACTTCGTCCACAGTACCACCGTGTATGGAATGTCGACCGGGTGAACTCTCGCTACCTCGCCGGTCGGCTAGCACTTTGGCAGGTCGAGCGCCCTCTGGGGTCACCAGAACTGCCGACACTTAGGCGACGAGCCGAGCCTTTTGGCGATCGAACTCGTCTTCCGTGATAACACCCCGCTGCCGCAGACTGGCCAGCTTCTCGAGCTCATCCGCGACCGACGGGGACCCGTTCCCGGCGACCGAACGGATCCAATCTTCGTACGCGCCCTGGCTTGCCCCAAAGCGCCGTTCGGCCCTGTCTGCCATTGATTCGCCGCGTATGATCAGGTAGATGAGCACCCCGAAGATTGGCAGAAAGACGATAAACAAGAACCAGAGCGCTTTCGCCCACCCACCCATATCACGACTGCGAAAGATGTCGACTACGACAGCAATAAGGGTCCAGACCCAGAAAACAAATAAGAAGACCCAGAGCACAGTAAGAAATGCCCCAAGCACTGGGTATGACGTGGCAAGAACCATGAGCTTTCCCCCTGTTAGTTATGGCATCAATTATCCCAGGCCGCGGGTGGCTGGCACGGTCAACCAGTGCCAGCTGCCTGAGCGCGCAGCCATCGGGTTTGTCAGTGCATGCAGACCGGCTCCGTTTGTCCCATGCGTGGCCGCCCTCGGTCTCGAACCGGACCGGGATTGGATACCTGTCAGCAAAGGCACACCTAGCGCCACTGCCATAAGCTATGGAGACCTCCTCATTTCGGACGTTGCAACATCGAGATCGACAGCCTTGGGCTGTTTTACCGCGGACGGGAACCCAAGTCACTAGGCGTTTTAGGCATAGCGAGCCCAGGAGGTCCTACGGCTGGCGCGACGTCCACGGGAACGCCTTGCAATAGAAGGGAGTTGCTGCCTGGCCACGAGACGGTTACTGCGGACTTGTCCGGCTGATGCCATGAGATTTCGCCGCCACGCTCTCCTGAGGGCGCCGGGTCTGCTAAAAAGGGAGGCGAGGCAAGCACACGATGTACCTATCCCTCTGGCATCGTGGCATCGCTTGAGAGAATGGAGCTTCAGAATGTCGGAACTCATCGTCATCGGCTACGACAACCCCGCCACGGCGAGAGACGCGTACGAAGAAGTCCTACGTCTGCAGAAAGACTTCATCGTCGACCTACGCGGCCTCGCGATTGTCGACGTCGACCCCGACGGCAAGACCCATGTCCAGACTCCCCGGCGGATAGTCGGTTCATCAGTCGCGTTCGGGGCTCTATGGGGACTCCTGCTGAGCGTCTTGTTCTTCGTCCCGGGGATGATCTTGCTCGGGGGCGCGATCGGAGCCGTGATGGGCAAACTCAATCAATCGGGGGTTGACGCACAGTTTCGAGATCGTGTCCAACACCTACTCGAGCCTGGTCACGCTGCCGTGGTGATCATGGCTGCGAAGTTCACCGAGGACAAGTTCGCCGCCGCGATGCAACAGTTTGGCGGGACCGTTTTACAGACATCTCTCTCCGACGAAAACGAGAAGGAACTCGCCGAGGAACTGTCGGGGCAAGGATGAGGTCAGTTGCCGGTCGTGGAGTGACGCGAGTGCCGGCGGGTCGGCGATAGATCTAGCGGGTCTTGGCGAGCGGTCGTTCGAATCAGGCCCTCATGTACAGGGTTCCTGGCACCTGAGGTGTAAGGCGAAGCTTCTATCCTGAGCGACAGGAACGGTGCCCGACTAGCTGTTGAGCAACTTCGCCTTCTGTGCCGTGAACTCCTCCTCGGACAAGATCCCCTGATCTCTCAATTCCGCAAACTGCTTCAACTGCTCCACGACATCGGTGGGGTTGGCCGGAGCAGGCTGAGCGGCGGCCATCCCCTCCTGAGGTCGCCTGACCTGCTGGCGAGCGGCTACATGACCGCTCACCGCGGTGGCTGTCCCGGCGATTACAGCGGTCCGACCCATGGTTCGAGCCATCGAGCGAGTACGACGAAGCGCCATTTTCGTTTACTCCTATTCTATTAACTCTGCTGGTTGCGATGAATGTTCGAAGTCGGCCAAAGCGGCGGGGCTTTTCGTCATGTAGCCGTTTCTGCAAGAGCGGCTTCTACAAGTTCTGGGGGAATTCTGGCCCCCTCGAACACGAAACCGCCGGCATCGCGCACCGCAGTGGCGAGGGATGTCGCCCAAGTATCTTCCCAAACCAGGATAACGGCGGAAGTGTCGTCCTGGAGGGCTGCCTCGGCATATTCAATGTCCTCCTGATTCAACATTCCACCGACCTCACCGCGAAGTGTGTTGAACGGAGCCAATTCTTCAAGCTGATCAAATTCATAGTGGGTGACACTGCCGTCGGCGTTCTTCAAGATGAACACGAGGTCAATGATCCGGACCGTGTTGCTCTCAATAAGTTTGGCTAGCTCCGGCACGATGTCTGCATGAAAATCGCTTCCGGGAAATGCGATGATCATGTATTCTACCGGACCAATCGACATCTGAACCTCCTAGCGCTGGGTTCGAGCACCCGTAGAAGTGTCGATAGACCGAGTGTAACTCGTGGGAAATGTGTGGGCGGCTGGTCAGGCCGTGAATCTTGCCCACCAGGTGGGGTCCGGGGAGTAGGGCGTGGCCGGCCGGCCGGTGGCGTCCGTGTCAAAACGGTAGACCAGCCCCGCGGCCGGTTCGTCGCGGCGCTGCAGGTCGGTCCAGTCCTCGGTGGCGGTCGTGACATACAGCCAATGAAGCCCGGGCCCCCCAAACGCACAACAAGTGGTCTGGACGGCGGGGACCTCCAGGGTCTCACGCAGGACCCCATCTGGGTTGTAGCGGTGAACTCGTCCGCCTCCCCAGATCGCCACCCATAGGTCACCGGCGGCATCCACGGTCATGCCGTCTGGAGCTCCGGTATCGTCGCGTAGATCGATGAGAACCCTGGCGTCAGAAATGGCCCCGTGTTCGCCGTCGAAATCGAAGGCTTGGACCACTCCCGGAATGGAGTCGACGAGATACATCGTCGAGCCGTCGGGGCTCCAGCCCAACCCGTTGGAGATGGTCAGGCCTTCGAGCATCACGTCGACCTGCCCGTCGTGATCAAGACGGTATAGCGTTCCGGCCCCGGCCCGATTGTCGTGGGCCTTGGTGCCGGCCCAGAACCGGCCTTGAGGATCGCAGGCGGCGTCATTCATACGGGTGTCCTCGGGTGCGACGTCGGCGAGCGGGCGCAGCGAGCCGTCGGCGGAGAGATGGACGAACCCACGGTCACCCGCGATCACCCACCCGTCATCGCCCTCCAGCGGCGCGATCGCCCCGACGGTGCCGGGGAGCTGATATTCGCAAAGGGAACTGAGCATCCCGTCGGGGGTGACATGGTCGCGGTACACCCGACCGGCGATAATGTCGACCCGCAGGAGCTCGGCGCGGCTTGCGTCCCAGCGGACACCTTCGCCCAACAAGTGCTGGTGAGTCGTGCAGGCAACGGCACTATTCGTCATGGCTGGGCCTCCCGGAGCATGGTCTGCACCGTGCATATGCGGCGCTGAAGAGCAGACTACGAATCTTGCGGGACGTGTGAAAGCTCTTCTTCTCGGTCCGGTCCCAGGAGCCGCTGGCGGCGCCGCCACATACCAGCTGGGCCAGCCGAAATTGGCGCATTGTGCATAGTCATCAAGGCACCCGAACCTTAACGCTGAAGAGTTCTGGCGTCGTCGCCCATGCGGAGGAGAGCCGCCTCATTGCGAGAGGCGGAGTCCTCCGGGGCCGCGGCCTACCTCGGGTTGGCACGCTATGCCTGAGACGCCTAGTGACGTCGTGTTCCCATGCGCGGTAAAACAGTCCAAGTCTGTCGGTCTCGATCTTGCATCGTCCCAAATGAGGAGGTGGCCTTGGTCTCGCGGCTGGAGCTACGCGTGCTCTTGGACGACGCCCACAGTGCAACAAGTGCCGCCGTTCCTGGTGCCAGGTTGATGCGTGATCGCACGATTGACGTCCTCACGAGGGCGCTGTTCGACCACCGCTCGGTCGAGGTGAATGAGATTGACGCCATCTTGGTTGCGGTGTGTGAGACCGGCCAGCACCGGGCTCGCTATCAACTCGGCGACCCTTATGTCGAGGAGCGCGCTCGGTTTTTGGACATCTTGGGGCGTCTGAGAGCTGAGCTGGCGGATCGTCGCCGGGTACCCGACCAGTTGCCCACGACACCGCCCGCTAAGCCTCGATCGCCGCTCGGCGTCCGGATCCGCGTTGCCCGCCGGGAGGCCGGACTGACCCAGTTGCTGTTGGCCGAGAAGCTGGAGGTGACCCAGACGACGATCGGCCGGTGGGAGGCCGGTGTGATGGCTCCGAACGATCGCCACCGTATGCGGCTAGCGGATCTCTTGGGCGGACGGCCCACTGACTACGAGGAGTGATGGGGTGGCGGAGCCAATCGAGTCGGGCACCTACTCGCTGCCCGATGCGGCGCGGCGGTTAGGCATCGGCGTGGCCACGATCTATGAGTTGAACAGACGCGGCGAGCTGCCGGTGCCGGTGCTGAAGATCGGCGGTCGGCTGCGCATTCGCAAGGCGGACCTCGAGGCCTATCTCGCAGCTCGAGTATCGAATGGACCGTAATCCGCACGAGAGAGTTCGGCTTGGCGGAGAAGACTGAGGATTCCTTGACAGTTAGCTTTCCGGAGGGGCCATGGATACTCGTTTCGCACGTGTTGGGCGACCGCGGTGGTGGGTGCTCGCGGCGGCTGCCGTGGGGGTCCTGGTGGTTGGTGGCGTCGCGGGCGGGTTGATCGTGAACGGCACCGAGTCTTCGTCCGCCAGTTCGGCTCCAAACGCATGCTCTGCTACCACGGTGGCCGACGACGTCTTGCCGTCGGTGGTCACCATTTCAGTCCACACCGACTCGGGCGGTGGCACGGGATCGGGTGAGGTCATCCGTGGCAGCGGCTATATCCTGACCAATAACCATGTGATCTCGGCTGCGGCAAACGGCGGGTCGATCAGCGTGTTGTTCAGCGATGGCATGACGGCTCCTGCGAAGCTCACCGGTCGTGATCCTCGGACCGACTTGGCGGTCATCAAGGTCGACGTACCCAAGTCGTTGCCAGTGATCCCGTTCGGGTCTTCCAGCAGTGTGGTCGTCGGCGAGCCGGTAGTGGCGCTTGGGGCGCCCCTGGGCCTGTACAGCACGGTGACGAGTGGCATTGTGAGCGCTCTCGACCGCACCGTCGAGGTTCCCGGTGACCACGGGACGACAGCTCTGCTCGTCTCGGCGATCCAGACCGACGCGGCGATCAATCCCGGTAACAGCGGCGGCGCCCTCACCAATTGTTCTGGGCAACTCATCGGGGTACCGACGGCGGGTGCCTCTGTCCCGAACGAGAACGGCCAGGCGAGCGCGGGCAACGTCGGGCTGGGATTCGCTATTCCCGTGTCGCTCGCAAAGACGGTGTCCGACGAAATTATTTCGACGGGGTCAGCAAGCCACGCCTCGTTCGGCATCCAGGTGGCTCAGATCCCCGCTGTGGCAGCCCAGGAGGCCGGGACCCCGCCCGGGCTCTTTGTGCGCGAAGTGGTTCCTGAAGGTCCAGCGGCCAAGGCCGGCATTCAAGCCGGCGACATCATCACCGAGATCAACGGCAAAGAAGCGACGGACCCCAACCAGCTCGCCGCGATCACGCTGACCCAACGGGCGGGCTCGAAAGTCTCGATCACTTACCAGCGCGACGGGCGGTCCGCCACCACGACAGTAACCCTCGGCGGCTGAGCCTCTGGGCTACTCTCACGCGGCGGCTTCTAACGCAGATCGGGGTCGTGTGAGTCACCTGCCTTTGTTGTCCGAGGTCGCGACGCGCCGAGGATCGGGTATGCGGCTGTTTGTCGCCGATACCAAGCGGCCGCGAGCCCGACGGACCCCGGACGCTGTAATGCTGGTCGGGTCGGTGCTGGGCTTGGCGGTCATCAGCTCGACCGCGTTCCCTCCTCCGAGGGTGGCACGCTCGCTCGCGTCGTTCCTTGCTAGCTGGCCACCCTTCCTTGACGGTCTGTGGCAGATCCTGGCAGACCTCCTGGTCCTGCTCGCGATCGGCGTGCTCGTTGTGGCCTTCGCGCGGCGGCCTGCGGTAGGGCGGGACCTTTTGTTGGCTGCGGTGCTCGCCGCCGCAGTGTCGTTGATCGTCGGCCGCGTAGTCGTAGGATCGTGGCCCGACCTGTGGGAATCGTTGCGCCGTGCCGAGCCTGGGCCGTGGTATCCCGCGACGCGGATCGCCCTCCCGGCGGCCATGCTCCTTACTGCATCGCCCCACCTCACGTTGCCCTTTCGCCGGGTCTGCCGGTGGATGGTCGCGGCCGCGGTGCTGGGCACGATCGTGCTTGGCGGAGCCGAGCCTCTCGGCGCGTTGGCGGGTTTGCTGGTCGCGGGTATCGCCGCCGCCATCGTTCACCTGTCGCTCGGATCCAGCGCCGGACAGCCCACGGTTGAGCGGGTGGTCGGCGCGCTGGCTGAGTGCGGCATCCACGTCGGTTCCCTCGGGGCAGCCGAGCGCCAACAAACGGGGTTGTTCGTCCTCCGCGGCTTCGAGCAAAGCGGACAGCCGCTCCTCGTCAAGATCTACGGCCGCGACGCCCATGAGACCGCTCTGCTGTCGACCCTCTGGCGCACGGTCTGGTTTCGCGATACCGGGGGCCAACTGCGGGTCGGCCGCCTCCAGCAGGTTGAGCACGAGGCGCTCCTCACCCTGCTCGCTGCCCAAGCCGGAATAGTCACCGACGCCGTGCTGACGGCGTCGGTAACCGCCGACCGCGACGCGCTCCTCGTTTTTCGTCAGGCCGGTCACCCACTCTCTGATCTCCCCCCGGCCGCGAACGAACACCAACGAGTGATGAAGGTGTGGGAAGTCACCAAGCGCCTCGAGGAGGCGGGAATCGCTCACGGGCAGGTGGATCTCGACCACCTGATCGGCGTCGATGGCGAGGTAGGTTTGAGTGATTTTCGTCGAGCCACGGTGGCCCCCACCGACGCACAGCGACACGCCGATAAGGCTCAAGCATTAGTCAGTACCATTCTGCTGATAGGCGAGCAGCCCGCCCTGCGCACCGCGCTGGAAATACTGGGCCCCGCTGGTTTCGCGGCGATCCTGCCATTGCTTCAGCCCGCGATCCTGACCCCACCGCAGCGCCACCAGTTGCAGGACGCTGGCTTGGACCTCGACCGTATTCGAACTGACGCCGCGCTGCTCGCCGGGACAGACGCGCCAACGCTGCAACGGCTTCAGCGGATCTCGGCGGTGTCGATCCTACGAGTCTTGGTACCCGCTGCGGCGCTGTTTGCCCTGGTCTCTGTTGCTGGCAATCTTGACTGGGGACAGTTGGCTGACGAGTTGGTCGACGCAAAATGGACCCTGATCGTCGTCGGGGTCGTCGTGGCACAGCTTCCGCGGATCCCCCAGGCCTTCGCCACCCTGGGCGCCAGTCCCGTGCCTCTCCCGCTCGGTCCCGTCTACGCCTTGCAGCTTTCCGTGTCCTACATCAACCTTGCGGTCCCCGGCACTGCCGCCCGCATCGCGGTGAATATCCGCTTCTTTCAACGACACGGGGTCCCGCCGGGCGCGGCCGTTGCCGTCGGCGCCCTCGACGGGGTAAGCGGCCTCATCGTCCAAGTCATCCTTCTGTTATTGCTGCTGTTGTTCACACAAGCCTCGCTCGAGCTGAACCTGTCGACCGGCACGCGTGACTCCGCACATATTGGTGTCGCGGTACTGGCGATCATTGCCGCCCTGGTTGGCCCCGTTGCCGCAGTGCCGCGATGGCGCCGCGCGGTCGCGGGCTGGATGAAGCGACTGGTCGGAGAAGCGCGACAAGCCGTGCGTGGTCTGCGCTCTTTTCGCCGGCTGGCGCTCCTCTTCGGCGGCAACCTGGCCGCTGAGCTTCTCTTTACGGCTTCCCTCGGCGCGTTCCTCAGGGCGGTGGGTTCCCCCGTCGGCGTCGGGGAACTCTTGCTCATCAATATCGGCGTCCGCCTGCTTGCAGGCATACTGCCCATACCGGGTGGTGTCGGAGTTACCGAAGGCGGCCTCATCTTCGGCCTCATGCACGCTGGTGTACCAGAACAGACGGCGTTCGCTGCGACCATAATGTACCGGCTCGCGACCTTCTACCTCCCCCCCATCTGGGGATACTTCGCCATGCGATGGCTCCGACGAACCAACCATCTATGACCGGATCGCCGACCGGCGAGACACAGGTCTGTCCGGGTCCCGCTGTCCGGTAGGCGCTTGACGGAGGGGTCAAGTGACCGCTAGCGGCGGTGGTACCGTCCGAGAGGTGTCAGAAGGGATCCTCATTGGTAAGGCGGCGTTCCGCGGTGTGGAGGAGATGGTCAACCATGTCCAGAACGCGGACCTTACGGGTGTTCAGCTTCGTTCGGGCGTGCCGAGCGGCCAGTTCATCTACGCGTTGGCGGACGGCTTCGAGTTCACCGCTGGTCACTACGACGCCGATGTGCGTACACGGGGGATGCACCATCCGCACCGGGTGGGACTCGGGGTGCAGACCAGCCGGCAGGGGCAGTTGACGCAGTGGGGGGAGACGGTCCTGCCGGGGGACGTGTTCATCTGGCCGGCAGGAGGCGAGCATGAGGCTCGGGTGGCGGGTGATGTGTCGTTTGCCGTGCTCTCTGTCGATGTGTCGATGCTGGTCGAGTTGGGAGGCGGAGACGCGTGGGAGGGTGACACGGGTGTCTGGGAAGGACGCCATCGATATCGGGCGCCGGGACCCGTGCGGGATCGGATATGCGGGTCGATCGGGCAATTCTCGCGCGTGCTGGCCGGTCCTGACGGGGGGATGTCGGGCCGTCGGCTGGAGTCGTTTCAGAAGGATCTGGTGGAGGCGTTTCTGTTAGGGATCGCTTTCGCCGCGAGCGAGCCCGAGGCTCCTGCCAGGTATCGCAACGCCAAGTTGGTGCGGGCGGTGGAGGATTGGATCGACGCCGTGGCGCCTGGGCCTGTGCGGATTTCGGACATATGTGGGCAGTTCGGCGTCTCTCGTAGGAGTCTGGAGCGGGCCTTCCGTGAAACGCTAGATTTGGGGCCCGCGCAGTATTTGATGGCGAAGCGGTTGTCGGCGGCCCGGCTCGCGTTGGCGAAGGCCGACCCTGCTGCGGTGAGTGTGACGGATGTCGCGATCGATCAGGGCTTCTGGGAGTTGGGCCGGTTCGCCGTGAGATACCGGGAGATGTTCGGCGAGAAGCCGTCGGAGACGCTTCGCCGCGCGAGTCAGCACAGCGCACGGCTGCTGGGGCAGCAGAGTTTGGCGCATTCTGCATAGTCTTTAAGCTGCCCACTCTCGTCGCGCACTCAAATTGAGTTGACCGGCGAGAGCAACGAGCGATTGCTATGAGATGCGCTGGCACCGACTTGTCGTTTCCAGAGATCGTGACCATCGCATCGTGGGGATGGCCGAGCGCGTGGATTTCCACCATCGCCGCCATGACGTCGCGCGACACCAGCGAGTAA
>Ga0123355_10011999_pt1 | contig 13397 bp, 6 predicted proteins | sample TergutEmb28metaG_3_FD_89872 | JGI IMG/M metagenome (GOLD analysis project Ga0123355, IMG submission 89872) | Embiratermes neotenicus P1 segment gut microbial communities from Petit-Saut dam, French Guiana - Emb289 P1 | ecosystem: Host-associated > Arthropoda: Insects > Digestive system > Gut ...
TGACCTCCTGATGATGAGCGCATGTGCTCAAAACATGTAGAGGCATGAAATAAACTTATTGTAAAACAAAAATTTTGTGCATCAAGTTGGTTAATTACTGAGATAAATATACTGAGATGCACGATCAGAAAAACATCAAAAAAACTTTAATACACTATATTCAGGTAATGTTATGAAGCAGCAAAGGTACTTATTCTTTGCTTAACAGGCTTCTGGAGATTAAAAAAGTGGCTTGAAACTATACTGAGATAATGAGTTTGCCTATAGGGTTGTTGTTGTGGTGGTGGTGGTGGTAGTAGTAGTAGTTGATAGTGTTGTAGTCGTCACATCATCGTCACTGTCGTTATTGTTAGTAGGACAATATATAGTGACTCTAATACATCAAAGCCTAAAAGTGAATTCTAAACAGATACAGAAGAATCTGAAACTGAAAAGTGATGTCAGCATAACTGATTACAGATCTCTCATAAAGTACAGACTTTCTAAGCCAATTATAACAGTGTCAGGTACTTTGAAAACATAGTTTGATTTCCAAGATCTAGACTCAAATCCTGAGTAGTTTTGTACTTGACAGTATGGTATAATTATGTACCTTAGACATCTACACAGAGATGAATATTTCATCATTTAAAATTAAACATTCTTGAACCTTTTAACAAATTTATTTTAATTTTGTCATGGTGGACCCAACATTGATCCTGAACTAATAATGACATGTAACCAGACCATGCCATGTTTCAGGCAGTAAGTTGCTGGCCTCCCAGTTGTAAACCCAGGTTCAATCCCAAGCCACTCTATATGGGATTTGTGACAAAAAGAGTACAGCAAGTATACAGAACAAATAAATAATAGTGTTTCTAGAAGGTTAATAAGGTGTACTGTGGTTCCTGAAACCCTTCAGATTTAAAAAATCAAAGAAAATAGAGCATGTTGAATTTATGTGTAACTTGCAAAAGACTGATATACACTGCAAGTGTAAAATTTTTGAGGTTTTCATAGTACTAAATATTTATATTGTGGTCTTCTGTGTTGTACCACCGTGTAGTCCGGTAGGTGGGTACTTGTATAACAGAGAAATATGCCACATCCATCATCAGAGTCACAGTGACTTCAATGCTGAAGTGGAGGTGTTGGATTAGCAAGGTATACCACTTTCATTAAATACAAATACAAGAGAAATTTATATGACTATTAGAATGTAAGATCTGTGCTCTTCTGAGTTGTTACACAGCATATAGTGTTAATTCCTTACGGACATTTGGGTACAAACTATTGATTCCATCTCCTAGAAAAACAAAGATCTCATCTATATTGTGGTGGAAGCCTGAAAAGAAAACACAATTTGTTGCCCTTTCAAATTCGTGGAAATAGAATCTAGCACACCTTATGCTGACACTGTTTATAATGATAGAGAATACAGTGGTAATGGTGTGTCCCAGAGTTTCTGAACTTGTCCATCATCTTTCAATTATGAACAGAAGATTAACACAGTAATAGTATAAGAATAAATACATTTACTGATATGTATGTCAGGTGACTGCCAGTGTTCCACAGTGCTCTACTTACCTATTTCATTCCCACGGCCAATAGTGAAAGTCAAGCCATGACCCTCCATATCACTTTCTGTATAGATAGTGACATACGTACAGGAATAGTCACAGTCCACGTGCTGCCAATGTGTTTAAAAGTCAGTAAATTTACCACACTATGTACAAATACAGAATTTACTCAACCTAGAGTCAGAAGTGTGTTTGTGTTTGTGCACAGATCTAATAACCAATTAAAAGCATTAGCTGACTAATTTGAAATGAACCCTAACCATGCATTGAGCAACTAGATATGGTAGCAAAACCAGCAAATTCACGTAAGTGTATAATACACTGGCACACACTTATGTGTATTTGCTGGTTTTAATACCATATCTAATCACCTGACTAGCTCTGAAGTCATAGCAATAGGGGATGATGATGTGAGTAGCAGCTCAAGGTTGCACATTCTGAGAGGTAACATTTATTTAATTTAAATTAACCTATTACAGAAAATGTGCTTGTAATTTTCAGTTAAGTCACATTGATATTCTTATTTTCTGGACATTTCAGCTACAGTGTCTGACTGATAAATGCACAGTTTCAGTCATTTAAGGCCCCAAAGTGATAGGTTTTTAAACTGTGAGCATAACCCGTCACTTAGTGGTGTGGACAGGTTGAAAGCTGTAGGTTGCTTAATAATGACAAAAAATTAATTAAAAAAACCTGTAAATACAAATAGTAATGCCTTACCACAAAACCAGGAAGATAACTGAATTACACATCAGAATAACCCAAGAAAATTGTAATTGTAAAGTAAGCTTGGTCTGTATCTTATAACTACTGTTATATATTGTATTCAGTTTCAAAAACTAGGTGGTGTAAAAAATTACTAACGTTAGGAATGATATTCCTTGTCTAGTGTTTCCAGATATGGTCCGTATTCCCTTTTCATACCTTCTTTCCCTTGTGTGTGTAGAGCCCCTTGCTAAGATGGCATTGCCTGTTAGCCCCAGTGATGTGGTAATCATGAGAGTGATGGTTGACAGAGGGGACTTAGAGTTTAAATTGGATCCTGAAACACTGGGGGCTGGGTGTGGGGGGGGCACATTTATTATTATTCACTTTTCCAAAGTTTTATCTATGATAGTGGCAAAGGTTGTCTGTCAGCAGAAAAGTCTGTGCACAATCTGACCTACCAGGAAAGTGAAATCAGAACCTCTAAGAGTCCAAGATTTTACACTGGGGCTGTCCCCTATATCATTAATGGATCAACTGGAAGAACCATATTGAAGAAAGGATTCCTAAGTTAAGTTGAGCTGGTTATGCCTTTGGATCACCAGTCAGTATCAATAACAGTAACACTCTCAAACCAATTGACTATGTATGCTTCAATGTTGTTCTAAAATATGGTATAATTTTTTGTGGTAACTCTTCCAACAGTGATAAGATTTTTACTCACAAAAGAAAATCATGAAATAGTTCCCTCCAAGTAATTACAAAAATAGTACTTCAGACAGGCCACAACTGAATCCCACAGCATACACATACTTCCCCATTCTCTAATCATCCTACCATTTTATACTACATGACATGAAATTGATCAGCCACACATAATTAACTGACCACAGCATCTGTTCCGTGTGATCCTAGTGATGTGGGAAAGCGGATGTCTCGAACGTGGAGTGTTCTGATCTTCAGTCCTGTGTGTTGATTCATAGTACTCTGTTTCTCACACTCCCTGTAATGGCAGATATTTCCAGCTGAAAGACTTCAAAATAGCACTCCTCACCACATCCTGGGCTCATCCAGTTATTTCCATATTTCACATAGAATACAGTCCATAAATGTAGATACACCTGTTTTCTGATATTGACCATGACTCTCCATGCAATTTTCTTTCAGCTTTATTAACATGTTCTCAAAACTTGATTTTACTAGGGCATATTCTTAGTATAATTGTAGCCATCCCGTTGTGTTTTTAATTATCAAAGAACATACAAATTTCAATCAAATACAACATTTAATATTGCTATTACAGCGACATGTTTCGACCCGTACGAGTCATCATCAGGCTATCTTTTGAAACATGTTTTAGATATACAATTAACAGTGAACATTCTGGGATCCCAAAAATTTATATGGTCTTGGACTATTGTTGTCATGTATATCCAACTGTAGACAAAAGCTTATTATGATTAAAATCAATTCAAATAATTCTGAAGTCTCAATTTTATAAGCTAAAAGTTATTAAAATAAGAAGTGTGTCTTATCTATGGGTTATTTGGCATATAATTCATTCATTAGTATTCAACCTTGAAGGCCAGGCTTGGCAGGAACCAGAGCCCAGTCATGTGACCGGTATGGCTGTGGCACACTGCATCCTGGGCAAGTTCTTGAGGGTAGTTTGCCATTGCTTTCCCCTGAGCATATAATATGTTGTAAAATTTTTTAACCTTGTGTAACACAGATTTATATGTGCCTATGGGTTGTTTGGCACATAAATCTGTGTAACACAAGGTTAAAAAATTTTACAATATATTATATGCCAAATAACCCACAGACAAGATACACTTCTTATTTTAATAACATTTAACTTATAAAATTGAGACTTCAGGATTATTTGAATTGATTTTAATCATAATAAGCTTTTGTCTACAGTTGGATATACATGACAACAACAGTCCAAGACCATGTAAACTTTTGGGATCCAAAAATGTGCACTGTTAATTGTACATCTAAAACATAATTCAAAGATAGCCTGATGATGACTTGAACGAGTTGAAACATGTCGCTGTAATAGCAATATTAAATGTTGTGGTTGACCGAAATTAGTATATTCTTTGCATATTCCTACACTTAAAATTCTTTGGAATATGAAACACTGAAAACAGGACCACAATCCAGCAACAGCCCATCATGGTACACAATTTGTTATTAATGACAATTGAGTTTATTATTACTCCAGCATGTTTCAAACTTCATCCCCAGGAAAACTACCGAGTTCACAAAAAAAGAAAAAAAAAAACGTAGAAGCTTTACATTTCTGTATATCTTACAATCAACAGCATGCCATAAAGACTTACAAAGATGAGATCCTGTTGCTTAAATCTTGTATCACTTTTTATATTATGCACTTCTGTTGAGGTTGCTTCCTGTCATTTGGTACGTTTGTTATGTAATTTAAAAAAAAATTAAAGCTTGAGTAAATTAAAGTGCTTCCTACTATTTACAGAACAGTTAGTACTCAGCAACCATTTTATGTGCCATAGACATATAATTAAAACATATCAAAATATCCTCAAAGTTTCTATATTGTAAACATCCACACCTTTTTTAGGTTAGGGAATATGTGTGGTTTTTATGTAAAGATAACTCTCCACTGGACTCCACTGGACTGTCAGCTGTGTCACGTGGTTAAACAGTGAGCGAACTAATGTTTCAACAACCATTTCCATGTCATCAGGGCACTGATGGTTGTTGGGGGCATTGATTTATTTGTTGAGTGACTGCCTGACACAGCTGGTAACCCGAAAGAGACTTACTGCATTCAGCTGCCGTGTAAGCTTCAGACCACATATCATATGATGTTTGTTGAAGGAAGTATACAAACATACATAAAGTAATTACTGAACAATGTCAAATTTTATGGGCCTTCAGTGTTCAAGATAAAGTTATTTATTAACATAAACTTTATGGAAACAGCAGGACAGAAGTGTCTTGTTCAGGGTGCATCTTGTGGTTGTTACTGGATGTTCACATTATTGAAACATTGATCATATAAGAATATTTCTTGATTATTGTATTATACATATGTGTGTACATGTGTGTGTTTGTTTGTGTGTGTGTGTGTGTGTGTGTGTGGGGTGCACATAAAATGAAAAAGGGGATGGTGAGTAGTAACTGTTCCTGTAACAATCTGATGGTAGCAAGAAACCTCCATAAATGTACATAATGTTGAATGCGATTCAAGACATAACTCAATTACAAAACATATTTTGACAACAGAAAGACACCTCAGTACATCTCTACGGCATGCTGTTAAATTTAAGATTTGGAGAAACTGATGACTACTATGCAATGTCTTTTCTTTTTTTTAACTTAATGTGATATTCATGATGATGACTGTTAGTGGTCAAAATGTATTGTGATAACAATAAAGTCAGTTTTTATCAGTAACAAATTGCATGTATGTACTATGATGGAGCTTTGTTGAATTTTAATCACATGAGGTACACAGTGAAGGATGAATCAATTTAAGTTTGAAAATAAAGAGTTACTGTTCTCATGGTGGTCAGTATTAACATTCTTATAGGATGTGACACTATGTAGTTAGGTAATGTTTGGATGAACCTGCTGGTTCCATCTTCAGGGTATGAGTTCCAGACCACTTAGTATCATCCGCCACAATTGTACCTTGAAGATGAAGGCAGCAACTTCCTCAGAATGTTAGTTTATGTCCACAAGACTACACTTTATCAAATCCCAGAAAGACTGTAGTATTAAAACATTCAAAATACACTCTTAGACCTGTACGTAGCTCCTCTTCAGCCTATTTCATATCTGGAAGGAATTATTTCATAACATGCTGAACAATGGGTTCTTACCCAGACAGGTGTGTGTTCCTGTCTCACTTCATTTAATTTACATTCATTTTGTATTAAATATTTGAAATTACACATATATATAGTGACTTACCAAAGCAAACTCCACACGTAAAAGATGAATCTCTGTTTTCACAGTGAAACAGATGACAGGATTTATATTTCTGATAAGACTTCCACGTTTACAAGTATAATTCTGGTATGTAATACTGCTGATAAAGCATGAGCACAGATAAGAAATGTATGTTACATAATGCTCTTCTGCTGTAGCAGAGTTGTATGACCTATTGAGACAGATGGACTTTGTTGTTTGTTTGATGTATTCATTATACATGTTGCAGATAATGCTCTTAAAACAGACTTGGCATAGTAACAGTGTTAACTAATGAGGGCTTATCACACATGGTACAACATATTAATACAAGTGGCACCTAGTCGTGGCTTGTAATAGATCAAAATAAGAGAAATTAGGGGAAATAATAGAAATGCAGTTGTCCAAACTGGGGATCCCAACATCATAGTGCAGATGACAGTATCCACAGCAAAACAGTGCCTGTAAAAGAGAATGGTGCACAGGAATATTTTGATGGGACCAAGCATAAAAATGTTTAAATGATAGCACACAATTTTCTGTTTCTATGTCACTGGAGATCAATGATTACAAGAACAGGCTAATCCAGTTAATATACACAAAAACAGTTGTATATATAAGGTATTATAATATTTGTAAATTGTATAATAAATCTGTTGTGTTTACAAGCATCCTACCTTACCACTGCTAATAGAACACCAGGAAAAATGTAAGATTCAAGGTTGTCACAGTGATGACTACGAAGAAATGAGGTTATCATGGTGGTGACTGAAAATTTGAGGTTCTCACAGTGGTGACTATGATTTGAAATGATTCTCTTGGTAGTAACTATGAAGCTTATGCCTCCCATTGATTCCCACAGCAGTTGCTTATGAACATTACCATCTCCCATTCATTCACTCATAGCCCCAATCCTACAACTCCCTTCCTTCTGTCAATGACCACTTTTTTATCCCATGGAGCTTGTACCCTGAAAATGGAAGCAACAGGTTCCTCTAAAACACTGGTACATATCTACCACCACTTCACATCCTACAAGAGAGCAGTCTTCAGTCACCATATTGGAAATATATTTAATATATTTAGACTGTTGTTAACTTTACATTTTTCTTCCCTGTTGTCCTTTCTTGCCCTCTTTCAGAACAAACTGGGTAGTTCATTTCATTCTTTCAGGCACACACTTGTGTGATTAATGTTCCACTTTCCTCACACTTGTTGCAGTGTAACATGTTGGCGTACAATAAAACAATCTTATATCAGGGCAGTACATGAGACTTGTCAGTTTCATACCATTTGGCATGCTGTACAAACAGCAACATGTAAGTTGTCACTGTGCCTAAGTATCATGAAGGAATGCTGATGGTTGTTAATTAACCATTTTATTTCCCCAGGTACTCATTGGATAGGGGATATGAATCAAATTACCACCATTCACGATGCAAAGTGTAAAAGGGAAAATATTTGACTGTCAAGTTAAAACATGCTGTTATAATACACTCTAGAAGATACAGGCAAATAAAGTAAGAATTACAGAGTATTGTACTCTGAAACACTTAAAGCTCGTAATGATTTTTATGCTTTTTGCATGGTATATTTATAATGGTTGTTACACTTCCTTTTTGCATGGTATACTCATAATGGTTGTTACACTTCTTCAAATATGGTAAACTGGGATGCATCAGTCAGCAGACATGGGCTTGACTTCAAAGGTTCAATGTTGACAGCAAAGGGAGTGTACTCTTTATCGCCACATTCAGACTGGAACTACATGATCCCTTCTCACATTGCACTCTTCAGCTGAAAGCAAAGTCACTACAGCAGGAAGCTAACAATTCACCTCCATCCAATGCTGCCATTAACTATGCATAGGGATTCACTGTTGATGAAATAGTTTGAGTGTCTCTTTGACATTAACATAAAAATATATCAGTGAAAGCAGACATCCTGAGGTATGAACACAAAAAAGCACAATCTCAGAAGGAAAAAATTTACAGGTCACTCAAAATTTGTTTATGATGCATGGGACAAGGAGTGGTGCAGTTGGTTGAGGCACTGTGCCACAAGATCAGAGGTTTCGGGTTCAGTTCCCAGTAGGATCCATCCTTCTGTCTGCATTCAGTAGTTCTACGGTCCATTCAGCCACTTACAGAAATGAGTAACAAGGGTGAGGGTGAAGTGCAGCCAGTGTATAGAAGTGACAATGCCATCCTAGTTGTGCCAAATGTCCAAGTAAGGATGGAAACCCAACATTGCATACCCCCTCTGAGTCTTCATGACTTGTTACAGGAGAGCTTTATCTATGACTTGAAGCCTTCAGGACAAATAAATTGAATAAAAAATCTCGCCAACAGCTGCATCAGGTGGTTCACATACTATATGGTCAAAGACAATTTATTTGCATGTGTAAGTAAAGAAGAAAATCATGTTTGCATAATGGAACAAAAGTTTGTAGGTTGAGGATAGTTTTGTTTGTACTTTATTTAAGAGGACAGTAAGTGAATCGAAATACACAACATCAAGTTGACAGTTAATAGTCAGTCTGGTTTCCTATAAGAATACAAAATTGTACAGGTACACTAATAGATAATATTTTTATAGATAATACTAGGCTACATGGTTCCCATATTTAATGTTCTGTCATACCACAATGGTCAATACTTAATTTTAAAGAATGTTTTTATTATGATTAAAACTAGAAGTTTGAGTAATATAACTAGGTTATTATGTAAAGATTTTAGCTTGGACTTTTTAGAGGTGTTAAAAAATTAAACTTGGGATAATTTATATGTACTTGATGTTGTGCCAGATACATTTAATTAATTTTTTTTATGTCTGTGTGACCGTGCATCTTTGATAAAATAATATAAACAGCCAACTAGATACAACAATAATAATATTATTAATAATTTCAATCAGCTCAACATGTTTCAGGCAATAATTTTGCCCATCCTCAGGAGCACTAGACTGTGTTTACAGCTTGTGGTGTAATGCACCGACGATGCTGCCTGCTTGTGACCGGGTCAAGGTGGAACTGGTGATGCGTTTTCATTTTTAAATACTTTCTTAATTACCTTTCAATCATCCTTTCCTGCTCAATATAAAATAAAAAACAAACAAAACAAATGGGTGGATAACTAATGATATAAGGGTGTCTTGTAGGCGTAAAAGAAGTTTATTATGTTCTTTACAGAAAATGTCATAGTCAGAAATTAAAACCTTATTATACTTGATAAGTTGTCTTCTGGGTATTTCCCCAGCATCTGAGTATTAAAGACCGACGTTTCGGAGCACTGTATCGGTTCCATCTTCAACAGGTGCTGAAGTGAGGACTAGCTGGATATGACCCGTATTTATACGGGAAAGGGATCACTAGGTAGGTGGTTAGGACCAATCAGAAGTGGTGGGCAGGGTAGAGGTAGTAGGAGTAGGCAATGGTGGGGGAGTACATAAGGGTATTACGAGCCGTTGGGGACGTTATGTTGCTGCTTCTTTTCTCTGAGAAGGTGTAGTAAAGGTTTCCATGTTTTACTTAGTTTCAGGCCATCTTCTCTGTTCATGTTGTGGGGATGTATATCCAATTCAATGGCCTCCCTGATGAGCTGGTCCATGTATCCAGATTTAGCGGAGAGAAGTTTGGTATCTTGAAATCTGATTTTGTGGTCAAGGTTGATGCTATATGTTCTGCTACTGCTGATTTATTAGGCTGGTCCAGTTTTATGTGCCTACTATGCTCCTTGATGCGATGTTGAATGGTCCGACCGCTCTGTCCAATATACACAATCCCACATTCACAAGGGATTCTGTAAATGCCCGGAATTCTCAGTCCTATGGCTTCTTTGAAGGGTGGTAGGTAGCTAGATATCTTCCTGTGTGGGAGGGCGACACTTTTAATATTATGTTTGGCCAACATCCTGCTCAGGCGGCCAAATGTTGTTTGTGTGTATGGTAAATATGCTGTAGAGACAGGTTTGTTTTCCTTGTTTGTAGTAGGACTGGTAGGTCCAGTTTGTTCCATGGTTCATTCGATCTGTCGTGGGCTGTAGCCATTCAACTTGAAGACTGAGGTGAGAAAATCCAGTTCTTGTTGTAAGGAGTCTTGGTCGCAGAGAGTTCTGGCTCTGTGTGTCAGAGATGTTAGTACAGATTGTTTATTGGCAGGATGGTGATGGGAACTGTGTTGGAGGTAGAGATTGGTGTGTGTGGGTTTGCGGTATACTTTGTGGCCCAGGCAGCCGTCGTTTTTTCTGTATATATCGATGTCTAGAAATGGTAGGTGGACGTCTTTCTCTATTTCCATGGTGAATTGTATCTTCTTATGGAGTCCATTAATGTGATTCAGGAAGTCCTGTAGTTTGTCTTGGCCATGTGGCCAGATCACAAAGGTATCGTCTACATATCGGTACCAACAAGTCGGTTTGTGTGTGGCCAGCTGTATGGCTTCATTTTCAAATTTTTCCATGTCGAAATTGGCAATGACAGGTGAAAGTGGTGAGCCCATGGCAACACCGTCAGTTTGCTCGTAGTATTGTCCATCAAAGCAGAAGTATGTAGAGGTCAGAGCATGCTGAAAAAGGTCCAAGATGTCATTGTTAACATGTGGGCTGAGCCACTCCAGTGCGTTCCCGATTGGTACGTTGGTGAACAGGGATACAATATCAAAGCTGACCATAAGTTCTTGTGGTTGTATGCGGATGGCCTCAAGTATCTGGGTTAACTGGGCTGAGTTCTTCACATGGTGTATAGTATTTCCGGTGAGTGGACTTAGTAGTCCTGCCAAATGTTTAGATAGTTGGTATGTAGGTGCGCCAATGTTACTGACAATGGGCCTAAGAGGTACTTCAGCTTTATGTATTTTAGGCAGTCCGTACAGTCTGGGTGGTCTGGATCCAGATGGACTGAGTTTTTTGCAAATCTCTTCAGAAAGTGTGGACTTCCTAAGTAGTTTCGTGGTTTTGCGTTCGGTTGGATCTTTGGTGAGTCTTCTGTATGCCGAGTCCTCCAGTAGAGTATGAATTTTCTGTTTATAGTCTGTGGTGCTGAGAATGACCGTGGCATTTCCCTTGTCTGCTGGTAAAATGGTGAGTTCAGAGTTGTTTTTGAGATTCTTAAGTGCTGTCCTCTCTGTTCTGGTTAGGTTATCCTTGGGTTTGGAGGCACTTATTATACTTGATATTGCATAATTTTATGTAAAATTGTAAGAGAGGCAAAAAGATGTATTTCAACCAATATCACTCTCTGATAACAAACCAAAGCTCTGTGCAATATTGTTAAGACAGAAACAGGAATAAAATGTCACCGGGATACAATGCCTTGTGTACTTGAAAATGATAATTTAGTAATTAATCCCAGTCGAGCTGCAGATGCTTTCAGCAGTTATATTCCAGAAATATTGGAGAAATTAAAACTCCAGGATGTTCACATAGATTCTGGTATTTCATATACAATGAGTCACAATTCTAATCACTATCCATTTATGATGGTTGCTCCAGTCACAGAGGCAGAATTAATTGGTATCATTGATTCTCTGAAAAATAAAAATTCTTCTCGGTATGATGTGATTTCTAATAAAATATGGAGATTAGGTGGTCACTTAATAAGTAAGCCATTATCTTATATTTTCAACAAATGGCTTTCTTTGGCTATTTTCTGACAGACTCAAGTATGCTATTATAAAGCCACTATTTAAGAATGGTGATAGATCTAGCCTTGCAAATTACAGACCAATTTTGTTGTGGACTGCATTTGCTAAGTTATTTGAGATAGCAATCTTTTGTAGAGTTCAAGTTCATAATATTTTATCCCAGAACAATATGGATTTAGAAAAGGATTATCCACAACTCATGCTAAGTACAAGCTTACAGGTAGTATTCTTCAAGCATGGAACAATAAAAGACACATTGGAGGAATTTTTTTGTGATTTATCCAAAACATTTTACACTGTGTATCATAATTTCATTGCAGAAATTGAAATTTTACAGCACACAGGGTAAACTTTTGGGTTGGTTTGAATTATATTGGGGTGGTAGAAAACAAAGAGTTGTATTGAACTCTCATTATTCATAAAACTATTCTTCAAGTTGAGAGATAAAAAAGTATGGGGTCCCCAGTGATCTGCATTGGATACTTTGCTCTTTATTATCTACATAAATTTGTTTTCCTTTAAACAACAGCCCTATCTCTGACGATTAATGTATGCCAAAGACACTAGTGTCCTCATTTCTAATCGAAATTACAACAAATTCAAACATACCTTTAATTTGGTTATTATACATACTGTAAATTGGTTTAAAGCAAATCAGCATATTCTAAATATGGATAAAACTAATATTGTAACTTTTACTACAAAAAGTTGAACTTCTCACTTGTTGTCTTTTGAACATGCAAATAAATTAGTTACTGAGGTTCCTAAGTTTTAATTTTTAGGTTTCTTTGGATAATCAACTTAATTGGAATTCATATAAAAAAATTATTCCCAAGCTGAGTGCTGTTTGTTATGCCACCAAAATACTCTTATTTTTTAGATATTGAAGTTTTGCATGTGGTATATTTTGCAAACTTTCAGCCAGTGACTGAATATTGTATAATATGTTTGGGGAAATTTACTAGTGCAAGTCAAATTTTTTTTACTCCAAAAGATCATCAGGATTATGGTGGGAGTTACATCTAGATGTTCGTGTAGGGGTTTGTTTAGGAAACTGGAAATATTAATTTTTCCATGCTTGTACATATTTTCATTAATGCTGTTTGCACTTAATCATTTTAATAACTGTCCTACTAATTCATCTGTTCATTAAATTAACATGAGATATAAGCACCAATTTCACAGGCCTGTGGTTACTCTTACTTGTTACAAAAGGGGAGGTTATATTATTCTTGGTTAAGGATATTTAGTAGTTCACCATCTGCAATTTCTGATTTATAAAAGAACAAATCTTGCTTAAGAGATGCATTGTGGAGCAATCTTGTATTACATTTATTTTATTCGACTGAGGAATTCTGAGCATGTATAAAAATACTAATTAACATTTAGGTCTCCTAATTCACTCGTATACTCATTCATTCATTCACTTTATTTTCCGTATATCCATATACAGGTAAAGTACCAAGGATGTGGAAATTGTCAAAGTAGTTGTATAAATATCTGTTAAAATACAGATGTCAAATGCTTAAATATAA
>Ga0123355_10012000_pt1 | contig 13397 bp, 11 predicted proteins | sample TergutEmb28metaG_3_FD_89872 | JGI IMG/M metagenome (GOLD analysis project Ga0123355, IMG submission 89872) | Embiratermes neotenicus P1 segment gut microbial communities from Petit-Saut dam, French Guiana - Emb289 P1 | ecosystem: Host-associated > Arthropoda: Insects > Digestive system > Gut ...
GCGTGTCACTGTCATCTTCAAGAGGAATTAATCATGTCGCTCTCACTGCTCAGAATGTCAGTAACCATTCACCATACCAATTAACATCACATCCCCCACGGTCTGAATCCTAAAATGTCTAACGGTCTGCTTGGTGTCAAATCTCACATGTATATAGTCACCGTAGTTACTGCATGAGTGTCACAAATCTCACAGTTACTGTGATTTAGCAAATGTTTACCCGTCCTTACGGTTTGTGTGTGCAAGAGGAGATGTTACTGTACAAGCCAGGGAGAAAATTTTTATATAACAGGTGTATATTTGCAGTACCTTGAATTTCTGCAACACTTGGATGTGTTTTGATTACTCCACATTACGTGACGCTTGTTACACACGACACAGGCTGACGCAATAATCACTATGTTGGTGACGTCACAGATGTGTTGCAGATTCTTCTAGATCACGGCTTTGTTCTTATGCTTAGGCGGGATTGTAGCGTGACGTCACTGGTTAGTTCCATGTGGGAAGTGAGACTGGCAGCACGTGTCGTTACAGGTGTGGTATTTTTAGCAAAGGGTTATAAATTTGGGAGTGCACGTATATACTAAATGCGTATCAATACTCATAATATAAAATTGTTACCTCCATTTCACATTTCGTTCATGCCAACATACCGAACGGAGTGCTGACATCACGTTCTGTCTGATCTGTTCGATCAGTCGTACCAAACTGTGACATCGTTTCAAAACCTTATTTCCCATGTATTTTCTGTCGCTACACGTATGGATTATCAACGGTTATTGAAATACTGTCGCCGCTCCGTAGTCAAACACGTTGGTCCTAGCAACAGATTTACACTGCACACTCTGTGTTTCTCTGTTTGTAATGTCAATGTCAATATCTTGCCTCAAAGTTCCAGTTATACCCCCGAATAAGGGCACAGTTTTAATCCTCAATTTCTCTTCCAACATTTCCGTTCCAATTCACATTTCGTTAATGCCAACATACCGAACGGAGTGCTGGCGTCACGTTCTGTCTGATCTGTTCGATCAGCCGTACCAAACTGTGACATCGTTTCAAAGCCTCCTTTCCCATGTATTTTCTGTCGCTACACGTATGAATTATTAACGGTTATTGAAATACTGTCGCCGCTCCGTAGTCAACCACGTGACTACAGTAGCCACGTACAGCAGCAGTGGCAGCAGCGTGCCACGTGACAGAGGTGAGGTGGAAGTGGCTTCGTAGAAATAACACAAATTTTGTAAATAATTTAAGGAAACAAAAATTTGTTTCTTTGTGCATTATGTGGGAGGGACTGGAAGTGACGGAGTAGAAACACGTAATTTTCTTAAGTGAACACAGTAAATATGTAAGGCCTAATTCCGAATTCTCACACTGCCTTTACTTAAATCTCCATCCACGTCTAGATCTCCCAAGCTGGCTATTCTTTTCAGGAATTCAAACTACAAACTTTGTGTGTATTATACATTTCTCCACTGCACGTTACCTGTCTGTCCACTCTCAGAGTCGAAAGTGTGATAGCTGTAATGCTGTCTGCTGTGCTGCAGCAATACCTAGCACCAATGATACAAAATTCTTCTTCCTGTTTCTTTGTTCCCCTACGGTCCAGTCATTTCTGCAGCGCGCTATTCTGCCGATAATCATGTCCGACACACACACACACACACACACACACAGACACACATACACACACACACACCCACATACATATTCACACGCAAATACCCACAGACACACACACACACACAAACACACACACAAAAACACACACCCAAACACACACACACAACCAAACACACACACACCCAAACACACACACAAACACAAACACCCCCACATACACAAACACAATCACACTTCTCCTTGTGTGACCGAACCTATCTGTTCCCAACTGTGACCGGTTTCTGCTAACAGGTGGCGTGCTTGTGCGTAAAACGTGGAAGTTTTTGAACTGTTGTCATATGTGCATTTGGCTTAAAAATAAAAGGATACAAACTTCCAACATATGGAAATACGCACTGTGGCAAAACACGTCAACTCAGATAATGCTAACATTTTCAGGCAATTTGTGGTGAAGTAATGTGAAAATTGCACCGGTGTGCTTAGAATGTGCATATGTGTGTGTGTGTGTGTGTGCGTGTGCTTGAGTGTCGGTTAAATATAGCGCGATCGCAAAATTACGAAAAGCGATTTATCTTGCTCATGATTCTCGGTCTGTCTGTCTGTCAGTCTGAATGTAATCGGACAAGATGAGCTGCAACTGTAACTCTACATGAACCCCTGTGTATGTACAGTTATGGTAGCTGGCTGTGTTCTGCTTACAGTTAGAATTGTTTGGTGAAAGAAATGCAGAGAACATCAAAGGAACGTTTTAGGATTAGAGATTTTTTCACGCAAATCGTTCCGCTTGTAAGATTATGTGAAAATTAATGTACAGACTGACAGGTAGCAGCGCGCTTTGCGTGTTGCGCAACCACGAAACATGTAATAATTATTGTTTTCCCAAGTCAAAAAAGACACGTGAAAGTGTCACATTATAACGATACAGATACAGTGAAACTGCTCCTACATTTTATTTTGGATAGCTGTACACATGCAAAGTGTGTTCTGTGCAAAGTGTGATGTTGGGAATTTTAATCATCTTTACGGAATTATATTCCAAAGAACCGTCTGCAGTCGCCGTGTGAACAGACTGCCAGTTAACTAAAATATTGTAATGGAGACAAAAATGCAATTCGATTATTTCATCGCAAAGTTATGCATTTCCGTGTGTACAGTGTAGCTATATTGTATATGTAGTGAGGCACAGTTGAACATGGCGGTACAGTACAGTGCAGCTATACTGTATATGCAGTGAGGCACAGCTGAACATGGCGTTACTGTACAGTGTAGCTATACTGTGTATGTGGTGAGGCAAAGCTGAACATGGCGGTAGAGTACAGTGTAGCTATACTGTATATGTAGTGAGGCACAGCTGAACATGGCCGTACAATACAGTGTAGCTATACTGTATATGTAGTTAGGCACATCTGAACATGGCGGTAAAGTACAGTGTAGCTATACTATATATGTAGTGAGACACAGCTGAACATGTCGGTACAATACAGTTTAGCTATATTGTATATGTAGTGAGGCACAGTTGAACATGGCGGTACAGTACAGTGTAGCTATACTGTATATGCAGTGAGGCACAGCTGAACATGGCGGTACTGTACAGTGTAGCTATACTGTATATGTGGTGAGGCAAAGCTGAACATGGCGGTAGAGTACAGTGTAGCTATACTGTATATGTAGTGAAGCACAGCTGAACATGGCCGTACAATACAGTGTAGCTATACTGTATATGAAGTTAGGCACATCTGAACATGGCGGTAAAGTACAGTGTAGCTATACTATATATGTAGTGAGACACAGCTGAACATGTCGGTACAATACAGTTTAGCTATATTGTATATGTAGTGAGGCACAGCTGAACATGGCGGTAAATTACAGTGTAGCTATACTGTATATGAAGTTAGGCACATCTGAACATGGCGGTACAGTACAGTGTAGCTATACTATATATAAAGTGAGGCACAGTTGAACATGTCGGTACAGTACAGTGTAGTAATACTCTATATGTTGTGAGGCACAGCTGAACATCGCGGTAGATAACAGTGTAGCTCTACTGTATATGTAGTGAGGTACAGCTGAACATGGCGGTACAGTACAGTGTAGCTACACTGTATATGTAGTGAGGTACAGCGGAACATGGCGGTTCAGTACAGTGTAGCAATACGGTATATGTATTTAGGCACAGCTAAGCATGGCGGTACAATACAGTGTAGCTATACTGTACATATAGTGAGGCACAGCTGAACATGTCGGTTCAGTACAGTGTAGCTATACTGTTTATGTAGTGAGGCACAGCTGAATATGACGGTAGAGTACAGTGTATCTTTACCATATACGTAGTGAGGCACAGCTGAACATGGCGGTACAGTACAGTGTAGCTATGTTGTTTATGTAGTGAGGTAAAGCTGAACATGGCGGTACAGTACGGTGTAGCTATACTGTGCATGTAGTGAGGCACAACTAAACATGGCGGTACCGTACAGTGTAGCTATACTGTATGTGTAGCGAGGCACAGCTGAACATGGCGGTAGAGTGCAGTGTAGCTATACTGTATATGTCGTGAGGTACAGCTGAACATGTCGGTACACTACAGTGAAACTATAATGTTTATGTAGTGAGGTAGAGCTGAATAAGGCCGTACAGTACATTGTAGCTATGTTGTATATGTAGTGAAGCACAGCTGAACATGTCGGTACACTTCAGTGTAGTTATATTTTTTATGTAGAGAGGCACAGATAAAAATGGCAGGACAGTACAGAGGAACTATAATTTATATGTAATAAGCACAGCTTAACAAGTCGGTAGAGTACAGTGTAGCTCTTCTGTATATGTAGTGAGGAACAGCTGAACATAGCGTTACAGTGCAGTGTAGCTATACTGTATATGTAGTGACGCAGATCTGAACATGGTGGTACAACACATTGTAGCCTATCTGTATATGTAGTGAGGCACAGCTGAACATGGCGGTACAGTACAGTGTAGCTATACTCTATATGTAGTGAGGTACAGCTAAACATGACGGTACAACATACTGTAGCTAAACTGTTTATGTAGTGAGGCACAGCTAAACATGGCGGTAGAGTACAGTGTAGCTTTACTGTATATCTAGTGAGGCACAGCTGAACGTGGCGTTTCATTACTGTGTAGATATAATGTGTATGTTGTGAAGCAGAGCTGAACATGGCGGTACAGTACAATATAGCTATACACTATATGTAGAGAAGCATATCTGAACATGGATCTACAGTACATTGTAGCATATCTGTATATCTAGTGAGGCACAGCTGAACATGGCGGTACTGTACATTGTAGCTATACTGTTTATGTAGTGAGGCAAGCAGTACATGGCAGTACTATACAGTGTAGCCATAATGTATATGTGATGAGGCACAGCTGAAAATGGCGGTACAGTACATTGTAGCTATACTGTTTATGTAGTGAGGCAAGCTGTACATGGCAGTACTATACAGTGTAGCTATATTGTATATGTAGTGAGGCACAGCTGAACATGGCGTTAGAGTAGAGTGAAACCTATACTGTATATATAGGGAGGTACAGCTTAACATGGCGGTACAGTACAGTGGAGCTACACTGTGTATGCAAAGAGGTACAGCGGAACATGGCGGTAAAGTACAGGGTAGCTATATTGTATATATAGTGAGGCACAGGTTAACATGGCGGTACAATACAGTGTAGCTATACTGTATATGTAGTGAGGCAAAGCTGAACATGGCGGTACAGTACAGTGTAGCTATATTGTATATGTAGTGAGGCACAGCTGTACATAACGGTACACTTCAGTGTAGTTTTTTTATATAGAGAGGCACAGATAATAATGGCGGGTCCGTACAGTGTGGCTATAATGTATATGTAGTGAGTGACAGCTTAACAATTCGGTAGAATACAGTGTAGCTATTCTGTATATGTAGTGAGGCACAGCTGAACATAGCGTTACATTTCAGTGTAGCTATAATGTGTAAGTAGTGACGCACAGCTGGACATGATTGTACAGTACATTGTAGCATATCTGTATGTGTAGTGAGGCACAGCTGAACATGGCGGTACAGTGTAGTGTAGCTATACTCTATATGTAGTGTGGTACAGCTGAACTTGGCGGTACTTTTCAGTGTAGCTATACTCTATATGTAGTGAGGTACAGCTGAACATGGCGGTACAATACATTCTAGCTCAACTGTATATGTAGTGAGGCACAGCTAAACATGGCGGTACATTTCTGTGTAGCTCTATTGTATATCTAGTGAGACACAGCTGAACGTGGCGTTATATTACTGTGTAGCTATAATGTATATGTTGTGAAGCAGAGCTGAACATGGCGGTACATTACAGTGTAGCTATACACTCCATGTAGATGAGCATAGCTGAACATGGCGGTGCAGTTCATTGTAGCATATCTGTATATGTAGTTAAGCAAGTTGAACATGGCGGTACAATACAGTGTAGCTATACTGTACATGTGGTGAGGCACAGCTGAACATGGCGGTAGAGTACAGTGTAGCTATACTTTTTATGTAGTGAGACACTGCTGAACATGGCGGTAGAGTACATTGTAGCTATACTGTTTATTTAGTCAGGCAAGCTGTACATGGCGTTACAATACAGTGTAGCTATACTGTATATATATTGATTCACACCTGAACATGGCGGTACAATACAGTGTAGCTATACTGTATATGTAGTGAGGTACAGCTGAACATGGCGGTACAGCTTAGTGTAGCTATGCTGTATATATATATATATATATTTAGTCAAGCTGAACATGGCGATACAGTACAGTGTAGCTATACCGTATATGTAGTGAGGCACAGCTGAACATGGCGGTACAGTACAGCGTAGCTATGTTGTATATGTAGTGAGTCACAGCTGAACATGGTGGTAAAGTACAGTGTATCTCTACTGTATATATTGTGAGGCACAGCTGAACATGGTGGTACATTACAGTGTAGCTCTACTGTATATGTATTGAGGCACAGCTGAACATGGCGGTACAGTACAGTGTAGCCATACTGTATATGTAGTGTGTTACAGCTGAACATAGCTGTAAACTACAGTGTAGCTATACTGTATTTCAGTGATGAAGATACACAAATATTTTTGAAGGAAATATTGAATGTTTGTGGTTAAACTTCAGTACTGGTGCATACATTCATACATACATTATAGGTTTGAACACATGCAATATGCCTGCCAAAGGAACATTAATGTATATCAACAATATGAGCGTTAATACTAACACAACCTTCTCACTATCCCAATGCACAATTACTTTTATTTCTTCTTTACATTTGGACAGACATTTCACAATAAATTCAACACTAAACATCACAGAACAGAAGAAAGTTCCTACAAGCAATACCACAAATGCCGGCATTATTTGGGACATAGAGAAAGTGGAATACGTGTCACAACTGCTTCTCTAACTCTCTCTCTCTCTCTCTCTCTCTCTCTTTCCACTTATCAAAGAAGCTGCATGCTGCAGATCTGCCCAAAACCTCTCCAGAATTCCTGCTTCCAAATTGCGCCTCATTAAAATTTTGAAACTACCCAGAAGTGGATTTCCCTTCCTACTAAGAACAGTTGCACTTCCTGACATTTAAATTTCTTCAAGGTGCAGATTATTTTACCGACATCCACAATCCACATTTCCCTAGCACGAAAAAGCGTGTGATGGAGAACTAGGTGTAGCCATATCTCTTTTTTATCATTCTTTCAACACAAATATGTCTTCCCCTACACTCTTCCTTCTGTGTCCTTTGATCAAAGAACTTCACTATTTCAGGATATGTTACAGTGTCCTTAGCTTGGAGGAAAGCTTGATTGTAGCCAAGAAGAACGTCTGAAAGCAGCAGTTCGTCTAAAGTTTCTATCTTCTTTTCATACTTCAGTCCCAACAGATAAGAAACAAACAATGCTTGGAAAACAGTGCTAATAGCGAAACAGAAACAGACGTACAGAAGGAAGAAAATTCTGTGGCGAGAAGTTGTTGGCTGCTGTGGAACTCCTACTCCCACAAAAACAGCCCAAGCATTTTGGAAAGAGTAGGACAGTGACTGATATGTGTGTGTCTCATTATACAAAGGCCTGTAGGGACCATTACCGGCGCACCAGAACACAGCTGTTGTTAGCAATAGCACAAGGCCGACTGTTAACCACACAGACAGCGAGAAATTTTTCAGTAACTTGTCCGTTACAGGAATAGATTTTGGACAAGGAAATAGCATCTCCCAAATGGAATATGTATAGAGCAATCTGGCGTGGAATGAAGGCGTCGCAACGAGAAGAATCAGATGAATTATTCCAGCTAGAACTTCAGATAAGCCCTCATCTAATTGTGCAACTTTTTTCACAACCAAACGCTTGCGGTATTTAGCGATGTTGCAAGGAAAGCTGCAGTGCAGTTCAGTTTGTCACACATCAGTTTAGAAATTTCAGCCGCTGAACCTGTCACATTATAGCAGTACTGCCGTCATTCTGCGTGGAATTACTAACTTTTCCCAAAATAACGTATATAACTTCCACTGAAAACATTTTAAAGTGTGCTTGTGTGCTGTACTGATGGTGCACGTGTACTGATACTGAGCCCTCAGTGCACGTGTACCGATATTGAGCCCTCAGTGCACGTGCACTGAAGTGTGCCACAACCCAACCCGCACTGCAGTTACCACAAATGATGGCAGTATCAGCACACAGCAGCACAACACCACATACAGTACACGGTACACAGAACACACTGTGGATGTGCACAGCAATTGAATGTAACATGGAACAGAAGACACAATGTAAGTACAACATAACAGTGCGTTGAGTTCGGGTGACAAATGTTGGCATGGATAAACTGTATGTATTGCATATTCTGAGTGCGTGTGTGAGTCACCTCAGTTATCCAACATGCAAAGCGCACTGCGGCCGCTCTGGATCGACATTACATTCTGCATTATCATATAAACTGCAGGATTTACGTGAAAAAATTTACTTGGGGAAAGTCTCCTATTATGGGGAAGTTTCCTAATATGATGAGGTGCAGTATTTCATATCAGCAGGTGCTGCGCTCTGTGCTTAGGAATTTAAATCATTAAGCCGAGGAGCTTGTTAACTGTAATCACAGTTACCCAAAACTTCGTTACTGATTAGGTGTCTCTGTTTTGTGCGATATGAAGTTCTTCTTATCTGTATACTCTGACTCATTAGCAGTTAAATGTGAGCTGTCTTTCTGAATTAGTTTAGTACTCAGTTCTCTGTTTTTTGTAATCTTAAATTTTGCTTCTTTTCACAGGTACAATTATAAGCCCTTCCGATTTATTCAACCATTTTTCCAGCACCCATTCTCGGCTGTTGTAGGGAGGACAGAAGAGCCTAACAAGAAGTTCCCCATGTTAGGAAGTCCGTACGTTGTGGATTACTCCTGCTGGGTTATATAATCTTATTGTTGTCTCGAAGGGAAATATGGGACCCCGAAAGGAAGAAGACAGTTACTGGGGCTATGAGGAACAGGAAATGGGAAACTGCAGACCGTCCAGATTTGTCAGCTTACCGCAAGCAAAACTATAGCGTTATGTTGAAGACCGACAGGACAGATCAATTGAAGCAATGAAACAAAACTGCGTAGGAAGCAAAAAATTTCCTCGTGAAGGAGAAAATGATCCGGCCGATTGTAATGTGATGTGATGGTAAGGAAGGTATAGGGCTCGATAATGGCTGACGTCAAGCGTTTCGTCTACAACATCTCTGCGAGGAACGGGATTAAAACCAATTATGCACGAGAAATGGTAAGAGATGAAGGAAGTGCTAGAAAAGATTCCTACGTCGACATGAAGAAATTTCAGCTCCAAAAACTGAATTTCTTCCCGCTTAAGATCGGAGAGTTTCACTGCTGAAAATTTAGCTGAGAAAATTTAAATCTACGAAACCACTATATACAGCACTCAAAATAATTCTGCGACAACAGACATTTGAGACGGAAATGGCAACACAATTGTACAGAACAGACTTCACTATTATACAGCAGATACATCACTTTTGTACAGCACAAACAACACTATTGTACAGCACAGACATCACTATTGTACAGCACAGACATCATTAATTTACAGCAAAATAATCTGTAATGTACAACACAGATATCACTATTGTACAGCAAAAACATCACTATTCTACAGAACAAACAACACTGTTGTACAGCACAAATATCACTATTGTAAGCACAGACATCACTATTGTACAGCAGAGACATCACTATTGTACAGCACAATCATCACTACTCTACAGCACAGACATCACTATTGTAAAGCAAAGATATCACTATTTCGCAGCACAGACATCACTATTGTACAACACAGATATCACAATTGTACAGCACAGGCATCATAATTGTACGGCACAAACAACACTATTGTACAGCACAGACGTCACTATTGTACAGCACAGACATAACTATTGTACAGCACAAACATCATTATTGTACAGCACAGATATTATTATTGTACAGCACAAACATCACTATTGTACTGCACAAACATCACTACTGTACAGCACAGATTTCAGTATTGTACAGTACAAATATCACTATTGTACAGCACAGACATTACTATTGTACAGCACATACATTCTTATTTTACAACACAAACATTACTATTGTACAGCAAATCATCACTATTGTACAGCACAAACTTAACTATTGTAGAGCAAAAATATCACTATTGTACAGCACAGATATTGCTATTGTACAGCATAAACATCCTTATTGTACAGCACAACATCACTATTGTACAGCACAAACATCCTTATTTTACAACACAAACATTACTATTTTACAGTACAAACTTCACTATTGTACAGCACAGATGTCACTATTGTACAGCACAGATATAACTATTGTACAGCGCAAATATCATTATTGTACAGCACAGACATCACTATTGTACAGCACAACATCACTACTGTAGAGCACAAAATTCACTATTGTACAGCACAAACATCATTATTGTACAGCACAGATATCATTATTGTACAGCACAAACATCACTATTGTACAGCACAAATATCACTATTGTACAGCACAGACATCCTTATTGTACAGAAAAACATCACTATTGTACAGCACAAACTTCACTATTGTACACCACAAACATCATTGTTGTACAGCACAGATATCACTATTGTACAGCACAGAGAAACTTATTGTACAGCTAAAAATCACTATTGTACCGGTCTAACATCACTATTGTACAGCACAAACATCCTTATTTTACAACACAAACATTACTATTGTACAGCACACACTTCAGTATTGTACAGCACTAACATCGCTATTGTACGGCACAAACATCACTATTGTACAGCACAGATATCACTATTGTTCAACACAAACATCCTTATTGTACAGAACTAACATCACTATTGTACAGCACAAACATCCTTATTGTACAACACAAATATCACTATTGTACAGCACAAACACCATTATTGTACAGCACATATTTCACTATTGTACAACAAATTTATCACTCTTGTACAATACAAACATCACTATTGTACAGCACACACAAAAGAAAACATTTGTTTTTGAAAGGCAAGCTTCAGGTATTTTCTGTTCAATCCGCTAAATTTTGATTTCCTGTGAAATATGTCTGACCATCTGGATATTTCATTCCTCCGTTACTTGTATTTCCAAGAAAATATATGAAACTAGAACTAATGAATGACACACCGCCTGGATCAACTCGCAAGTGCCTTCCCTCGGTGTGGATAAATAGCGAGATTTTCACCCACTGGTTTCTTAATTTCTTCAAACATACAAAGCCGAAAAAATAAGATCCTTTTTTCCTTGTAGCGCACTGGCACTATTCATATACAAGGAACATGGAATCATTGTTTTAGCCTCAGCGAATCACGTTGACATTATCTGCCTCCCCCTTACAACAGACCCAAAATATACCCTTGGATATGTTTTCATGCAGCCTTAGTAAATATTCTAGTTTCAAGATTTTGAAATATGTTTTCGTCTAAACTTAGGCGGGCGATTCGTCACCGACTACTAAATTGGCGAACATTTCGGAAATGCCTACAAGTGAGCTGCAACAGACTAAATAGATAGCAATCCTTGTGACAAGAACATATTCAGTCCACACGAATTCCCTCTAACTTCAGTGGACATAGAAGAAGCTCCTGTGAACCGTCCTGCTATGTTTAACACCATCGATCTGCCATCATTCAATTCTGCTAATTATTCTCCGTTCTCTAATGCTGAGGCTCTCTCAGTATCAGATATCAGCGCTGTGCCAAACCTAACCCAACAGCCAAATTCTCGACATGGAACTGTGAAGAAAATAACGAGTTCTTCTTACAGCAATATGTTGGGGCAACTCACAAAAGAACATAAACAGGTAACTAAATGCGTAACCAGTTGGCTTGATTCGAATGCTTTTATTGGTCCTTCAAAAAGACGGAAGAGACTGTTTGCTGCTATCCAACTGCGTCTGACACTGCATCACATTCGGACACTGACCGAGATGTTCCTTCCGCTGACGATTGGACAGAATAAGAGGAACAAGACGCGGATTGTGTGTTCTGTATTGGTCGTTTGTCTGAAGGCCGCACTGTAGAAGTGTGGATACGGTGTGCTAAATATTGCAGATGGTCACACACAATTTGTGATGGTATGGAGGATGATTTGGTTGTGAAACTTGTTAGAGATAAACACTATTTTTTCTTGTATTTGTAATATATTAAATCTGTGACTAATCTTTCTGCTTTCTGTGTAAATTATTCACATCCCCAAACTAGGAAGGCATTATAAGTGGATATGGAGCTTTTAAGGAAACGAATTTGCATTTTTTTTTATAAATTAAGACGTATACGTTGCAGGTGTCTGTACATTAAACAAACTTATGTTTGTGTTTTGAAAAGTTTTACAACTTTATCTATGTTTAATAGCAGTTTTAAAAAACCTCCCCTCAATAAGCCACTTTCCGCTAAGCAATAACACGGATGTCTGTTTCTGTCCACAAATTTTCCCCAGAATGTTCTCACTCTAAGCAGTATTCAGTCTGACCGATCACAAATGTATATCGGTCTTTAGGTTAGGTACCGGTTATTATTGTCACAGTTTAATGAACTGTGAATAGTTTGGAGAGGTTTTAAAATATCCTCTATTATAAATATTCATGAAAATCTTTCCACTGGAATTTGAGTTATTCCAAAAAGCGTGAAAGCAAGCATGTCCATGATAATGGTGGCATTTCATATTTTTGACACCCCGTCAATCAGAACAGACAAACAAACACACACCGTCACTACACACAGGTGCCACTGTCAGTTTCGTTTCTTAGAATGTCTTTCACATTGTGTTAACAGTACCTGAGCTGTAGAAATGTCCCAATGACATAAGTTAATACATTAGAATTTCTATCTCATTAATTATGTACATCACTGCATATCGTATACAGCTGTTCTTACAAATGACATGTCGGAGATATGAATAAAGAGAATCGGCTAACAGAATTGTGTTCAATGTTATGTGTTTGTGTTCAGACGACTAAACACGGATTTATTGTGTTAGAATAGCGACTGAGTGAGATTTTTGGTCTGAAGACAAAGGGTGTAGCAGGGGGATGAACTAAATTGCACAGTGAGGGGCTGCATGCTTTTTACTGGTGAGTGAATGTTGGTGGGTGGTGAACTGAAAGACAGTGGGACAGATTGGTACTGGTGAGTGAATGTTGGTGGGTGGTGAACTGAAAGACAGTGGGACAGATTGGTACTGGTGA